>WNGK01000174.1_pt1 | contig 59589 bp, 32 predicted proteins | sample 5400601 | NCBI WGS metagenome assembly WNGK01 (sample SAMN13153376, study PRJNA577476) | soil metagenome | isolation source: 60 cm soil or saprolite under Garry oak tree replicate 1 | place: USA:California | collected 2016-06-15
GGGGTAGAAGCTTGGAAGGGTTCGGCTGTTCGCCGATTAAAAAGGTACGTGAGTTGGGTTTAATACGACGTGAGTCAGTATGGTCCCTATCTTCTGGAGGGACAATTAGTAAAAAGAGGCAGACCTTCCAGTACGAAAGGATCAATAGGCTGTGTTTCTCTAGTGTACCAATTGTTTGTAATTATTGTCATTTACCTCTTATATTTTTTAAATCTTAAGGTAAAAGGTAAATTTAACAATGTTTGAATGCATAGTTGGGTAGCCACAAACATAATAGATAAGTGCTGAATGTCTATAAAGCAAGAATCTAACCTCTAGATACTAATAGTTTTATTTAAAAATAAAACAAAATTAAGTTGTAGATTACAACTAGATAGGCTATAAATGTACAATTTGTAAAAATTTTAGTTTAATAGTACTAATTTATAAAAAAACTTTTTGTTAATAGTCATAGCTGCTTATTTATTAGCAGCAATCTTAATTTTTATATTATTTTATGCATTAGCTACAGCTCCTATTTTTTTAATTTTTGTCTACTGCGAATGCAGCAGCTGTTGCTTATTTCTTAAGAATTACTTTGTTATAAGCAGCTCTCCTAGTTACTTATTTTGAGATATTTGATTAAATTTAATATCTTAAGAAAATATCGGTTATTAAAATACTGTCTAAATTTAAGATTAAAAGAGTAAACTCCTAAGCAATCATATTTTTATTTCTTTAGATAAAATTATAATGTTTTTTAAATATTGTATTTATAACTAATAAAACATTTTTATGATATAAACAATTTGCTATATTTGCAATTTAAATTTTTAATGCTTCATAATAAAACAATTAATAAATTTCAATTTTTTCCTTTTCATTTAGTTGACCCATCTCCTTGGCCTATTTTATTAAGCTTTTCTTTATTAAATTTAACAATAGGAGCTGTTGCTTACATGCATGGATTTTCTTATGGTGGATATATTTTAACATTAGGATTTATATTAACAACATATGGTATGATTTTATGGTTTAGAGATGTAGTTGTAGAAGCTACTTATTTAGGTCATCATACTAAAGAAGTTAAAAATGGTATAATGATAGGTGTTTTATTATTTATTGTTAGTGAAATTTTTGCTTTCTTATCTGTATTTTGGGCTTTCTTTCATTCAAGTTTATCACCAGCTATTGAAATAGGAGGAACTTGGCCACCTTTAGGTATAACTCCATTAGATCCATTTGCCATACCATTACTTAATACTTTTTTATTACTTTCTAGTGGGGCATTTATAACATATGGACATCATGCTTTAATAGCTGGAAATAGAAAAAGTGCTATAGATGGAGTAATTTTTACTATTATCTTAGCCATAATTTTCACAGGATTACAATATTTTGAATATTCTGAAGCAGGATTTACTATGTCAGATGGTGTATATGGGTCTGCTTTTTATGCTTCTACTGGATTACACGGATTAACTATAATAGTCCCTATTAAATTTATTAATAAAAATATATATATGAACAAATCAAAAGATAAACCTTTAATTAAGATCCCTAATAATAGAAATTTTATAAAAAAAATCTAATTGCTGCGAAGCAGCTGCAGCAACACAATTTACTTCTTACAAAAAGAAATCTATTTAGATTCTGAATTTTTAGAGTGGTTCTCAGGTTTTACTGACGCTGAAGGTAATTTCAATATAACTTTGCAAAAATTAAAAGAAAATAATTATACTAGTGCTATGTTAACTTTTCAAATTGGTCTGCATATTGATGACTTGTCTTTATTAGAGTATATAAAGAATAAATTAAATTGTGGTCATATCTCTATTACAACTTCAAGATGTAATTATTTTGTTAATGATAAAACTTCATTAATACAAATTATTTTACCTATTTTTAGTTTTATAAAATTAAATAGTTCTAAATATTACCAGTTTCTTATTTTTGAAAAAGCCATTAATCTTATAAAAGAAAGAAAGAAAAAAAAACATCTATCTCCAGAAGGAAAATTAGAGATGTTAAATTTTTATAATGAAATGAAAACTTCTAGTTGCAAGCAAGCACCAGCTTCACAATCAAAAGAGATTAATAATATGCCGTTAACTATAAATTGGTTAGGAGGATTTACTGATGGAGATAGTACTTTTTCTATACTTAAATATAAACCAAGAATAAAATTTGAAAATCACATTAAAGAATTAAATTTATTCGAAAGAATTAAAGATTTACTTAATATTAGATCTAATTTTATTTTTTATAAACCCAGAATAAATAGACCAAATTCAAGTGCAACTGTTAGTTTGGATATTACAAATATACAAATTTTAAAAAATAAAATTGTACCTATTTTTTCTAAACCTGGCATATTGAAAAGTAAAAAGTTAAAAGATTTTAACGATTGGTCTATTATTCTAGATATTTATTATTATGGTTACCATTTAATACCTGAAGGTCAGACTTTAATTACAGAAATTAAAAACCAATGGAATAATTTTAGACTTTCTACTTCTTTTGTAAGTAAAAAAAAACAATTTAACTATTTCTTCTACTAGCTTAACTTTTGATGATAAATTATTAAATCTTTTTTTAATACCGTCTCCTTATGAAATTAAAAATGGTATTAGATTTATTAGAGGAACTAATAATTTTGTATCTGAAAGTTTAAAAATTATTGCTTTTGATAATTTTAATAATAAATCTACTTATTCTAGTATTACTGAATGTAGTAATGCTTTGAATATTGATAGATCAAAAATTAAAAATTGCATATTAACTGGTGAAGTTTATAAAAATTTTAAGTTTATCTTGGCCCCTGATGAATAGGGCTTATTTTGCTATATACTATAATTTATTCTTGCTTAAGCTGCAGCACCAAGAAACTAGCAAAATTTGTTTTTTTTTTTAATCTTTTAAGCATATATTTAAATTTAACAGTAAATTTAATAGAAAATAGGGTTAATTACAAGAAGGTCCTTAAATTCAATCACTCATCTAGTTATAAACTAAAAGAGGGATAATTATAGTTTAAGGATAATTTGTAGCCAATCATATATAAATATATAAATAAAGAATATATGAAGGTTCAACGACTAGCAGGTGAGTACTATATTTACAATAAACCTGCCACGAAAGCCCTACAATATTAAATATTTAATATTGATGACATAGTCTGAACTTATCTGTAAAGATAAGAAGTAATGAATAAAGAGTCATTACGATAACATAATTGTACATGTAATAGTTGGTACTATTTTTATTGGAGTATCTTTAGTAAGATTAATTAATTATCAATTAACTACAAAACATCATAATGGATTTGAATCTAGTATATTATATTGGCATTTTGTAGATGTGGTATGGTTATTTTTATTTGTGGCTGTATATTTTTGGGGTAATACCTAATATTTAAATATTTTATCATTAATTTTTATTGTTTTTTTCTGCAATTAACTGAAAATTATAGATAAAATTTCTAATATTTTTAATAAATAAAAATATAAAATCAATTGATGATAGTGAATTAAATAGGTTATTGAAATTAGTAATTAATTTATATAAAATTTTACTATATACAAATTTTAAAAATATCTCACCCTTATTTATATTTGTATAATTTTTTTGTATTAAAATACTAGCTATAATTTCTGCAGCTTGCTAGCTTTACTGCTTCTAATTACGAAATTACTAGGACTGCTGCGAATGCTGCTGCAATTTTTATATAAATTAAAGAGAGCCTTTAATTTAATGGTAGAATGGTTTCTTGATGAGGAACTTATAGGAGTTCAAATCTTCTAGGGCTTATTTATACTAGCTGCTGCAAATATTTGGCTAACTTAAAAATAAGCAAATTTATTTTTGAATTTCTATCCTAACTGGTCCCTTTATTTATTAATATACTTTTTCATTATTTAGGTTATCTGCTTTGCAGGTGAAAATTGCAGCGTTCTTGTTCTAGTTACTTTGTAACAAGGACAGCTAGTAATTACTCCCTATAACAGAGCAAACTGAGCTGCTTCTAGTTATTTATTAGAAGTGGACAAGATTCTTGCTTATACAAAGGAGTAAAAGCTTGTTTATATAAAGAAAAAACTTACTAGTTGCTGTATTTACAGCTATTACAAAGTAACAAGCAAGTTAGAAAACTTTAAAATTTCTATTTTTACTTCTTAAAAATAGATTAAATAAATAAATTATTAATAATAATAATTTATAGGTCTTTAGGTTTCTATAATAAAGCCAATTTATTTCCTGTTCTTTTGTTCCTTTGTTAAACTTTTTAATTTTAATTAAATCTGCCTCTAATTACTAAGAACTAATTACTATTTATTAATAACTAATAAGGTATTTATTATAATAAATTTGCAGCTTGCTTCTAAGCAGGAGAGCTATCGGCTAATAAAAAAGTCTAGTTAAATATATACAAGTTTTATTTATCAATATTAAAAGAATTTAAATTAAATTATTGCAAGGATAACATTTAACATTAGAACAAATAAATATAAGTTATAAATTAAAAAATTAAATATAAAGATGAGATTATTAAAAACTCATGTATTACTTAGATTTGTAAATTCTTATTTAGTAGATTCTCCACAACCAGCTAATATTAGTTATATGTGAAATTTTGGATCTTTACTAGCAGTTTGTTTAATCATACAAATTCTAACTGGAGCCTTTTTAGCTATGCATTATACACCAAATGTAGATTTTGCTTTTAATAGTGTAGAACATATTATGAGAGATGTTAATAATGGATGGATAATAAGATATACACATGCCAATGTCGCATCTTTCTTTTTTATTTTTGTATATATGCATATAGGTAGAGGACTATATTATAGTTCATATAAATCCCCAAGAGTATTAGTTTGGTCTATAGGAGTAATAATATTAATATTGATGATGGCTATTGCTTTCTTAGGTTATGTATTACCATATGGTCAGATGTCTTTATGGGGTGCAACTGTTATTACTAATCTTTTATCTGCTATACCAGTTTTCGGTCAAGATATTGTTGAATTAATATGGGGTGGATTTTCAGTTTCTAATGCTACTTTAAATAGATTCTTCTCATTACATTATCTGCTACCGTTTTTATTAGCAGCTTTAGCAATTGCACATTTAATAGCTCAAATGTAGGGCCTTTATTATAAATAAATAATAAGAATCAAGCCATATGCTGGGAATTCCTAAAGCTTAATTTACAAATTTTTCTGCTAATTAAATTTTAGCTAGTCTATATTTATATAACAACTTAATATTACTTGCTGCTTGTTACAAAAATTACTAGCAGGAGAGACTATAAAAAAATATTTTAAAATAATTATTAATTTAATATAAATAATAGTTGCTGCTGCATTCGCAGCAGCAGAGTGTAATAATAATTAAGATGAACAATGGATAATCAGCAGGAAACTAAAATTATGTATTCTGTATTATGTTTTATAGACAGAAATAAATTTAGGATCCTCAGAGACTACACGCTTGACACCTTTGTTTAACAAATGGTGATGATATAGTCCAAACTATACTGAAAGGTATAGAAATTATTGCAAAATTTTATATTTAATTTATTCTTGACTAAGATTTTACCATTTTAGTTAATGCATTTAAAGCTGCAAATGCTGCCGTTTTCAAAAAGCAAGCCGCTTGATAATTTAATATTTTTATAAGCAAATTAGTTACTAATCCTATAAAAAGATTGCTGCTGCTTACTTCTATGTAGGTATTTTGTTACAAGCAGCTAGTTACTGAATTTAAATTAGATCCTTTTTTAAAACAAACATTAATAGGTGATGTTTATATGAGAAGGTTATCTAATAGAGCTAAAACTAGTATTGCTTCGCAAGGCAAGGATCTAGCAATAGTTTTTTATTTATTACAATCTTATAGCTTATTTAAGGAATTTGTAACAACTCCTCCATCAGTTTCTTTAAAAAAGACAGGTAATATTAGATACAATTTAAGTTTTGCAACTTTAGCTTTACCTTGTTTTAATGAATTATATGAATCTTTTTATTATGATAGTAGCTTGCTTCCAAAGCAAAATTTTATTCCTAATAACATAGCAGAGTATATAATACTTGTAAGGTTAGTCTTCTGAATTCAGGCTTGCTTCGCATAGTAGTTTTACTGGTCATGGATATAGGTTATATACTAATGTCTTTAGCTTAGAAGAATTAAACTTATTAATAAAAGAAGAATATAAATATTTTTCTATTAAAGCAACAGCAACTATTAATATTTATAACTAACTGGCTGCATTCTTGCTGCGGATGCTGCTTCTTATTAGTAATTACTATTTTTTTTTCAACGAAATAGCTATTTTACTTCTAAGCAAGCAGCTTTGTTGTTTGTAACAAAATAACTGGTTATTTATAACAAGCTAACTTCTAAGCAGGAGACAGCGGCTATAAAGATGTGTTGTATAAATTAAACATAAATTCGCAATAAAATAGCTACATGAACATGGGTCTAATAACCCTAATGGTGTAACTTCTAGTGGGGACAGATATGCTTTCCATCCTTATTTTGTTTTTAAAGATTTAGTAACAATTTTTGCTTTCTTTTTAGTATTATCTATTTTAGTTTTCTTTTATCCTAATTTATTAGGACATTCTGATAATTATATACCAGCTGATCCTATGGTAACTCCACCATCTATTGTACCTGAATGGTATCTTTTACCATACTATGCTATTTTAAGATCTATACCAAATAAATTATTAGGAGTTTTAGCTATGTTTGGTTCTCTATTAATTTTATTAATTTTACCTATTACAGATCTATCTAGAATTAGAGGTAGTCAATTTAGACCTGCTATGAAATTAGCATTCTGGTTTTTTGTAGTAGATTTTTTTATTTTAATGTGGATAGGTTCTCAACATCCTAATACTCCTTATGTTGAAATAGGTCAAATATCAACTGCATTTTATTTTGCTTGGTTCTTAATAATAGTACCAGTAATAGGAATGAGTGAAAATACTTTAATAGACCTAGCATCAAAAAAAAATTAATTAAATTAAATTATTATTATCAAATTTATTAGTTTTGTACTTGCTTACTTCTTAGCAATACTAATATTTTTTAATTTGTAAGTACAAAACGCTGTTGCAAATTTAGCTGCTACAATCATATTTACTCTTAATGGTTGCTGTTTATTAAAAAACTGCAGCGAATCCAGCTTACTTTGGACCTGCTACCAAAAGCAAGTAACTTCGTTAGCCGCTTGCTTATTTATTAGTCCTTTGGAAGCAAGGAGACAGCTGTAATTTTAGCTATAAAACTATTTTATTTATATTAATTAATTACTCCCCCGTCCATTCTTAAGGGAGTTGAATTGCTTTCGAAATTTTGGTATTTCTAAGTAATAGTTGCTTTTTTTCTTAATTTTTACTGTTGCAGTAATCTTGCTTGCTATAGAAGCAGCATTCTTCTTTTTAAGAAAGCTGCTTCTATAGCGGCTTTGCTGCTGCGAATTCTGCAATCTTTGCTAAGCTAGGATTTGTATTAGTTGGAAAAAAAAATGAAATTTGCTGTAATTTGTAACTCAAAAGTGAGGTTACTAATAACTATAGCTTACTTCTAAGTAAATTTACTTAGTTAGAAGCAGCAGCTATAAAAATTAATAGAATAGCGACAAAAGGATGTGTTTAATATATAGATACAAACGGTTCTTAAAAGGTATTAAATAATTATTTTTAATAACGAAGTAATCTAACTTATACCTAATTTATAATTATTGGCTTACCGGTATTTCTTAGGTATAGTTTAATTTGTAGATAAATTAAATAATAATAATTAAAAATATTAGTATTAAGCGGTTTATTTCTAAATTATTACAGCTACAAGTATTAAAAATCAATTGTAGTTATAATAATATAATAGTAGCTATTATATGCTATTTAAATTAATAAAAAAAAATAAAAATTAATATCTTATAATTAAGAAAAACAATATTATTAATTAATATAATTAACTATGGAAACTAATTACATTGCTGCAGCTGCGAAGCAGCAGCTAGAAAATATAATAAATTTATTATTTAATTTTGCAGATGTTTTAAGTATTATTTTACCTGTTTTATTGAGTGTTGCTTTTATGACTATTATAGAAAGAAAGCAATTAGCAGCACATCAAAGAAGAGTAGGTCCTAATACAGTAGGATACTATGGTATATTTCAACCTTTTGCTGATGCTTTAAAATTAATTTTGAAAGAAACAGTTATACCTTCTCAATCTAATAAAATTGTTTTTTATTTAGCACCTGTAAGTACATTAGTGTTTAGTTTATTAGGATGGGCAGTTATACCTTTTGGACAAGGTATTGTACTTTCTGATTTAAATTTAGGTATTTTATATACTTTAGCTTTATCTTCTTTAGGTGTATATGGAGTTTTATTAGCTGGTTGGTCTGCTAATTCTAAATATGCTTTTTTAGGATCTTTAAGATCAACAGCAGCTATGATATCTTATGAATTGATATTAAGTTCTGCTATATTAATAATAATACTATTAACTGGTACATTAAATTATATTACGATTATTGAAATTCAACAATCTGTGTGGTTCATTATTCCTTTACTACCTGTTTTTATTTTTTATTTTATTTCAATTTTAGCAGAAACATCTAGAACTCCTTTTGATTTACAAGAGGCTGAATCTGAATTAGTAGCTGGATTTTTTACAGAACACTCTTCTGTGCCTTTTGTATTTTTCTTTTTAGGAGAATATTCTTCAATAGTATTGTTTAGTAGTATAACAGCAATTCTATTTTTAGGTGGTTATAATTTACCAGAAATTTTTATAAATGATTCAATTATAAATTTACAGGCTATTATATTAGGTATTAAAACTTGCATCTTTACTTTCTTATTTGTTTGGTTTAGAGCAACTTTACCTAGATTAAGATATGATCAATTGATACAATTATGTTGGTTAAATTTATTACCAGTTGCAGTTGCTTTTATTATATTAATACCAAGTATTTTAATAAGTTTTGATATTACACCTTACTAGTTGCTGTATTTACAGCTATTACAAAATAACTAGCAAGCTTATTTCTAAGCGCAAAGCCGCATTATTTTTAAATAAAGAATCTTAAACTTGCTTGTAACTTTGTAACAATTAGCAGCAGAAAATAAAAATTAATTAAATTTTGCATCAAACAAATTAAACATTAATAAATTAATATCAAACGGTAGTCATTTAGAAAGATTAATTTTTAATTTTTAGCTATTGAGTTTATAATCAAGCGGCTTGCTTTTTACTATCTCCTGCTTAGAAATAAGCTAGGACTAGTAGCTGCATGTATTTATCCTATCTTATCAATTTTTATAACTTACTAATTAGATAATTTAATAGTAATATATACTATTCTTTTTTCTATTAATAATTGGCTTGCTTGTTACAAAGTAACAAGCAAATAAAGAGGGATTATAGTGATAGGTATACAATTTAAATTAAAAATATTTTATATTATTCTAACCTATAATAAAATTAATCTTTTTATAGTGGTGCAAAAATAAAAATATTATGACAACAATTATAAATTTATTAACTTTTGGTATATTATTTTCTAGTATTATTTCTATAACTGCTAATAATCCTATTATTTCTATTATTTTTTTAATTACTGCTTTTGTTAATGCTGCAGGTTATTTAATTTTATTAGGTATTAATTTTATAGGTATTTCTTACATTGTAATATATGTAGGTGCTATAGCTGTATTATTTTTATTCATTATATTAATGATTAATATTAAATTAACAGATATTTTAGATACTGGATATAATTTTACTAAAAATTTACCTGTAGGTCTTAATATTGCTTCTTTGTTATTATTCATATTATTTTCTGTAGCGCAACAACTAAACTTATTTTATAATTCCAATGATATATCAATAAATATAGAAGAAATAGGAAATAATTTAAATATAATTAATTATTTATCTGATTCTAATTTATTAGAATTCACTCAAATCGAAGTTTTAGGGCATTATTTATATACTTATGCTTCAATATATTTAATAATTTTAAGTTTAATTTTATTATTAGCTATGTTAGCTATTATAGTTATATCTAAAAAAAATATAAAAAATATTTAACTTTATTTTTATTTAAACTTTTGTATAAAAAGTAGAATTAACACCCCCTTATTAAATTTTTTAATGGTCTCTTTTTTAATCCCTGCTAGCAAAGCAAGCAAGCTAAAGCTAGATATATTTTTTTTTATAATTGTAATATATTGGCGTCTAGCTTGTAACTTGTTATTAGTTACAAAGTTACAAGCTAGTAAGTAAGTAACTAATAAAAGAAGAATATAAAAATTTTGAATGATTTCAATATAGCTAGTATTTATTCAATTTATTTAATTATTTATAGCAGTAATTATTAGCTTTCCTGCTTCTTGCTTTAGTAGCTTATTTCTATGCAATTATTTTGTTACAAAGTTACTAATAACAAGAATAATTAATTCTTTACTAGTGGCTAGTAACTTTGTAACAAGCAAAAGAGTGTTCTTCTTCAACGAAAAAGCTAGCTTTTTGTTAGAAGTTATTGCTTCCAAAGGACAGCATTAGCCAGTAATTATCCAAAGTGAATAGCTGCATTCGCAACTAGCTGGTTTTTATAGTTTTAAGGTTTTTTAGTTTAATGGTAGAACAGTACTCTTTCTAAGTACAAATATTAGTTCGAATCTAATAAAAATCAAAAACCCTAGCTTACTTCTAAGCAAATTTGCTTAGAAATAAGCAGTAGCTAGATCAAAAACAAAGCTTATTACAAAAATAAAAGAAGATATATAAAAATTGCAAAAAAAGCAAATACAATACAAAAATTTTGTTATTTTATTAAAAAAATAAAGGAGTTGCTGCATTTGCAGCGGCTTTGCAGCTCAAAATAGGTAGCTTTGTAACAAGCTGCTTGCTTCACTACAAAATTTTTAAATTTTAAAGAAGAATTTAATTTTGGTTCTGATTGAACGTTTTTCAGTAGTTTTAAGACATGCAAATCGTTATTCTAGAAAAAAAAAAAAATAAGTATAGAATAAGGTGTAAAGGTGAGTAATGATAAATAAGATACCTTATAGCCCTCTTAAATAGAGGATAACTATATAATATATATTTGAAAATTTAGCTTAATTTAAAGAAAGGAATTTTTCTGCTATAAGAGTCGATTTATTTTGTTTAATGGTAGTTGGTGGGGTAAAGGCCTACCAAGCCTACGATCAATAGCCAAGTTTGAGAGAACAGATGGCCACATTGGGAATGAAAAGCCCCAAATTGCTATGCAATCTGCAGTCAAGAATATTAGTCAATGCTCGGAAGAGTGAACTAGCTAACTGAAATCACAAAATCACAAATAGTGCTTATTGTGATAACGTAAGGGAAAAAATTGATATTACCTTACTATAAGTGTTGTCTAAATAACTGGTGCCAGAAGACTCGGTAACACCAGAAACGCGAACGTTAGTCGTCTTAAACAGGCGTAAAGGGTAAGTAGGCTGCTTTAAATGTCTAAATTAATCTAAGCTAATTAATAATTAAAAAAAAGTTTTTCAAATTAAATATATAAATTTATAAATAACACACTTAAAATTGAAATTACTTGTTTTGCTTATAGAAGCTAGTTACTTAAAACAGCTTGTATTATAATTATTATTTTCTATTAAAATAGACTCACTTAAAGCTAGAATCATAATTGAGATAAACCAAATAATACTTAAGTGTAAGGGCGATATCTGAAAATACTAAGTAGAATACTAACGGTGAAAACTTTTTATCTAGGAATGATTGACGCTGAGGTACGAAAGTGAGAACAGGGAATAGGATTAGATACCCAGTTACCTCTCACCGTCAACGATGAATGGTAGTTGTTAATTTATTAAAAAAAGTGACGATGTTAACGCGATAACCATTCCGCCTTGAGAGTACGGTTGCAAAACTGAAACCAAAAAAATTAGTCGGTCTCGGAGCAAACGGAGTGAAGCATGTTATTTAATACGAAAGTACGCGAAAAATCTTACCAGTTCTTGCATATCCAATTTAACTGAAATAAAAATTAGTATTATATTTCAAATTATTATCTTTAAATCTTAAAAATTTTTATATTCTTAAGATAGATACTTTTTTTATATATTGCTATTTTTGTTTTAAGACCTAAATTGAGAAATTTCTAATATTAAAATTAATATTTTTTTGAATTATTTTAATAATTTAGAAATTCGTTTACAGGTGTTGCATGGCTGTCGTCAGTCCGTATTGTGAAAAGTAAGGTTAACTCCACTAACGGACGAAATCCCTGTAGTTAATTTATACTTAACTATTATTTAATAAAACAATTATTAAGTTGGGGCTAAGACAAGTCGTTATGGCCCTTATGAACTGGGCTATAGACGTGCTACTAAAACTTTTACAATGTGACGCAAAACTTTAGTTTGATTTATTCTGCTAATAAGGTTTAGCTAATCAATAAAAAAAGTTATAATTATTAATATTTAACGGATTGTTGCCTGAAATTCGGCAACATGAAGAAGGAATTTCGAGTAATCGTTGATTAGCCACGCAACGGTGAAGCATGAATCCGTGATGAACTAACTGTCTGTCGCTGGGGAGGAGTTCGGATAGGGGGAAATTGCCAATTGATAAAAAAAGTAAAACAAAATATAAATTACTAATTTGAAAGTAAGAGACTGGCTTGCTTCGCAAGCAAGTTAGTAATAACACTTTTCATTTTTAAATTAATAGTCTTGTTATATTTACATATTTATTTATTTTTTCTAATTTATTAGTTAATAGAGGATAGAAGTTCTAACAGTTTTGTTGAATTTTATTAATATCAATTAACCTTTCTGAGTGACATCTCAAAAGTCATAGCAAGGTAGCTGTACTGGAAAGTGCTGCTGGAAAATATAAGTTAGTTACCCCACCCTAGCTTAACTGCCCTCAAAAATAAAAATAATTACTGCTAATAAATAAGCAGCAGCTATAATAAAAAGTAAAGATTAGCTAGATTTTATATTTGCATCTATAATATAGATTAATTTATTAGGAATCTTTTATTAGCTAGCTTTAGCTCTCCTTTTAGTCCTTGCTTTGGGAGCTAGCGGATTTGCAGCTGCTTACTTTGTTTTAACTGCTAGTAATTTTTATAACAAGCAGCAAATAATTTCTAAGCAGGAGACAAAAAAAGCTACAAAATGCTGCAATTTTTTTTGTAATTTTAATTAATTTTTATGATATTAAGTTCTCTTAATTCAATGGGTAGAATAGCATTCTTCTAAAGTGTTTATTCTGGTTCGAGTCCGGAAGAGAACTATATATAAATCTCTTCTAATTAAGTAGCTGCGTTATAAAAATAGTATTTTATAATATAATATTTGTTGCTTTGGAAGCAACAAATTAGATATTTAATAGCTGAAATAGTTTAAATGGTAAAAACATACCATTCATGACGGTATAATGAAAGTTCGATTCCTTCTTTCAGCTGCAAAGCAGCTAATAAGTAAGCTTGCTTAAACTAGAGTATTTTATTTTTAAAATATTAGAATTTTCTGTTTTAATTTTTTAATTTTAAGAATAATAAGGAATAATCGTCATTGGTAAGATAACACGATTGCTAATCGTCTGGGATAACACCCTTAAGCGTTCGACTCGCTTTTATTCCGTGGTTGCTGCGCTACAGTAACTTGCTTGTAATTTTGTAACAATTCGCAGCTTGCTTAGAAATAAGCAAGTTACTAGAAGCTAGTAATAATAGTTCTAGCTAAGCAAGGAGATTGCAGCTGCTGCATTCGCAGCAGACAAAGCTAAAAATAAATAGAACTTATATTTAAAATATAGTATATAATATAAGGTCACATTAGTTTAATTGGTAAAGCACAGCTTTGTGGATGCTGAGTAAAGAGTTCAAATCTCTTATGTGACCCTTTTGATTTGTTGCTAATGCTCCTTGCTTTGGAAGCATGCTTACTTCTAGTAATTTCTAACAAGTAGATATAAGGACATATATTTAATTAGTTAATAAAAGAATCTAAGTCTTTATTTAAAACTTAAAAATTAATAAACTAATAATATTTAATTATTTTGAAAAATTAGGTTTTAATATTTTTTATTTTTATTAGACATTTTTCTCGATCATTTTTATTTTATTTTAATACCACTTTTCTCGATTTATTTGATTTTATTAATAAGGGGAAAAGCTATAAAAGAGTATTATCACTACAATTCAATTTTTAAAGGTTTAGTTCCAACTAATTTATTATTTTTATAAACTAAATTTCTCTTCAAATTAGTAACTTTTAATGTATAAATTTGTTCTAAAATTTGAATATTAGCATCCATTAAATTTCTAAACCATTTATTTTGATTAAAGGTTAGTTTAAAATCTTCAGTTAATAAAATAGATAAAATATCTAAATTAATTTTATTATTCTTAATAGCATCCTTATTAAATCCTTTAATTTTAATAATTTCCTCATTATTATTTTTTAAAGCATATACTTTTGGTGCTAAGAATAAGGCTTGATCATATATCCCTTCTAGTTTCATTTTACCTAACTCAGTTTGACTAATAAAAGATTCCGATAAAGGACCATCAAAATATAAGCTATCAGTATCAGTATAATATAGATTTGGGAAATTAGGATTATTTTTAAATTGTGACATATGGATTCTAGCATAAGCTGAAACAGCAGCAGCTATACTAATATTAACATTATTTAATTCTTTATCCACATCCATTTTATTTCCATTATTATAAGAAACTAAAAATTTAGAACCTAATTGTGTAATATTTTCAATCTTAATATTAGAATTATTTGTTAATTTTTCAAATCTTCCTTGATTAACAAATTCCAAAGTATTGAAATTATTATGCATACCAAATCTACCATATAAAGAATTCAATAATAATTTAGCAGTTAAATTCATTGGGTCACTTTTTGGATAATTTAATCTAATATTATATAGATCATTAATATAATCTTTAAAAATATAATCTTTATCAAAAGTATATCCCCATAAAATTTCAAATTTATAACCATATTTTTCTGCATTATATAATTCTTCAGAGAAATACATCCCTTCCCAATTACCCAAAGGAGAAACAGTTCTATTATTATGATGAATTTGTAAAATAGGATGTAATAAATTCTCAGGAGCAGTAATTTTACAATAGAAGAAACCAAATGCTTTGCAGCAATTATTTTCTGTAGCATTATTAACTAATATATTACCTTCAAAATAAGTAGGATTTCCTACAGGATAAGGATTATTTTTCATAACAGATGCGTATAAACTATTTACATCATAACCATAAATTTTAGTTCCAATTGGATTAGTGGGAATAAACATATCTGTACTTCCACCTGTATATCCTTGTCTAATATCCTTATCTATTTTAAATGTTAATTGATAAATATTTAAAATTTTCATATATTTGCTTCTAAATATAGCAAAAGCTAAACTAGGTAAGGTAGGGAAGTTAACTATATTTAATTTAAATTTATTAAAGATTAAAGAATTAAATTTAGTTAAAATTTGATGTAATGATATACAATCTAATTCACAATATTTAATAGCTTCTTGTTTAAAATTCCAAATTTTATCTTTGAATGAATCTTTATAAGCATTATATTGATCTATAGTAATATTACTAAAATATTTAAAATCTGGTACTAATTTACTACTATAATTAATATCATATAAATTATAAGGAAATATACCTTTAGGATCTTTCACATCAAAAGATTTACATAAGTTTTTTAAGGAACTAGGTAAAATTAAATAAGAATCCATAAAAGTTATTGAAATACCATTTTCATGTGAAGTAAAGTTACAACTAATAATTTTACCTTTATGAATTATAGGATCACAATAACCTAATTGAGCTAAATATTTAATTAAAAAATAACCATCAAATTTGGAGAAAATTATGTAAATAAACTTTATAATTTTTGTATTTTCTAATACAAATATCAGTAATAGCATCATTAATCATATCTAAAATATAATTATCTAAAGTTTCTGTGGTTAAATTATTTAAATCTTGTAATTCTTGAGGAGGTAAAATAAAATAATTTTTCCTTTTATTTAAATTACCATCAAACCAACACAATAAATAAGGTACTAATTTATTATTAATATTTATAGTTTCTAAATCCATAGTTATAAAATTAGTTAAGAGCTTATTATTTGTAGGTAATTTTTTAGGAGCCATAGAACTAGTTTTTTTAATAATAGTATATAAAACTAGCTCACTATTTTCATAATGTAGAATACTTTTACCAATTCTCCTAATAAATTTCTTTTTTTCTAAAGAAATTATAGTATCAGTCCAAGTAAATAATAAATTATTATCTTTAAAATATTTTATATTGTTAACAGTTTGATTATTAATAATTTTAACAGTTAAAATAATAATGGAACTTTTTTTACCTCTATTAACAGATATAGTATAATTGTTATCAAATTTACTTTAAATTATACCATAATCTTCAGGTAACATTGCAATAGGTAATTCATTTTTATAATAAATATGATATTTAATATCTTTAGATTCTTTAATTAATGAAGATGTTATTATACCATCTCTAATACCATAACTAAAAATAATAGAATTAATTGGTATAGTTTTATAACTTTCATTACTAAAAATTAATCTGTTTATGATAAATGATATTAGTAAATCTTTACTATCTTTAGTAATTTTTTGCATATCACATAAAGTTGCAATTTGGTTACCTTCAAATTTAACTCTAAATAAAAAGAAAATATATTGGTCATCCTTAAGTGTAGACATTACATCTTTCCAAAAGAGATTTATATATCTTTCTACTATCTGATCTGTTAAAATTAGAGAATGATCTAATTTATATTGTTTTAAATCCCAATATTTTTGCATTTTTTAATTATTTGTAAAATCTTATAATTATTTGTTCTAATGTTATACTTGATTCAAAGTGTCCCTCCCACTTTAAACTATAATTCTCAATTAAATAATTAAGAATTAACCCACCCTATATATATTTATCTATTATAATAAATAAGGAAATATGGTTATATCTCTATTATAATATTTCTATATATATATATAATATTTCTTATAATATATAATATTTCCTTATAATAGAGACTTAAGGAATTGAACCTTAAATAAATTAACTCTCTTTAGTTAAATAATATAACCATATTATCCCTATTATAAGTTTTATATTGCAATTATATAATCATAAGAAATAAAATTTTATTTATTTTGTTTAATATGTATTTCCAATTTGTATATATTATCTAAATCATAGTAATCAGGATTAAGATACCATAATTCTATAATTTGAGAATATATATCATTAAAAGAGCTATTCTCATTAAATTTTAATTTATGAAAAATTTCAAATTTGTTCTTTTTTCCTGATTCAATATATGTTTCCGCATATAAAGTAATCATACAATTGCCTAATCTATTATAAATATTAGGTCTACTCATAATTTCTAAATAAGTTATTCTTATTAAATCTTTAAAATTTAAACCATAAATATTTAATATTGTTAAAAGGATATAATTACTATTAGATAAATTTCTAGTTAGAGGATCATCACTAAATTGTATTCTATATTGATTAAAATATATATATATTTTATCATTTAAAATATTAATTTCTCTTAAAATAATTTGTTTTAATTTATAATAATTTAAAATATTTTTTAAATTTTTATTTGATAATCTTATTCTTTCCTTTTTTATAAATAGCTTAAATCTTAATTTTCTAAAAAAATCAGATAGTTTATTTATATAAGCTAAGAGTGATTTAGGTAAACTATAATTATAATTTATATATTGAATTAATATAGTAAATATAATAGTAAACAATACAACTAAAATAATAAATTTAAAAATTGATAATATTAAAAAATATATGTTCATTTTATTTTTCTTTTCTTTCTTATAATTATTTGTCCTAATGTTATATTGAATTTTCTACTTTGAAAGCAATAGAATTTCCTTTAACTAAATTAGTTTATTATATTAATAAATTAGATATAATTTGAGAAAATAAAATTATATTTTTAATAATCAAGTATAACAAAAGAACAGGAAATAATTTGGCGTTATCGCTCTATAGAAGATTGTAATTCGTATTCTTTATTGTTGCTTCGCCACAAAACAATTTTTTATTTTTCATACATATTATATATTTTAACATATTTTTTTTCCATATTATAATTTATCGTTAAGACTCATTAAATTTTCAAGATGGTATTACTATTTATAAATTTATTATATTTTTTTTCTAGCTGCTGCGAATGCAGCAGCAATAATAAGATGCTGGTGCTATAATAGCTAAAGATTTCTCCTAGTTATATTGATACTAATAATATAATTTAGATTAGCCTTGCTTCGCAAGAGGATTCTTTCATTAGTAAATATTGTTATTTACTCGCCTGCGAAATAAACCAGTAAGTTATTACATCTGCAGCTGGTTTCGCTAGGAATATTAAAATTAGAAAAGAAATAAAGCTATTTTTATAGCCCCTAAAGTATATGGTTTAATAGCTGCGAATGCTGCTGGAGATCAAACTATTAAAATTAAAGGTTAGCTTCTAGTAATTTCTAACAAGAATGCTGCTTTGCAGGACAGCAATTATCCATTTAAATTACAATTAGTACTATATTTCCTGTCATATTTTGAGATATCAGATTACAATATTGGAACAAATTAAATAATTTGCTTGCTTACTTCGTTAGGAATACCCAAGAAATAATGCAAATTTTAAAAATTAATAAAATTAAATTTACAGTGGTTGGCTTACTAGTAACAAAGTAACAAGTAAATAAGCCAGCTAGAGACCCTATTAAAAAAATTAAATGTTCTATAATATAAAAAAGAGGGGGTTGATACAAATTTATAGGGGTTAAACTAATTAATTATTTTTAACCTGCAAGAATGTAGCTGCAAGAATTTTTAAGAAGAAGCTGAATCTACCCAAACTAAAAATTCTTGAGAAGGTACAGCTTCAACTACTATAGGCATAAATCCATGCCATACTCCACAAATTTCAGAACATTGACCATAGAAAGTACCAGATCTTTCAGCAACAAAAGATACTTGATTTAATCTACCTGGAACAGCATCTAATTTTAATCCTAGAGATGGTACAGCGAAAGAATGTAAAACATCAGATCCTGTAACAATTAATCTTATATGGCAATCCACAGGGATAATTAATCTATTATCAACATCTAATAATCTGAATTGTCCTAATTCTAAATCAGATTCAGGAATCATATAAGAATCAAAATCTATAGAATCCCCACTATCTGTAATAAAATCTGAGTATTCATAAGACCAATACCATTGGTGACCTACTACTTTTATGGTTAAAGTTGGAGAAATTACTTCATCCATTAAATATAATAATCTGAATGAAGGGAAAGCAATAGCTATTAGAATTAATGCTGGTGTAATAGTCCATACTAATTCTAATACTGTACCATGTGTTAAATATTTATGTGCTATCGGGTTTTTATTAGAATTATAATAATAAACTAAAGAAAATAATACCCAAAATACAGATAAACTTATTACAACTAAATAAAATCCAATAGTATTATGTAAAGTTACTAAACCTGTATAACCTGGTGCTGCACTATCTTGGAAACCTAATTGCCAAGGCTCAGATATATCATTAAAAATGATTGCTGTTCCCGCAAAGCAGCTGCTAAAAATAGAAAAAAAATTTGACATTTTAAAATTTTATATTGAAATTAATCTCCTGATTGGCCTTAAATTTAATTATAATAACAAGCTTTTCTAGCAATATATAATATATTATTTCCTAGCAGAAAGATGTTATTTCTTGTTGCGAAGCTACAAACAAATTTTGTTTTAATTTAGGCTAAGGAGATCTAATCTTAATTAAATATCTAATTAGTATTTGTAATACTAACTTATACTTTATCTGAAATTTACTAGCTACTCTAGCCTTTACCCTCTCTATAAGCAAGCTGCTGTTTTGGAAGCAAATTAATTATAAGCAGGTAAATCCAACCAGTCTAAATAATTTAATAGTATTTTTATTAATATAAATTTTTGGTTTTTTGTTTAACTGTAAATTGAAGCTATACTAAAAACTAAAACTATTGATTATTATATGCAATAAGTTTTGGATAGCTAACTAACCTGCAAAGCAAGCAAATAGCAAATCAAACTAAATTAATTAATCTTAGGCTAATTATTAAAATTATTATAACTTAAAATTAAGAGTTTGCTCAGCTAATAAGATTTTAACTTTGAATTTTTTTTTATATTACTAAATAATTTGCTTTTTATAAAAAATATATTTGTAATATAATCGAATAAACTAAAGGATTCGAACCTTATAATTTATTTTTTAATTTGTAGAAATTGCTTGCTTTAGTTACTCCTTCTTGTTACAAAATAACTAGTTACAAATTCTAGCTTATTCCTTTATCTGGCTTATTTATAAGCAAAGGATTGCTGTAATTCAAGCACCTTACTTATAATTAGAAGCAGCTAAAACAAAAGATACTTGATTTAAAAGCTATTTCTATTCTTATATTTGCTTGCATCCTAGCTGCTGCAAGGATAAATACAGCTGCTGCGAATGCAGCTGTAAGAATAATTTACCTTATTTTTGTAGTAATTGTTGCTGCATTCTTGTAACAAGATTTCTATTAGAAATAAAAACTATTTTTAATAAAAGAGTAGTTAATTTCCTCTCCTGCTTATAAGTTATTTATAGCTGCTGCAATTATAAGAAGTTTGCTTCCAAAGCATCTAAAACAAAAGAGATTAAAAAGCTAGAAGAACTTAGAATTTTTCCCTTCTAGCGACTCTTTTTATTTAACATTTCTTTTGCAAATTTGTATTTGAATTGCAAAGTATGATCTTGCTCCGCAACTAGTTTAAATTTTCAATTAGTTAAAAAGACTTTAGCATAATGGTTAATGCAGTTCGCTCATAATGGATATTATAAGGGTTCAAATCCCTTAGGTCTTAATTAATTATTAGCAATATATGATTAGCATATAAATATAATTATATCTAGCTTTAGCTAGTTGCTAGTTATATATTATTTTGTATTAGTTACTATGTTACAAGGAAGCAAAATAAAAATAATTTAAAATAATTATTAAAAGAAGGTTAAAATTCTAATATTTTAATTATTTGCGATTGCTACTATTTTTTAATTTTAATTATTTTTATTCTTTTTTAATATTAGTTTCTAAAAATTAAATTTAAGATAATAAGGATAGTAATATTTGCTGTTAGAAGTATATTTTATATCCTTTTTATAAAAATAAATGCTTCTGCTTGTCCTTGTTACAAAGTAACTAGGACTGGCTAGCGGGTTTTAAATTAAATTATAGTAGAAAGATTATAATTAAGGAAAACTTAGGTATATATAAAATATATATTATATAACAAAATAGATTTTGTGGAAAATTTTATGGTAAATTTGTACTAGTTTGCTTATAAAAATATTTAAATATCTACTATTTAATTATATTGCAGCTGCAATATTGTCCTGCTAACCTCTAAGCAATAAGCAGGATAATTAGGATATGTGCTAATAAATAATAAGATTTTATCAATAATAGCGTTAGTAGCAGCATTCTATTTCTAATTACTTCAACCAGATATTTTTATATTTAATAGTTAACACTTATGTTTGTTTCATTTATTATATATATATATTAATATTATTAGTTCTTATTACACTATTAATGAAGTTATTTACTAACTCATTATTACATTATTGTATAATAGTTATTGCTAATATAAATAGAAGATAAATAATTAATATTTAATACTAGTTGCTAGTATTAGAGATTTATATATATAATTGCTACTAGTAATAGAAAATAAAATTCCTATATTTACTAAAAATATTTATATTAAATTAAGTAATATTAGCTATTGCTAATAATAATACAAAAATTGGTTTATAGAATTAATTTAACCTGTTAGAAGTAATCTCTTTCTAGCAGAGCTAGGATACAGCAACCCCCTATCACTATTTATTTTCTATCTTTTATTTTTTAAATATTAAATTTTATTTTTTAGGCAGTCCAATTCTAGCTGCTGCGAATTGTTACAAAGTTACAGCTACTAATTTGCTCTAATAACAATTTTATGTGAATTGTTATTTATTACAAAGTAACTAGTTCTCTCAATTTTGAATAATTAAATCAATTTATTATTTAATAACTGGCTTAGAAGTTAGAAATTAGCTTTGCTTCGCAAATAATTTTTATTTTAAAGCTAGTAATAAATTACAATAATTTATATAAAATCCTAATCTATTAAATTAAAAAAGCAATTATTTAAGCTATTAATTTTTAATTTAATTTTTTAATTATAATAAAAAGGAGGTTAGCTGAGTGGTTTAGCAGTAATTTTACACATTACAGACAGAGTTTCGATTACTCTACTTCCTATTAATTGTTATATCATATTAGTTATATTTTATATGGTTTTCTATATGAAAATTGTAGTTTTTAATCAAAAAAATCTATAGTTTTTTTTTAGATTAATTAATTAGTTATAGAATATTTAATAATTTTTAGAGATGTTGTAATGCAATATTTAAAAGAAATAAAATAAACTTGCTATTTCGCAAGCTAGTTACTGGTTTACCTCTAAAAAAAAAATTAAAAATTAAGATACCTTCTATATTAATAATAATATTATACATAAAAATACTAGCTTATTTATTAGTAATTACAACTATTCATAGCTGCGAATGCAGTTACTAGCTTGCTTCGCAAGCAAGTGACCCTTCCATCTTTTATTTAATATTTTATTTGCTTGCTTCCAAAGCAAGTTACTAAATTTTTTCTATCCAAATCCGCAGTTCTTCTTTTATTGAATGTTAAATTGCTAGCTTCCCTCTAGCGGTTTGCGCTTATAAAAAAAATAGGATAGCAACAAAAGACAGCATTTTGTCAATTTTGACTTGTAGCTCCGCAAGAAGGACTAAAGATAGAAATAGGGAGACTAGTAAAAATGAGATTACTTGCTTAGAAATAAGCAAGTAAGAAAGACTGCATTCTTTTAACTGCAGGATTTGCAGTATCTAATAAAATAGGATAGCTACTACCATATCTGTTAAACAAATAGTTAGTATAATGATTAAAATTTTAATAGTTGTAGCATTCTCTGTAGCTCCGCAAGAAAGATTGCTTGTAATTTTGTAACCATTAGCAGTTAAAAGAATGCAGCACAACAAATTAAATAAATTGGGTTTTATTAAGCTAGAAACAAATAATATAAACTACAAATAAAACTGCTTAATTTTGACTAGCTATATTCGCAGCAGAAATAAAAATGCTTTTAAAAGTAAATAGTAGTTATATATTTTTTGAATAAATAAATATAAGTTTGATAAATTTAATTTAAAGTTATATATAATAATTAAAATTATTCAATTCTTCTTCTATTTTAAATTACTAATATTAATTTTCTTTTTATACTAGTTATTTGTACCTGGCTTGCTTGCTTCTTATTGCAGTAATTACAGCTAGTTGCGAATGCAGGACTGCTACAATATTATCTAATTTATATTGTTAGGTAGTAACAAGTTACAAATAACAAGAATAAGGGAGAGATCAGCTTATTTCTAAGTAAGCTAAATTTATTTAAAAAGAGTAATTATTATAATATAGAAGTTTTCTAATTTAATAGCTGGCTTATTTCTAAGCAAGCAAATAAAATCAAAATAAAAATTAGAAAAGCTCAAGAGATTAGAAAAAAAATAAAACAAAATTAAACACAAAAATGTTAACATTATTACTATTAATACCTTTAGTTGGATCCTTAATAATTTTACCTATGTCAAATACGCTAGAAAATAAAAATCAAATGAAAAAAATAGCGTTAACGATTTCTTTATTAAATTTTTTTATTTCTTTATTCTTATGGTATGAATTTGATTCTAGTTGTAATACTCAATATCAATTTGTTATTCAGACTGAATTTAATCAATTAAATTTTTGTCATTTAAATTTTGGAGTAGATGGGGTATCTTTATATTTTGTATTATTAACAACATTTGTAACTCCAATAGCTTTATTATCTAATTATACAAATATTACAAAAAATTTAAAATTATTTTTAATCTCATTCTTAGTTTTAGAAACTTTACAAATCTGTGCTTTTGTTTCATTAGATTTACTATTGTTTTATATTTTTTTTGAAAGTGTGTTACCTGTTTTATTTATTGTTATTCTTATTTTTGGACATGGTAATGATAGATTCAGATCTGCTTTCTTATTTTTTTTATATACTTTAGCTGGTAGTTTACCAATGTTATTAAGCATTTTAGTAATTTATAGTTATATTGGGAGTACTGACTTCCAATTAATTTCTTTATATGAAATAAGTTTAGATAGTCAAAAATTTTTATGGTTAGGTTTCTTTATAGCTTTCGCTGTTAAAACTCCTTTATATCCTTTTATTATTTGGTTGCCTAAAGCTCACAGTGATTCACCTTTAGCTGGATCTATTTTATTAGCAGCAACTATCTTAAAATTAGCAACTTATGGTTATTTAAGAGTTTTAATTAATTTATTACCCGATGCTACTAATTATTTTAGTCCTTTAGTTCAAACTTTTGCTATTATTTCTTTAATTTATGCTAGTTTCTCTACTATTATTCAACAAGATACTAAAAGATTAATTGCTTATAGTAGTGTTGCACATATGGCTGTAGTCGTTTTAGGATTGTTTTCTAATAATTTAGTAGGTATTGAAGGTGCTATTTTATTAGCTATAGCTCACGGATTTGTAAGTCCAGCTCTATTTATTTGTGTTGGAGGTATAATTTATGATAGAACAGGTACTAGAATTATTAATTATATTAGAGGGTTAGTAACTTATATGCCTGTTTTTAGTATTCTTTTCTTTATTTTTACTTTAGCTAACACTGGTATTCCTTTAACTCTTAATTTTTTAGGAGAACAATTATCTTTAATAGGAATATGGCAAGTTAATCCTATTATAGCCTCTCTGGGGGCTACAGGTATTCTTCTATCTGCTTTATACTCTATTTTTTTATTTAATAGAGTTTCTTATGGTAATTTATCTCCATACTTACCTACACTTAAAGATATTAACAGGAGAGAATTTTATTTATTAATAAGCTTACTTATACCTACAGTAATTTTTGGTATTTTCCCTAATATTTTATTAGATTCTTTACATGCTTCTGTTTCTGCATTATTATTTCAATTGCCAAATTAATTAATATTTTGTATTTATTTTTAAGTTTTAGTTTATTTAACAGATCACCCCTTGCTTTGCAATAAGTAAATAGAAATAAATATCCTAATAGAAAAATTAAATTTATTAGAATATAATAATATATATATGACCCTGTTAAAAACAAATAACTGCAGATTCTAGTTCTTGCTTTGCAAGGGATAGATTTGTCTATTTTTATTTTATTTGTTGCTTGCTTCTAGCTCTCATGTCTATAGTAACTTGTTACAAGAATATTGCAATTCTTTTTTTAAATTATATTGCTATAGCAAAGCAGCAGCTGCTTCGCAGGATAACTTAGAAGCTTATAATTAACTATTACTTTATATAATCGTAAATATTTCTAATTTGATAATATATGGATTTATTTATTAACTATAAATTTAATTTAAATCAGGTAAATTACCAATGCGGCAAATAAATCTATTTGTTTTTATTTATTTATATATTATTATATATTTTTATATTAAGCAGTTACAAAATAACAATTGTTGCTTATTTCTTAGAAAATACTAGCTACAACACCCTTTAAGGGTTAAGTTTACAGATGGTTTCTGTAGTAGATCTGCAAAGTCTAACTTTTAGGTTCAATTCCTACTTAACTCTAACAATACTAATAGTTTGCTTCTTAGAAGCTATTTACCATTAATTTTCAATTTATTTATTGCAAATCAAATTACCGATATTCCATTATATTTTATAACGCAGCAATATTTATTAATTGTCTATTACTTTAAATTTTTATATTTATTAAATAATATACTATTCTTTTTTTTCTATCTAACAAATAAATTTTATTTCAATTAAAAATTTATTTGTTCTTCTAGCTGCTTCTAGCTGTAATGAAATGTACGAGTTTATTTACTTATAGTAATTTATTACAAGAATGCTGCTCATTTCTTAGTAATTACTAGCAATTTTAGAAATAATATTTTCTCTATTAAAGGATACTAGATTACTAATATAGTCATATCCCACTTTTTATTGGTATATCATTTAGTAGCTGCTCCGTTTGCTAGAAATAAGTTTGTTATAAGTTACTGATTTCATTAAAAGCAGCTGCACCCTCAGCAAGGGCAAAATTTTTAATAGATTAAAATATCTTTAGCTTATTTGGTATAGTTTTGTCTTCTTGCGGAGCTAGCAAAAGTTATTGGTTCAATTCCATTAAGATGTTTATATATATATTTTTGCAGTCTCCTAGCTTTTTTTTATAATTGGTTAATTTTTAGCTGCGGATGCTGCTTACTTAAAAGTAAGCTTATTTCTAATTTCTAGCTGTTAGAAATTAGAAATAAACAAAATAAATGAAATTAACGAAGTATACGAAGCTATTTGCTTGTTATTAAATAATAGATTTCGTTAAAAATAGCTTATTACTAATAAGTACCTACAACATTATATATAAATATATATAAGAATAGGTATAATTAATTAATATTTTTAATTGTTGTTAATTAAATACTAATTACTGCTTGCTTGTTATTAGTAACTTCGTTAAATTTTACTAATTATTTTTTTAACAATCTTATTTATTACTAGTTGTAATATTTAATCCTTTTTCCTAAATATTAGCTAGATTTATATTTTTTATTGATTTGCAGCTTTCTTTCTAAAAATAATAAAATGGTTATACTTTAGGTGTATTATGATTATACGTCTCAATGGTTTATCTCTAAGTAATCAAGCATTAGTATATTAAATAAAATTTTTAATAAATCAGAATGCTAGAAATTTTCTTATACAAATAAAATAATGTTAGTACCTGCAGCTTAAGCTGCAGATAAATAATAAATAGTAAAAATATTTAATTTTATAGTATAAAAAAAGATATCCGTTCATTTATCTATCAAAATTAATTTAAATTTTTTAATTTGATCTTTATATTTTTATAGCTATAATTAAAGTTATTCTTTTTTTCCTTTGCTTATAAGCCCTAGCTTCCCAAAAGAGTTACTTACTTCTAAGCAAGGATAGTTAATTAAATTTTTTATTTTTTTTTAAGCATAAATTTAAATTAAATTGCTTTGTTCAAAATTAGCTCCTGGTCCTAGCTTTCAAAGGACTAGCTTATTGCAATCTCCTTGCTTTTAGTAAGCTTCTTGGGAAGCTAGCCAGTCTTTCACTTTAAATTAAAGATTAATTTGATTGCTTAGAAATAAGCAATCCGCAGCTAGTAATTTATGATGATCTTAATTATTACCAAAAGTAATTTTACTTAAAAGCCTGAATAGTTTAATAGGTAAAACGGCTTACTTGTAATAAGTAAATAGCGGTTCAATTCCGTTTTTAGGCAAAAAAAAAATAAGGATTTATATCTCTAGTAGATTTTTTTTTAACATTGCTGTCCTGCTGTCTATGCGAAGCTAGTCCTAGCTTATTGCAGTAATAATTAGCATTTTAATAAAATCAAGGGTTATTATTTGCTAGCTTTCTAGTAACTGGCTTTTGTAGCTTTGTAACAAATAAGCAAATAAAAAAAGATTATTTTGCAATATTCATTTATATGGAATATATTTTATTTAAATTTTATTTTATTACTCATATCTAGTTATAAGGTAAAAATAATTATGTTATATTAATATCTTTTTTAATATATTTATTTTTGTTGAGTTGTAGTTTAATTTGGCAAAACACCATTTTTTGGAAGTGGATTATATCAGTTCAAATCTGGTCAACTCAGAACTCACCCAGGATGGGATAAATTTTATAACTGCTGCGAATGCAGCAGTAAGCTTATTTCTAAGCAAGCAGCAATGTTTTTTTTCCACTAATTATTGTTTTATTATATATTTAAGTTTGTTGTTTTTGAATTGCCTTTAACTTGAAAATTTTACAACTAATTATTTCATAGGGAACATTTTAACGGACTGGCTTGCTTCGCAAGCAATTTAGTAGATTGGTAGCTGCTGCGATTGCAGCAGAGATATTAATTTTATTTCACTTTAAAAAAAAACTTAAGTTTTAAATAAAAGGGACTATTTATTTGTTTTTTAGCAGTTTTTATTCTATCTATAAAAACGAAATGCTTGTTTACTTTTATTTATGGCTATTTAAATACATATAATTCAAATAAACAAATTTTATTTCTTATTTCTTATTTCTTATTTCTTATTTCTTATTTCTTATTTCTTATTTCTTATTTCTTATTTCTTATTTCTTAGGGGAAATCTGATAATGGTTAATCGGTTATATTTGCAATATAATAATGATAGTTCGAATCTATCTTTCTCCAATTAACCCTCACCCCTTTTTTTACTTATATACAATCTTTATATTTGTTTGTTGCTTCTCTAATTAGCTTGCTTCTGGTAATTGATTTATTTCTAAGCAAATTAGATGCTGCTGCTTCTAACGGAATAAACTAATTTAACAAGCAAATAATTTCTAAGCAGGAGACTTACTAATATAAATATTTTAATATTTTTTATATAGAGAGAGTATTCTAATTGGTTAAGGAGCTTACTTTGGGAGTAAGAAATTGCATGTTCGAGTCGTGTCTCTCTCGTTTTATACTATAAACCTATAACCATTTAATTAGGATCTGATTATCTAAATTTAAAACTAGTTAATATTAATTAATAGTGGTTTGCTTACTATCGAAGTTAGTAAGCAGGCTAGATATTTTGGGGGTAAATTTTAATATAATATATATAAATATTTAATTTAAAAGAAGAAATTTGTTTTCTTTTTATTAACTAGTTTGTCTCCTAGCGAGTCTTTGCTAGCTATCCTTGTCATGCAAAGCTAGCTGCAAAGCAAGAATGCTTTGCTTATAAATAAGCAATAATGCTCAATTATTTTTTAACAAGCTGAAACAAAGCAGCTAAAATTTGAAAAATTGCTGCAACTTTTTTTAAATAGAAAAATTAGATTACTTCTATATTAAGATAAAATTTCTTATTTATATTTAGTTTTAAAATTTGTAATAAAATAAAAAGATTGCTGCGCTAGAAAATTTTGTTTTGGAGGGTCTTATGGCTGAGTGGTTTAAGCGAGGTACTGTTAATACTTTTTACAGAGGTTCGAACCCTCTTAAGGCCTATTAAAAAAAAAATAGTATAAGCGGTATTAATACTTATTCTATTTGTTATATTTGCTGCTTATTTCTAAGCAAGCAAGTGCATCATTTAAATTTTATTTGTTTTTTATGGCTGCTACGAATGCTGCAGCAATTGGAAAAAATATTTAAACGATCTATTCTTTTTTAACTTAATTATTAAAAACCTTTTATATTTTATTTTATTTTTTTGATATTTTAGTTCCTAATTTTTATACTCCCCTTATTTTCCTCTTTTCCTAGCGAAGCTAGTTCCTAGTTATTTCTAACAAATTTACTTGTTACAAAAGAACAAAAGCAAATTATTTATCTAATTAATATAAACTAGTACTAATTACTTTACCTAGTATTATAAGAAATAAAATTTAAATGCAAAGCAATAAGAAAGCTCCTTCTGTCCCTAAGATAAAAATTAAAACAGGCTTACCTTTGTATTTTCAATTATTTATTTACTTAAAATTTAGTTTATTTGCTGCTTATTTCTAAGCAAGCAATTGCAAGTTTATATTTTTACTTTGTCTAGCTTTTTCTGCTTACCGCCTTACCTATATCCTTGTTACTAAATAACTTGTCTTAAATTAATTATTAAATTATTTTTAAGCTAGTATTTGGTATTTAATAAGAACTAGGGTAGCTTCGCTAGCTTCGCTAATTAGTAATTTCTAAATTTCTTTTCTTAAAAAAATATAATTTTTTAGATGGCTTGATTACTTATTTGTTACAAAGTAATCAAGCCACTATTTAACAACCAAATCATCTACAATTTATAAAATATCTAATAAGTGATATTAATTTAGAAAAGTTTTATTAAAAAATTTATATTTATATAAATATATATGAAAAAAAATAAATTAATTTTAATTTATTTTTATATTCAAGTATAAGTAAGTAAATTAGTAAGTAGTTATTAATGAATTGAATTAATTCTACTAATGCTAAGGAAATCGGTACCCTTTATTTAATTTTCTCAGTTTTTGCTGGAATGATTGGTACTGCTTTTTCTGTTTTAATTAGATTAGAATTATCTTCTCCAGGTGTACAAGTATTACAAGGAGACCACCAATTGTTCAATGTGATAATTTCAGCTCATGCCTTTATAATGATTTTTTTCATGGTAATGCCTGGGTTAGTAGGTGGATTTGGTAATTATTTATTACCTATCCATTGTGGAAGTCCTGATATGGCATTCCCAAGATTGAACAATATCTCTTTTTGGTTATTACCACCTTCATTATTATTACTATTATTAAGTTCTTTAGTTGAAAATGGAGCAGGTACAGGGTGGACTGTTTACCCTCCTTTATCTGGAGTTCAATCACACTCTGGTGGTTCTGTAGATTTAGCAATCTTCAGTTTACATTTGGCTGGTGTGTCTTCATTATTAGGTGCTATAAATTTTATTAGTACTACTTTAAACATGAGAACTAACGGTATGTCTTTACATAATTAGGAGCGGGATGCTCATTTGTGTATAAGAGCCAAACTCCGGGCAAGCCCTAAAGCTCTAATAACTAAGCTTTTAAGGGAAACCTTAAGAGTGGCCTCATTAATGCCTGAGGGTATAGTAATATCATTAGAGATGATAGGAAATTATTATAAAATTTGTTCCTTGAAATGGGTAATCGCGGATCTAAATCAGTAATATTATTGAATAATACTGTAAAAGAGCAACGAGTAGACGGCTCTTCAATCTATATATTAATACATTAGGTTGTAAGGTGTACTCTAATCGCCGGGAAATCCGGTTCTAAGGTAAAACTTTCTAGGTAAATTTATAAATTTATTTTTCTAGAAAAGTAATCCTTTGAGCCTATAAGGTTTATATTAAAATTTTTAATTTACTATCTTATAGGTGAATAAATTGAAATATACTACCAATGCTAATAAATTTAACCCTCATTTTGTTACAGGATTTTGTGATGCTGAATCTTGTTTTTCTTTAAATATTATTAAGAACCCTCTTTATAATCTAGGATGAAAATTAAGTTTAGTTTTTAGTATACATTTACATAGTAAAGATATAGATATTTTATATCTTATTCAGAAGTTTTGGGGTGTAGGTAATGTAACTTTACACGGGAATTCAGCTATGTTTCAAATTACTAAATTAGGAGACTTAGTTTTTATTATTGACCATTTTAAAATATATCCACTTAAAACACAAAAATATGCTGATTTTTTATTATTTAAAAAAGCTTTTGATATCATAAATGATAAAAAGCATCTTACTATAGAAGGTTTACATGAACTTATTAGTATTAGAGCCTCTTTAAATAAAGGTTTAACTGATAGATTAAAATTGGCTTTCCCAAATATTAAACCAATAGTTAGACCAGAAAGAGTTATAACTAATTTATCTTTGCTACCTAATGACTCAAATATTAACCATTGGATGGCAGGTTTTGTATCAGGAGAGGGTTGTTTTTTTATTCATACTAGTAAATCTAAAACACACAAATTGGGTATTAGCGTAGCTTTAAACTTTTTTGTAGTTCAAAATATTAGAGATTCTTATTTATTAGCAAGTTTTGCACAAATTTTTGGTTGTGGTTCTTTTAATATTGTTGAAAAATCAGGAATAGTTAGTTTTTCTGTAAGAAATTTATCAGGTATAACTGATAAAATTATACCTTTTTTTGAAGAGTATAATATACAAGGAGTTAAAGCTAAAGATTTTAATGATTTTAAAGAGGCATCTATTTTAATGAAATCTAAACTACATCTAACAAAAGAAGGGTTAGATAAAATACTCTTGATTAAATCAAGAATGAATTTTAATAGAGGGTAGTATGTAATTACTATGTCATAAGAATTATATTTGAATTTTCTATGCTAGATTAGAAAAAATAAAAATATTTAATTGTTTAGACGTTATGGGATTTTTAATAGCTTTAGATTAAAGTTTCCACATATTATACTAATTGTATAATAGAAGTGGCTGAAATTACCTTTATTTGTATGGGCTATTTTTGTAACAGCAATACTATTATTACTATCTTTACCTGTTTTAGCTGGTATTTTAAATATTGTGCCAGCTCTAAATCTGGCTATATGCTGGAAACATTTTCTAGTTTTATTAATAAATAAACCAGCAGGAAATTTAATTGATTTAAATCAATTATTAATCCTCAGAGAATATGCGCCAGAGATAATCTGTTGTAATTGTATATTATTACAAAGCAATCCAAAATTTAGTGTCTGCTGCTGCTTTGCAGCAGCAGCAAACTATTCAAATAGTGATTATAAATTTATCAGTTATTTTACTGGTTTAATTGAAGGTGATGGTACAATTTTTGTACCTAAAACTGAAAGATCTTCTAAGGGTAAACTTAACTATCCTTCTATTCAAATAGTCTTCCATTTAAAAGATTTACCTTTAGCTTTATTAATACAAAAAAAATTAGGATATGGTTCTTTAATAAGAAAAAAAGGATTAAATGCCTATGTTCTTACTATTAATGACCAAAAGGGTATTTTAAATTTAGTTAATTTATTAAATGGTAACATGAAAACACCTAAAATTAATTCTCTTTATAAATTAATAGATTGGCTTAATAATAAAAACCCATATTTAATTTTAACTAAACTACCCTTGAACACTGATTCTTTAAAAAATAATGCCTGGTTATCAGGGATAATTGAATCAGATGGCCATTTTAGTATTAGAACTACTCTTGCAGGTAAATATCCTAAAATAGAATGTAAATTTGAATTAAGTCAAAGACAAAAAGATCACTTAGGTTATAGCAATAAACTATTTTTAACGGATATTGCTAATTTTTTAAATACTTCTCTTAAAAATATTAGAGAAAATACTACTCACCCTCAATATAGATTTAGAACTGTGAATTTAAAAAGTAATTTAATATTAGTCAATTATTTAAATGAATTTCCTTTATTTGGGTCTAAATTTTTAGATTACAATAATTGGAAAGAAATACTTAATCTATTTAATCCCAGATTTAAATACTCTCAGGAGAATATAGATAAAGTATTAAATCTAAAATCAGAAATGAATGATAAAAGGACTATTTTTACTTGGAATCATTTAGATAAATTGCTGTAAATACAGCACACCTTAGATTATTAAAATATATTCCAAACTTCTATGTGAATAGAAGAGTAAATACTCTAAATATAGTTAATTATATTTTTAAGAATGCAACTATTATGTATAGTTAGTATTCATGGGTAATCAAACTCGTATTTCAATAAATTTTTTTGGCAATTACCATGTTATTAACGGATAGAAATTTCAACACTAGCTTCTATGACCCTGCTGGTGGTGGTGATCCTATTTTATATCAACATTTATTCTGGTTTTTTGGTCACCCAGAAGTTTATATTTTAATTATTCCAGGATTTGGTATAGTTAGTCATATAGTTTCAACTTTCTCAGGTAAACCAATTTTTGGTTATATTGGAATGGTTTATGCTATGTTTTCTATTGGTATCTTGGGGTTCTTAGTATGAAGTCATCATATGTTTTCTGTAGGTATGGATGTGGATACTAGAGCTTATTTTACAGCGGCTACAATGGTTATTGCAGTACCTACTGGAATTAAAATTTTTTCTTGGTTGTCATTCTCCTTCAGCAAGAGAAATATGACCAGTAGAATTATATTAAAAAACAAAAATACTTTAAATATCTTAGATAGGTTTCCAAGATCAAATAGAAATTACTTACCTGCAAATAATAATAGTAAAGCTATAGTATTATGGTCATCTAATTTAAATAGTACAGTTAATTACCCTAAATTTACTTCTATTGTTAGATATATGGTTAAATTGCCTAATCATTTAAGATCTATGTTAGGTGGATTATTAATTTCAGATGCTTGGCTTCAAATAAATAAATCAGGTAACACTAGGTTTTTTTTTAAACAAAGTTTTTCTAATTTTACCTTCGTTTATTCTATTTTTATCAGAATGAATCATTTTTGTTCTTCTTATCCCATTATTACATCTACTACAATAAAAGGTAAAAATTTTAAAGGTATTTGTTTAAATACTAGAACTTATCCTTGTTTCACTGAACTTTATAATTTATTTTATGTTAAAGGTGTTAAGGTAGTACCTTTTGATCTTTATGAGATGATTGACTATGAATTTTTGGCTTACTGAATTCAGTGTGATGGTTCAAAAGCAGGTAAAGGTCTTTATTTACAAACACAGTCTTTTACTATAAAAGACTGTGCTTTTATTATTAGTGTTTTGATTTATAAATACGATTTAATTTGCAATATACACATGCAAAGGAATCAGCCTATTATTTATATCTCTACTAAATCAATAAAAAAAATAAAATTTAAAATTTTACCTTTTTTTTTACCATCTATGTATTATAAGTTAAATAGCTAGGTTGCTAAAGCAATAGCATTCGTAGTTGCGAAGCTATTCTGTCTAATTTATTTCATGATTGTTTAATAATATAATTCTAAAGTGGCAAACTCGAGGGAAATCTCAAATATAGAAAAAAAAAGAATATATTTGAGACTATCGTCGAACTAAATCAATGAATTGGAAACTGTCATTGTAAAAGCGTAGAGGCCAGACGCCACATAATTATCTAAGTATATTATAATACAATTTATATTATATATGAAATTACAAGGAATGGTCCATTTCACCGGTGACGGTGTTTAGGTAATAATTATACCTAAATAAGATATAAATTCATATTGTTTTTATTTAATTCAAATTTATATTGAGATTATAAGCTAGCTGTACCTGTGAAGGTAAAAGGCTGAACCATGAGCAACATTATACGGTGGAAGTTTAAGATATAGTACTCCTTTATTATTTGTATTAGGATTCTTAGCTTTATTCACAATAGGTGGGTTAACTGGTGTTGTATTATCTAATGCTTCATTAGATATAGCATTCCACGATACTTATTATGTAGTAGCTCATTTTCATTATGTTTTATCTATGGGTGCTGTATTTGCACTATTTGCTGGTTTCTATTATTGGACTCCTAAAATAGTGGGTAGAAATATTAACGATTTCTTAGGTAAAATCCACTTCTGGACATTATTCGTAGGGGTTAATTGAATAATTCAGAATTGTGTTTATTGTATTAAATTTTTATATATTACAATAAGTAAATCTATTTCTATCAGTGATTTAATAGTAAAAGAAGTAAAAGATACTGATTCAAATGATATTAATTTGGAAACATTGGTTAATAAATTAAATAATACACCTACACCTAAATTACCTAAACCTAAAAAAGGAAAAAGTAAAATAATTTCTGAAAAACTAAATAATATAAAAGCAGAGTCTAAATTTATAGGAATTAAAGATTCTAAATTAGATATTCTATTAAATACTAAAGATAAAGCTGGTGTTTATATGTTTTTTAATTTAATAAGTGGTAATTGTTATGTAGGTAGTAGTGTTAATTTAGCTAGAAGATTTAGAGTTCATATAAGTAATATTGGTAAAGTTCATCTGCCTTTACCTTTAGCTATTAACAAATATGGTCCTAATAATTTTGCTTTTTTAATTTTACAATATTGTGAAAAAATAGAAGATACTTGTTTAGGATTAGAACAAATTTTTATTGATTTATATAAACCTAAATATAATATATTGAAATTAGCAGGTTCTTCTCAAGGTTTTAAACATTCTCCTGATACAATAGCTAAACTAAAAGCCATTCATGTTGGTAAATTACATCCTAGATTTAATACTAAAGTTACTGATCAGCAAAAATTACTTACTAGTTTAGCTTTAAATAAGCATTTTGTAGAAAATAAACACCATAACAAAGGAAAAAAAGGATCTTTATCTCCTCAATTTGGTATAGGAGGTACGAAGATTACTATGAAAAATGAAAACGGAGAGATACTTTATTTTCCTTCTATTAATGCAACTAGACAGTTTTTTAGAGTTAGATTTACTACTATTTCTTCTAATATTAATCAAAATAAACCTATTTTAATTAAAGGAGAAAAATGATTTGCCAGCATTTGCAGCTGAAAAGAATGGCTAGATTATTAATTTTGTTTTCAGATTTACGGATTAATATCTAATTTTTATTATTAGGGAATTTATTAAATTCTACCCCCTTTACCTATTTCACTGTTTCTATTCCTCTAGAAAGTTGTGTTAAATATTGCTGGTACATAAATTTAAGAAACTAAATTAGCCCCTAAATTTTAATCTATTTTAAATATTTATAAAAACACTCTATATGCTAGAAACTCCTAAAATTTTATCTACTTTTATTAAAGTAAAAATGATATAAGATATTACAATGGACAATTAGCAGGAAACTAAATACCTTAAATTATTTAAGTTAGTAGGATCCTCAGAGACTTTACGAGTGTGGTTTTAATTTTTAATTAAAATTAAGAAAAAGTCCAACCTTTTTAGAAATATTAAGGATATTTGTAATTTAACTTTCTTCCCTCAACACTTCTTAGGAATGGCCGGTATGCCTAGAAGAATCCCAGATTATCCTGATGCTTTTAGCGGATGGAATCAAATATCTAGTTTAGGATCTTTAATTTCTGTAGTAGCCACAATATTCTTTGGATATATTATTTATGATATATTTGCAAATGAAAGAGTAAGTAATAATAACCCTTGGGCTGTTATACCTTATTTCACTTCAGATAAAGAATTTAAAGTGGAAAATTTACCAGTAAATACATTAGAGTGGACATTAGCTAGCCCTATTCCATTCCATGCGTTTAAAATGTTACCACTACAATCTTAAATTTACTAGTTGCTGTATTTACAGCTATTACAAAATAACTAGCAAGCTTATTTCTAAGCAGGACTATATTAATTAAAACATAAAATTATTCTAAATAGTAAAGTTAGAAAGAATAGTAATTACAATTTAATTATATTTTCAATTTTTTAATTTTATGTTTGGAAATTTAACCCCCTAACTCAAAATTTAACATTATAGTATAAACTACTTTTCTTTGTTCAAAACTAGCTAATGCTGCGTGCTTCTAATAATTTATAACTAGAATGATGCAATCCTTCGGACAAGGACAGGTGCTTACTTCCTTAGCAGGAGCTAGTGAAAATCTTTATAATAGTTGCTATTGCTATAAGAAACTAAATTAGTTTGGCTAGCTTTGAAATAAGCCAAACTAATTTTTTATATTAATATATAAAAGAGTACTATTAAATAAAATTTATATAAAATTTGCTTTGTTCAAAGCTAGCTATTGGCTTATTTTGTAAGTTACTTGCTTATTTATAAATAAGCAAGTTACAGCATTTTTGGTAGGAAACAACAAAGGAGCTAAAAGCAAGCCCATCTATAGTTTTTAGGTAAGTTATATATATGATTAAATTTAGAAACGAGTATGCTGAAATTTGGTAGACGGGTGGGTTTTAGGTACTCATAATTAAAACATTGTAAGAGTTCAAGTCTCTTTACTCGTATTAATGAAAATATTCCAAATATTTTTATAGCTTGTTTTGTTTTTTCTGCTTTTAGCGCAGCTGCTTCTTGGGAGCGACTTATGGCAAAACAAGGGATAATTATTAATTTTTGTGATGATCACAATTGCAATTTTAATTTTAATAGTTGCTAAGGCGCTACCTGTTTTAAACACACATATTTCTTCAATTCATGTTACTAGAATAACTTCTATCGTATTCCTATTTGCAGGAGCCTTAAGTTTTAATTGTTTAAATATTGAAAACATAGGAACTGGTATAGGGCTATATAGTGGATTCTTTCAAGTTACAGCCATTAGTCAATTAATAGAAATTTTCTTATTTACAATTGGAGGAGGAATATTAATTGCTTGGCCTCTAAAAAAATATAATAAAAATAAATCTTTAATAACTTTAGAAAAAAAAATAATGAAAATAACAGCTAATGGCCATTCAACTGATTATTCTTTAGTAGTATTATTTAGTAGCTTAGGTTCTTCTTTATTATTATCTAGTTATGATTTAATCTCAGTATATTTAAGTATAGAATTACAATCTTTTGGACTATATGTATTATCAACATTATATAGAGATTCTGAATCTTCAACTTCAGCAGGATTAAAATATTTTTTATTAGGTGGACTATCTTCATGTATTATCTTATTAGGGACAGGTGTTATTTATTCATATACAGGTACTACAAATTTAGAATCTTTATATATATTAAATTCAGTTATTGATTGCAGTAACTCCTTCGGAGTTACAGCTAATCAGCAATATGTAATACAAGGTACAAATTTAGGATTAACTCTTATATTTATTGGGTTTTTATTTAAAATAGCAGCAGCACCTTTACATAATTGGTCTCCAGATGTATATGATGGAACACCTACAATAGTAACGACTTGGTTAACAATAGTACCTAAGATAGCAATATTAATACTACTATTAGAATTACAAGTAAAATTATCCTTCGGCTTAGAAGCAATAGAAGAGATATCACTAGGATTAAAAAGTATAGTTATAAATAGTAGTGGTTATATACAAGATTTAAATCAAATAAGTGATAAGTTGAATTTATTTTTAACAACTCCAATATTTTCTAATGTTAATGATTCATATATAATAAATATATTTGTATACAATAATATATTAAAATCTTTATTATTAATTTCTGCTACTTTATCTTTAATTATAGGTAGTTTATTAGGTTTAGCTCAAATAAAAATAAAAAGATTATTAGCTTATAGTACAATATCTCATTTAGGATTTATATTATTAGCACTAGCTGTAAATACCGAACAATCTATAGATTCATTTATTTTTTATATTATACAGTATACTATTACTAATTTAAATGTTTTTTTAGTTATATTAGGTTGTGCATATATGTATTATTATAAAAATACAATTACAGCTGCTTCACTAGAGCTAGATATCGAAACTAATAATTGCTTTGCAACAAAAGATATTAGTTTTATTTATCAATTTAAAGGTTTATTCTTTAATAATCCTTTATTAAGTTTAGCTTTAGTTATTTCTTTATTTTCTATGGCTGGTATTCCACCTTTAATTGGATTTTTTTCTAAACAGTTAGTCTTATATTCAGCAATACAAAATGGATATTATTTCATATCAGTAGTAGCTATATTGGTGAGTATTATAAGTTGTTCTTATTATTTACAAATAATAAAAGTAATCTTTTCTAATGAAGAAATTAAAGATTCTTCTAATTTAAATAATAAACTTAATTATAATACTGTAGAATTATTAATTGAAGAATCCCATTCAGTTGCAGTAACTCCTTCGGAGTTACAGCTAAGAGGCAATGAAATTATTTTAACTAATACTCATAGTTATTTAATTTCTACTTTAACTTTCATTATTTTATTATTTTTTATAAAACCTACTTTAATTTTAAATAGTACACAATTACTATCTTTATCTTTATTTTATATTTAAATGAATAATTTATTATTTTTTTTTATTTTTATTCCTATTTTATCTGCTATTTTTTTAGGTTTAAATATTTTATTAGCTCCACATAATCCTGATTTCCAAAAAGTTAGTCAATATGAATGTGGTTTTGCCCCTATACCTGGTCAAACTAGATCTACTTTCCAAATTCATTTTATGATTGTAGCTTTATTATTCTTAATATTTGATCTTGAAATTCTTTTATTATTCCCATTAGCTGTATCATTATATCATATTTCTATTTTTGGATTTACAGTTGGTATAATTTTTTTTATTATATTAACTGTAGGATTTGTTCTAGAAATAGGTTCAGGTGCTATATCTTTAACTAATTTAAGTAGCAGCAGCCTAGACTCGCAAGCAGCTGCAACTAAATAAATATTGAAATTATTTTGCTATTGAGCTGGCTGGCTTATTTCTAACGCAAGCAAGCAATAAATAATTTTAATTACAACTAGGGTAAAATAGTAAGTAATTTAATGATTACCTCACCCCTTTTTTGTCATATTATACTAGCGCAGCAGCAAAATATTTTTATAATCTAGAAAAGAAAACTTTTTAATGTAAAAAAAAATATTTTTATAATTATATCTTTCTGCAAAGCACCTTATTAGTTTTCTAGCAAAACAAGGATTATCTCTTTGCTTGCTTACTTCTAAATAAACTTTCTAGTAATTTATATCAAATTTAGACTAAAAATTAAGCTAATTAGCTATTAAAAGGAAATTTGTTAGAGTGGTTTATTAAGTTCGCCTTGAAAGCGAAAGCCGGTAATAATCGGCCGGAGGTTCGAATCCTCCAATTTCCGAATTTTATTATAAATTTTAATTATTTATAGCTGCAGTAATTACTAGCTGTTTGTAACAAAAGAACTAGCAGCAAAGCATTCTTGCTTACTTGATAAGCAAGCAGGTAAGCAAGCAAGAGTGATTATTGCAGCGCTATTAGATAATTTTCTTTTTTTTTTAATTGCTGCGCTAGCAAGTTAGCGAAAATATAACAATATAAATAAAACTACTAATTAATAAAAGGAGATGATTATTAATTATTTCTTATTTAAATTTTCAATTATTTAAAACTTTTTTTATTTCTTTTGCAAATTTGTGCTTTGAAAAGTGAGTTGCAACTCTTTTGTTTTTTTACTTTTTGTTTTTATAGCGCAGCAATTGCCAATTTATTATTATTTGTAAGCTATCTATCTGTCTTGGTTGGTATTACAAATTAACTCTAGCTTGCTTGCTTAGAATTAAGCTAGAGTTAATTGCTTCCTTTAAGGCAATAAAATGAATAGCTGCAGTTTTCGCTAAAGCAGCGCGCTTTCGTCGCTAATAATCCAATAAGTAAAATTTTGCAAAAGAAAATTAAATAGCATTTATTAAATGTAACAAAAATGATAATATTTTCAATAAATATATATATGAATATCTCTATTTTATTATTTATAATAGGAATATTGGGGTTTGTATTAAATAGAAAAAATATTATATTAATGATTATAGCTATAGAGATTATGTTATTATCAGTAACGCTATTAGTTCTAATAATGTCTTATAATTTTGATGATAATATAGGTCAAATTTTTAGTATTTATATTTTATCTATAGCTGGTGCAGAATCTGTAATTGGATTAAGTATATTAGTAGCATATTATAGATTAAGAGGGACTATATCTTTACATAATTAATGTATTTATCGATTATTATTTTACCTTTATTAAGTTCATTAGTTAGTGGATTTCTAGGTAGAAAAATAGGAGTAACTGGATCTCAATTAATAACATGTAGTAGTTTAATAATTACATCCATTTTAATAACAATAGCCTTTTATGAAGTAGGTATATGTGGATCTCCTGTAAGTATAGATATTTTAAATTGGTTAGATATAGAAATACTAAATATAACTTGGTCTTTTTATTTTGATCAATTAACAGTATCTTTAGGATTAGCAGTTATATACTGTTCTACTTTAATACATATTTATAGTGTAGACTATTTATCTTCAGATCCTCATATTCAAAGATTTTTTGCATATTTATCTGCCTTTACTGCAGGAATGTTAGTATTAATCTGTGGAGGTAATTTTTTAGTTATGTTTGTAGGTTGGGAATCTATAGGTGTAGCATCTTATCTATTAATTAATTTTTATTTTACTAGAATACAATCCAATAAAGCAGCAATATTAGCATTTACAATGAATAGAGGAGGAGATATGTTAATGAGTATAGGTTTTTTTGCTATATTCTCTATCTTTGGTTCATTTAATTATTCTGAAATTTTTAGTTTAATTCCTTTTATAAATGAAAGTACAATTACTATTATATCTTTATTGCTATTAGGTGGTGCTTTAGCTAAAAGTGCTAATATTCCTTTACATTCTTGGTTACCTGGTAGTATGGAGGCTTTAAATGGTGTAAAACAATTATATATTTTCTTTATAATTTTATTCCTGTTTTTTATAATTATAACAATTCTTATGATATAAACTATTTATCTGTTTTTCCTATTATTAATTCTATACCTAAATCTATATTATGTGCTATTACTGGTAATATGTTAGGCGATGGTTCTATAAGTCTATCTAGACCACTTAAAGGACTAGGTAAGTTTTCTATGACTATGGATGTTTACTCTTTAAATTATTTACATCATTTAGATAATAATATTTATAGTCAATTTACTGAAACTAAAATTTATCCTTATCCAAATATTTTACTTCCTCACCATAAAGATAAAAAAATAACTCAGTATCATTTTAAAACTAAAACACATCCTTTGTATACAGCATTACATAGTTTATGGTATAAGAAAAATAATGAGGGAAACAAGTTTATTAAAATAGTTCCTTTAAATATATCTGAAATATTCTCAGATTTATCTTTAGCTTATTGGATAATGGATGATGGTTATTTTGATTCATATGGAAGAGCTAAAACAGTTATTCTTTGTACTGATTCATTTATTGAAGAAGAATGTATAATCCTTCAATCACTCCTAGAAAAGTTAGATATTAAATCAACTTTGAAAATAAGAAATAAAAATAAGAATAAGAATAGTTATAGAATTAGAATATCTAAAACTAGTATGGATATAGTTATTGCATTAGTAAAACCACATATCCATAATGATTTTTTATATAAATTAGGTTTATAATTGATTTTCCCCCTTTCTGCCAAATAAATTTTCTTATTTTGGCGGGATTTTAAAACAATAAGTTTTTTAGGAAAGTAGGGGCCTCCTTAAACTTCACTATATGCTGGAACATCCTAAAGCTTTAAATATTAATCATTAATTTAAATTATGGAAATGACAAATTTAAAGATATTACAATGGACAATCAGCAGGAAACCAAAGATTATATATTTAAATAATTTAGTAGGATCCTCAGAGACTACACGTGAAGCTACATATCTGTAGATGATATAGTCCGATCAATAGAGAAATTTATTGTTAAATTAGCCTACACCTGTTAGTGCTTTATTACATGCTGCTACTCTAGTAACAGCTGGTATTTATTTATTAATAAGAGTATCTCCTATTTTAGAATATAGTAGTACAGCTTTATTAATAATAACAATAATAGGTTCAACTACCGCATTTATAGCAGCAACTAGTGGTCTTTTAGCTAATGATTTAAAAAGAATAATTGCATTTAGTACTATATCTCAATTAGGATATATGATGATGGCAATAGGTATCAGTCAGTATAATGTAGCATTAATGCATACAGTAAATCATGCTTTCTTTAAAGCTTTATTATTTTTAGGGGCTGGTGCTGTAATACATTCTTTTGCAGACCAACAAGATGTTAGAAAAATGGGTGGTTTAATTAAATTTTTACCTTTTACATATTCTGTAATGTTAACAGGAACTTTAAGTTTATTAGCTACTCCTTATTTAACTGGATTTTATAGTAAAGATTTAATTCTAGAATTAGCCTATGGTCAATATAATTTTAGTGGTATATATGCTTATATACTAGGTTCTATCACTGCTGGGATTACTGCTTTTTATAGTTTTAGATTAATAAGTTTAGTTTTCTTAACTACACCTAATGGTAATAAACTATCTTATCTAAATTCTTTAAATTCTTCAGGTAGTTATTTCGTAACAACACAGAAGATATCAATGCATAGTAAAGAATTTTCTAAAAAGTTAGAAAAACTTAATTTTATTTTAATATTACCTTTATTTGTTTTAGCTATATTTAGTATATTCTTTGGTTACGTTTTCTCTGATCTATTTATAGGTATTGGTAGTGATTTCTTCCAAAATTCTATTTTTATGCACCCTAATAATATTTCTTTAGTTGAAGCAGAATTCTCTACTGCCTTAAATAATAGTGATATTTCAACATTTAATATTATTATTAAATTATTACCAGTTATATTAAGTTTTATTGGTGCTTTTTCTGCTATTATTTTATATCATTTACCTTTTGGTTTATTTTTAATAAATTTAACTAATAATAAAATAGGTATAAGCATCTACGCTTTCTTAAATGGTAAATATTATTTCGATGTTATTTATAATCATTTTATTTTCCAAACTGGATTTAAATTAGGTTATATTATATCTAAAGAAATTGATAGAGGAGCTATTGAATTATTAGGACCTTATGGTCTATCTAATTATTTATATAATGCAGGAAAAAATTTAGCTAAATTAGATACAGGAGTAATAACAACTTATTCTTTATATATTACAATAGCTTTAATATCTTTATTATTTATATTATTTTCTCCTTTAATCTTAAATAGTCAATTGTCAGTTGATTCGCAAGGATCTAATTATTCAAATAATTTAGAAGAAATTAGATTATTTATAATTTATATTACTTCTGCTCTTATTGTATTATTACCTAGTAGGTTAATCTCTTAATTAGTTGTAAATTGCTTTTGTTATTCCTAGTTACAAGTAAGCCAGTTCTAGTTACTTTGTAACAAGGATAGGTAATAAAAGAGTATTATATAGTTTAATATGTTTTTTTCTCTAAAAACTAATAATATTTTATTGCTTGACTAGAAAAAAGAAATATAAAATATATTTTATTAAATTAATATGTTAGACGCTATTATAAATTTGAAACATTTTTATAATGTTAGCTGCGGCAAAATATATAGGAGCTGGAGTAGCTTGCTCAGGATTAATCGGAGCTGGTGCAGGAATAGGTACTGTATTTGGTTCTTTAATTTTAGCAGTTGCTAGAAATCCTCAATTAAGAGGACAATTATTCACTTATGCAATCTTAGGATTCGCATTAGCTGAAGCAACTGGATTATTCGCATTAATGATGGCTTTCTTATTATTATATTCTTAATAATCCTAAAAGTGACTGTTTAAATAACCCCTTTCTACAAACAAAGCTATTTATTAATTATTAGTTACGAAATAACTAGTAACAAATTATTCTGCTGTTTGCTAGTATAATAACTTTTGATCCTTGTCTTTGCTTGCTTATTTCTAAGCGCAAAGCCGTTTGCTAATTTGCTTCCAAAGAGGATTCTTGATTTGTAACTTGCGGAGTTATTAACTACAAACTGCAGCTTTAAATGATTGAAGATAGAGCCAAATACAGACAGCAGGTATTAATATAATAAAGTTAGTTTAAAATTTAATTCTTAGAATGCTTTAAATATTAGCTATTATGAGGATTAAAAAAAACTAATTATAGCAGCAATAACTAGTTTTAATTTTATTTCTAAGCAAGCAGCTGTAAGATTATATAAATAGAGTGTGTATCTAAATTGGTATAGAGTTTAATTGTCAATTAAATTGGTCTTAGTTCGAATCTAAGCACGCTCGTATTAAAAAAATCATTTTTATTTACCTCTAAGCAAATAACTTCTAACAGGAGAGCTATTAATTACTGCTGCTTATTTCTATGCAGGCCTTCTTGCGGAGCTACAATAATATTATTGCTTTAATTTTAAATAGTAGGATTGTTTTTTCTTAACTAGCTAAAGCTAGAGAAGCCTATTAAAATTTTATACTAAATTATCCCAAACAGAGTTCATTTCAACAAAAATGAATAATTTTAATATATTTATTAATTCTCCATTAAGTCAATTTGAAGTTACTAATTTAATAGGAATAAATGCTCCTATATTAGGAAATTTACATTTAAATTTAACAAATTTAAGTTTATATTCTATTTTTGTAGTGTTAACTATAATTGGATTACACATTTATGCAAATAATGATAATAAAATTATACCAAATAATTGGTCTATTTCTTTAGAATCTTCTTTTTCTAGTTTAAATACTATGGTTAGAGATCAAATTGGAGTTAATAGTGAAAAATATTTCCCATTTATATATTCAATATTTTTTTACATTTTAATTGCTAATTTAATTTCTAATGTACCTTATTCTTTTGCTGTAACTGCTAGTGGTATTGTTTCTTTAGGATTAAGTTTAACTATTTTTATTGGTGTTACTATTTTAGCTTTATCTATTCATGGTATTAAATTTTTCGCTTTCTTTATACCTTCTGGTACTCCTTTAAGTTTAGTACCTTTATTAGTTTTAATTGAATTAGTATCTTATTTAGCTAGAGCTGTTTCTTTAGGAGTTAGACTTTTTGCTAATATTACAGCAGGGCATACTTTATTAAAAATATTAAGTACTTATTTATTCAAATTATTTACGGCTAACTTATTAATAGCTGTATTAACTTTAATACCTTTTGCTATTTTCTTAGCATTAGTTGGATTAGAATTAGCTGTTTCTTTAATACAAGCCTTTGTATTTACACTTTTAGTTTGTTCATACTTAAGAGATGCTATAGAATTACATTAATTATATAAAATAGTTTGCTTATATCCCTAAAAAAAATTGCAGCATCCGCAGCTACAGGAAATAGCAGAGGTATAATATATTATTTTGTTATTTTTTGTTATATTTCTTAATTCTAGCTGCTTACTTCTAAGCAAAGCAAGAATGCTTAGTTATTTTGTAATTAGCAAAGCAATTTTTCTTATTTTATTATTATTTGTAATTAAATTAAAATTATTTTCTTGCTTTTCCTTTGCTAATTAAAATAAGAAAAATTACCCCACCCTATTTAGCTAGCAGCATTCGCAGCTAGGAGTTGCTGCTTCTAATTGCTTCGCAAGGGTGAGCTTTTTACGAATTGCTTGTAACTTTGTAATAATTCGCAGCTTGCTTCGCTATAAAAAGAAATAGTTACTATTTTTGCCTCTTAGATTTATAAAAAACATAAAAAAAATAAAAACATGAATAATAGTAATAATTTGTTTCTAAAATTGCAAGATGTAATAGCTGCGGATGCTGCTTCTTATTAGTAATTATTACTATTAGATATTAACAAAGTAAAATTGTTATAAATAACTGGGACTAATTAGGACTAAGATACTACAATTAAAGCAAATGCGATATTAATAGTCTCCAACATTCGGAATTTATTAATGAAAATAAATAAAATAGTAATATAATTTAAGCCTCGGTTGCTTAGTGGTCAAAGCGCTATTCTGAAGATATAGATATGGGAGTTCAATTCTCTCCCGGGGCAATTAATAATAATAATTTCGTAATCTATACTGCTAGCTTCCAAAATAATTAAGCATTCTTGCAGTAATTACCAATTGGCAGCTAGAATATTTAAATAATAAGATTTATTTGTTTGTCAAGAGTGTCTCTAACGAAATAAATTTGTTACTAAATTACTAGGACTGCTGCGAATGCTAGCTTACTTTTTAAAAAATTAGGAAGCAGAACTCGGTTGGTTGAGTGTCCCCCTTTTAAGGGGAAAGTCTTTGGTTCAAATCCAAATGCTTTCAATAAATAATTTTATTCTTTAAACAATTTATATAATTTCTTGTTACTTGTTACAAAGTAACTAGTAACAGCATTCTAGCTGTTAGAAGTTAACGAAATTACAGCAGAAGAATAAATTAAAAAAAAATATAATAGTGTTTTATTATTGATATTAAATAATCAGACAGATAAGCAATTAAAAATATCAAATTTATATGATTATATTGTGCTCATATCTCTTTTTTTAACTTTTACAATTTGGGGCTGCTATATCTTTCTCGTATTTTCTTATTAAAACACAAAAATTTCTTAAAAGGGGAAGATATAAAATATCATACTTATTATAACAATAAATTACCTTTAGTTACAAAGCCTGAAGATTATGGACATATTATTTATAAAAAAGATAATATGTTTACTATAGCTAGAGCTAAGGTTATTTTTATAATTGAAGCTTTTAATAATTATAATATAGTTAAATACTTTAAAAATGGTAATTTAATCTTTAATTGAAGAGATAATATAATTTCCAGTGACAAATTTATTAGAGAAATTGGTAAATCTACTATTCATTATGAAAATGGAGAAATTATATTATATAAAATACAGAAAAAAACTTCTCCAATAATGAAAAAAGTATTACCTAAAAATAACAAATTTAATACTAAAATATTAACAATGGATCTCGAAACAATTATAATTAATAATATTCATACTCCTTATTTATTGAGCTGGTTTGATGGTTTAAAAACTAGATCTTATTTTATTTATAATCTTGATCTAGATAATTTAGAAAATAACATCCTAAATATGATTAAAAATGCTATTACTGATATTTGTACTAGAAAATATAAAAATTATAGAATTTATTTACATAATTTTAGTAAATTTGATGGTTATTTCTTACTTAAATAATTAAAGGAAATATTAAAATGGCAAGAGTGAGGTGATTCGAACACCTATCCTCGATTTTGGAGATCAACATATTAGCCAATTAATACTACACTCTTCAAAGAATTAACACTAAATTTGAAACTTAAATACGAACAAAGAGACTTGAACTCTTAAGGGTTTACACCCACTTCTTCTTAAGAGAAGATTGTTTACCAATTTCAACATGTTCGTATCATTTTTAAATTTCCAATTTAAAAAATAAATGTATATTAAATTATTATATTTGTTTATTATATAAACTAACTTTTCTACCTGATGCTTAAGCTGCAGCTTCTATAAACAAGCAGCAATTATTTTTTATATAATTAATAATCTTCTTTTAATTTTTCTATTGCTGGGCTATAATTTATTTTTTAATTTTTAAAATATATTTATATATTATACTTATACCTCAATATTTAATATTAAATGGAAATATTAATAAGACTACATGTATCCTTGCTTTTGCTCCGCTAATTAGCTATTAAATTATTTTTTTTTTTTACATAATTGCTTGTAATTAAAATAGATTAATTCATATTTTTATATACTTATTGCTTGTTATTTGCTAGTTATTTTGTAATAGCTGTAAATACAGCAACTAGTAAATAGCTACTATATTATTATAAATTATTATTAATAAAAGAGAAGCTAATTATAATAGTATACAATTTTATACATAAATATAAATTTTAGTTTTAAATTTAATTATAAAATTTTGATTAATATATAAACTTTTATTTAGCTATTGCTTTTTCTTTAATTCTAGTTTAGTTATTATTCTGCTGCTTGTTATAAATTTAACTAGCAATTGTTGTAGCATTCTTGCAGCTTGCTTTGCTAGCTAATTTATAGCAAAGCCGCTTATTTCTAGTAATTTATAACAAGGATTTAAAAGGAGAATTAAAGCAAAAAGCAAAAAGTAATCAGCATCTTGCTTGTTACAAAGTAACTAGTAACTAGCAGTTATAAAGCTGTTGTTACAAATTGAAATAATGCTGTCAAATTAGACTAGTTATTTCATTAAAAATTACTAGTAAATATAAGTAATAGTAAATTAAATAATATAAATTTAATAATAAACCGATAACATTTTTATAAGCAATGAAATCTTGGCAAAATAATATATTATTAAGTAATCTTTTTTTAGCTCAAAATAATGAAATAAAAAAAGATTTAACCAATAAAAATATTTTAATGAAAAATTCATCTTTTGATTCTAGTTTTAATTCAGTACAAAGTATTAATACTAATTTATCTTATCTTAAAAAAGAATATAATCTTATTAATAATCATATAATATTGGCAATAGTTAGAGCTAGTAGATCTATTAGAATTTCTAGAGATCATTTGAGATTTATTAGAATATTAAAATTTTTAAATCTTACTTGCTATAGCAAAGCAGCAGCTGCTTCGCAGGAGGAGTTAATAAACACAGGAGTTGATGCGGTGCTAGCTAATAAAGAACTTTCTATAGCGCAGCTTGCTTCATTAAAAAAATTTAAATTAATTATTAAATTATTTAGTAAAAATTACACAGCTTCTAATTTAAACTTCTCAAATTCTAATTTATCTTTACCTAAAGCAGGTCAATATAAAAAAATTTTAAATAGTAATTTACTTTTAAGAAATAGAAAATTTGATTTATTAAGATCAAATTTAGCAGTTATTCTTACAAAAAGAATAAAAACTTTTAGTGAAATATTTTCTGCAGCTGCTATCTTGCAGCAACACACACACACAGAAAATAATTGCAAAAATTTACCTTATAAAAATTATATTATATCTCAATATTTACAAAATTATATGCAAACAAAATTAAGTTTAAATAAATATAAAGGGTGCAGCAGCAAAGCAGCAGCTAGAATTAATTATAATAAAATTATAGGATATAAATTTAAAAATAATTACAATAATAAATTTAAAAAAAATCCTGCTTGCTTCCTTGGTGCTGCTGCAAATACAACATATTTTAATAGCGCCGAAACTTATAAATTATTATATGTTTTTTTTAAAAGTATGTATTGTTTAATAAGTAAACCTGTTTTTAAATATACTAATGATAAAGTTATAATACAACTATTCTATTATTTAAATATCCCTAGAAAAAAAATATTTAGATTATTTTCAATTTTTTATATTAATTCTATTAAAAAAAATAATGATTCTTCTAATTTAGTTACTAGCTGCTCCGCAGCAAAAATAAGATTTTTATCAAATAAAATTTATATTAGATTGAGAGTTATAAAAGCTATTTCTAGACTTAAAAATAAAATTAATTTAAATTTATTATTTAAATTAAGAAAATTAAGTTTAAATAAAGTTTTCCATAATAAATTTAAATTAATTTGTGAAATTTTGAGTAATAGTTTTAATAGACCTGTTGAATTACAATTAACTAGATTACATCATCCTTATCATGACAGTAATATTTTAGTCAATATTTTAGCTTTAAATCTTAAAAATAAAAGAAAAAAAGCTAGTATTTTGCTGCAAAAAATTTTGTCTAAAAATCCAGTTAAAGATTTAAATGATCCTAATTTAATCTCAGCCAATAGTATTCCGGCTTTCTTATCTGGATTAAATATAAAAATATCTGGGAGATTAATGGGTGAATCTATTATACCTAGAAGAACTAAAAAGGTATTTGGAAAAGGAGCTTCTGCTACTGGTAAAGTAAATTATTTAGATGCAGCTAGAATTACAAAAAAAAATAGAAAAGGAGCTTATACTATCAAAATTACTTCAGGTCAAAATTTATTTTAAAAGTACTCAATGTGAAGCAATCTTTTTATTACTAATTAGCCCTAATTTGCTTCCAAATAAGCCGATTGTTTCTAATTATTTATCTAGCTAAAGCTAGTTAATAATTAATTACTGGCTAGTTACTTTGTAACAAGCAAATAAATAACAATAGTTTTTTTAGTGTTAAAGATTAGTTAATAAAATTATAATCTTTTTATAGCTTATCTTTAAATAAACTTGCTTCCAAACCCCCACCCCATTAATATTTAGTAGTGAAGCAAAGCAATAGCTGCGAATGCGGCTATCTACTCCTGCGAATGCTGCTGGAGTATATTTAATTAATATTTAGAGTGGCTTGCTTTAGTTACTTTGTAGCTTGTTACAAAGTAACTAAAGCATTCGCAGCAGCAAATAACGGGAAGCAGCCAGAAGCTAGCTACTAAATATTATTTATATGCAGATTAAATTAAAGATACAGGGCAGGTGATCCGATTGGTAATGGTGGTTCTCTGTAAAAGAATTGGTTAATAGCCGCAAAAGGTTCGATTCCTTTACTGCTCAATATTATTATAATTGTATTGGTTTGTTTGTTGCTTATAGAAAGAAAAAAAAACAATTTATTAAATTTTTATAAATCAAACTAAATTTTACTGTTCTTGTATGCTCAGGCTATATTATAGTAAGTATTCTTGGTTTGCTTATAAGTAAGTTAGGAGCATTAGCTAGGAATAATATAAAATAATATTCACTATAAAAGTAAATTTGTAATATAAGAATAGTAAATTGAATTTAAATAAATTGCTAGTCATAAAATATAATTATATTTTATTATTAATTTATATACAAATATTTTTAATTGAAAGATTAAATAATATAACACTGGCAGGTGCAAACCAGCTGTATTTTTGTCTATTTTAACTGCAATATTTGCAGCATTCGCAGCTATAAGCTAACCCGAAACAAAGCTTGCTTTCTAGCGAAGCAACTCTTGACTCACTTTTAATTCTAGCATACTTCTAAGCAGTCCTTCTTGCGGAGCTACAATAATATTGCTGTTTATTTCTTAGCAGCAAGAGCTATAAATATTTATATTAAGTTGCAGCTGCTTTGCATTTGCTGCATTGCAACTTAAACTGGTTATTGCGAAGCAAGTGAAATGGTGTAATTGGTAACACAGCAGTCTCATGAGCTGTTATTTAAGATTCGAATTCTTATTTCGCTTTTAAGTTTTTTTGTGTGTTTTTTTTTGTGTTTTTTTTATTTACCTTACCTCATCCTAGTATTCTTGCTTGCTTTAGTTATTTTTAACCAGTCCTTGCTTTCTTATAAATAAGCTTGCTTCGCTAGGACAGCTTATTGCTTTTATAGGCAAATCAAGAATAAATAGTAATTACAGCTATTACAAAATAGCAAGCAAATAATTAACAAATTAAGCAATAAAAATGCTTTGCTAGCTTTCTTGTAACTAGTTACAAGAAAGACGCCAGCAACTAGAAATAATTCAAATTTCAACTGCTCTGGATTAAAAAAAGAATTGCTGTATTCTTGCTTTGTTGCTTTGGAAGCAAGCCAGTCCAGCTAGCTTATTTCTAGTAAAGCATTTTTATAACGAGTATAGTTAAATGGTATAACTTCTACCTTCCAAGTAGAAATTATCAGTTCGATTCTGATTATTCGTATTTATATTAAATTTGAGCATATTTATATTATTATTATAATATATATATAGGTATTTATATAAAATATATAAAGATATTAAATAAAAATATCTTACATTTTATAATCTCATTAATATTATTATTAATTTTTATATCCTAATTGTCTATTTTGACAGCATTCTTACTTGTTCTGTAATTATTCCTAGTAGCAAAGTAACTGCTAACGAAGTTAGCATTATTGTTACTTGTGGTGCTAGTTAATGCATCTTAATTTGTTTCTAGAAATAAGAGAAATAAGCATCATCTTACTTTGTTACTGGAAGCTTGTCCTGCTTGTAGTTATTTAGAACAAGCTAATTTCTTAGCAACCGGAGCAAGGACAGGAGAACATTAGCAAATAAGCAGCTGCTGCTTATTTCTTAGCAGCAGGAGCTAGATATTTATTTAATAATAAACGCTTGATTTAATTTTTTTGTATCTGATAGTTAAATTGTAAATATAAAATATTTTTATAGTAGGTCAGGTCAATTAAATTTAAAAAGCAGAGATTTTTCTTTCTTAGATAAGCTCTTAAAATTACTTAAATTTAAAACTTGCAGCTTTCGCTGTTTTCTAGCTAAAAAAACAGCTTTCTTGTAACTTGCTTATAAGTAACTAGAAGCTAGCAATTAATTTATAGTAGAAAAAAAAATTAAGAAATATTAATTGTTTTGCAACTAAAATTATGCCTCAAATAATTCCCTTTTATTTTGTCAGTCAAATTTTTGTAACATTTATTTTATTATTTAGTGTTATTTATATACTTTCTAAATATATTTTACCTTTAAATTTATTTTCTCAAGTTATTAGAAGCTATATTATAAAATTAACAAATAAAAATTAATTTTTTTAATTAAGCAATATTTATTATAACCCCCCCTCAAATAAAAAAAATTAACCTGGCCGAATGCCATTCAGGCTTGCTTCGCTAGGCTATTTAATTCTCCTACCTTTAGTAAGTAAATCTCCCACCTGCAGCATTCTTGCTGCTTGCTTCGCAATAAAAAAATAAAAACAGCGAGAAATTGTCTAAATAAAAGTATCGATGATGATATAGTAATAACATTATAAACAATAAAAATAAATAGTAATTTAAAGGGATTATTAAGGAACAAAAAAGCAAATTTACAAAAAAGGAGGTAAATACCAAAAGCTTTATTCTGAATTTAGGAATTGGTTTGTGTAATTAATAAATTTATTATTAATGTGGCAAATTTATTAGTAAGCGATCCTAAGGTAAATCTTATCTATAATATACTTCCTGAAGTAAAACATTTTATGTAAGGAAAGGAAAGGAAATCAACCGAGACTCCGAAAGTAATGGCGAGTGAAATCGGATTAGCTTTAAATTTATTGTAATATAATTATGAAAATAACTTATTATTAACTTGAAATTATCTTCTTATTTTTATTTAAAAATACTTAATTTAAATTTTATTTAGTTTTCTTATTCTTTACTTATTTTTTTTTTCTAATTTAGTTTTTTTAATCAATACAAAATAAAATTTTATTTATAAGTGTGCTTAGTTTAATTAAGAAGACAAAAATTATAGTAGTTAAATTTCATGTAATTTTTGTACAGAATAAGGTTATACCAGTCCTGTAGGGTTAATAACAATAATCATGGTCTAGACTTAATTATTAACCAATTGGTTAATAATAATTTTTTAGAACTAGAGTGAGTACAATGAGAGATAACTTGTTGGAATATAGGGGAACCATCCTCTAAAGCTAAGTATTGTAAATTTAGCGATAGTGAAAAGTACTGTGAAGGAAATTTTTGAAAAGTTAGTAGTAAACTAGGTGAAATAGATTGTGAATTAGTAATTCTATAAGCAGTCGAAATTCCAATTTCTTTTAATAAAAGATTTAAATTAGGAATGACGGCGTACCTTTTGCATAATGGGTGAATTGCTTGCCCAACTTTATTGTAAAATAAAGTATTAACTGACTCATGACCTTAATAGGTCGGTATTATATTGATTATAATGCTAACGGTGAATCCTAATGGATTACCTATGGAAATACCGTGGGAAGCTGTAAATCGTAGGAATAACTTAATTAAATTAATTAAGTAAGTTAGTTTAGTTAATAAATTAACTCTTTTTATTAGCCCCGTAACGACTGATTCGAAAGAAGAGACTAGCAAATTTCTTAATTATTATTTATATTAAATAAAATTAAGGTAACTGGTAACACGTCAGCACTCAATTATTCCAAAAAATTATGGTAATTAATAAAATTAAAAATATTAGTTGCAGCAGCTTAAGCTGCTGCAGCATTCTTGCTGATTTATTAGCAAGCTAGATAGAAATATAATAGCAAATAATTATAGTTTCAATTTTAGTGTTCTAAAATAAATGAAAAAGATTCAAATTTATTAAGATTCTTTATTTGGATTAATAAATCATTTTTATTGCTTAATATTGTTTTAATTTAAATTTAGTTATAAATTCTAAAGAATAAGATCAAGTTATCGATCCCTGCTTTGATCCTTTAGAGTTATTCTAGTTTAACTGTATAAAAATTTATATTAAAAAGATGCAATACTAGATTGTAAAGGCAGGGGTTGTTAGACGCTATTAGAAATAAAATTGAAAATTAATATTAAAAAACCTTTATTTGTAAGATTTTATAGAAAATCTGCTAAATTTGATTTAATACTTACTTCTGATTTAGAAGAAATTATTATAGGTCTTATGTTAGGAGATTTATTTGCTGAAAAAATAAAACCTAATTCTAATACTAGGTTACAATTTAAACAATCTAAGAAAAATAAAATTTATATTGATCATTTATATTCTTTGTTTAAAGAATATTGTAATTCAGAGCCTAAAATTACAACTTCAATTGAAAAGAGACCAAATAGAAAAAAATTAAATATTTCTATTAAGTTTTGAACATTAAGTTTACCTTGTTTTAATAAATTCAGATCTTTATTTTATGATAATTCAGGTAAAAAAATAATACCTTTCAATTTAGAAGAATTTATTACAGCTAGAAGTGTAGCTTATTGGGCTATGGATGATGGTTATAAATCTCCTAATGGGTTTTATTTTTGTACTGAATCTTTTTCTTTTGAAGAAAATCAAAAATTAAGTAAAATTTTAAAAAATAAGTTTAATTTGGACTGCGGAATTCACAAACATACTAATGGTCATAGATTATATGTGTTTAGTAATTCTAAAGAAATATTACTAAATTTAATAAAACCTTATTTAATTAATCATTTTTTCTATAAATTTGATTTAGATTATAATGATTGTTAACCTACCCCTCTTTATTTGTAATTTTTAATTTAAAATTTAATTTCCTAAAATTTATTATTGAGTTGAAGGTATAGTCTAATCCAGTATGAAAATATTGGAACATATTGCAGCAAGTTAATATAAGTAGCAAGGTTATTTACCCCTAGCGAAAGCGACTGGACTAATTTAATAGTGTTGGGCAAGTTACTTATATTAGACCCGAAGCCAGGTGATCTTACCAAAATCAGATTAAAAAGGATCGAACGGGTGAATGTTGCATAATTCTCCGATGAATTTTGGTAAGCGGTGAAATGCTAATCTGACCTGGTGCTAGCTGGTTTTCTACCGAAACATATTTTAGTATGATGTCTATCTTTAGATTTATGGAGGTACAGCAAGGCGATTCCCAACAAATTTAATTAATTTTTAAAATTAAATGCGTTCAGGTTGCGGGGATTTAATAAATCTTACCTTTGGAAGCGAATCTCGGAATTACATAAATTGATGATAGATATTCAGACTGTTCATGCTAAGTTGGACAGTCAAGACGGAAACAGCCGAGAACATTGATCAAGGTCCCAAATGATTGTTAAGTGAAAATAAGGACGTAGCAATATCTAATACAGCTGTGAAGTGAGCTTGGTAGTTGCTACTTTTAATGAACGTTTGTAACAACGCATCAGCAGTATTATTATTTATTATTAAATAATAAAGGATAGTAGCGCCGAAAATTTAACGGGTCTAAAACAATCAACCGATATCGTGTTGGTTACTTTTTATATTATTTTAATATAAATTAAAAAAATATATTTTTTTTTGTAATCTAGGTAGTAGAACATTCAGTTTAACTGTTTATAAAATAGTGTTTCATTATTTTTAAGGTTACTGAAGAGAGAATGCTGACATGAGTAACGTAAAAAATTTCTATAATGAAATTCGCCGAATACGAAAGGGTTGCAAATAGAAAGGTTAAACCGTTTTGTTTTAAAGCGGCCTCTAAGGACCATAGCGAAAGCTGTGGCTGATGAGTAAAGAATAGAAAGTCCACCTGCTTTAAGTGGGCCAGGAAAATAATATTCATATATTATTAAATTAATAATTACTAATTTAATAGATACTACCGTACCCTAAACCGACACAGGTTCGTAGGTAGAGTATACTAAGGCGCAGAGCTAAAAGTTGTTAAGGAACTCGGCAAATTCACCTCATAAGTTTAACGATAAGAGGTACCTTATTTTATATAAAATAAGGTGGCACAAAATCGGAGGCCCCGACTGTTTACTAAAAACACAACACAGTGCAATCATGAGTATGGTAGTATACTGTGTGAAATTTGCCCGATGCCATTAATATAAGAAAAGTTATGGATTTGTTTAATTTAAACAATACTGTGACCTATCGAAAATCTGGTTAATAGCGGTCTTAACTATGAGGATCTGTTTAAAAACCTACAGGGTCCTCAAAAAACTCGATGATATGCTGGAATCTCCTAAAGTTTTAAATAATTTACACCACTATTATAGTTTAAAGTAATAAATTAAAGATAAACAATGGACAATCAGCAGGGAATATTAAAGGGGAAAAAATAAATTTGGAATATTATATATATATTTGTTTATTTTTCTAACTGGCTATATGGGTAGCGAGTTAATTGTAATAGCTGTAATTACAACTGCAGTATTTTTTCTTGGTTAAAAACATTCGCAGCTGTTATAAAAAAAATTAAATAGCATTTATTAAATGTAACAAAAATGATTAAAATCATTTTTATTTGACAAAAATAAGAAATATTAAAAATCCTTCATATTTATTTTTTCTAGGTGGTTTTGTTGAAGGTGAAGGATCTAACTCTGTATCTGTAACTATTCATAAAAATTTTAAATTTGGAGTAAATATTCAACCAGTTTTTAATGTTAGCCAACATAAAAACGGTTTAGATATTTTATACTCATTTAAGGAACTTTTTGGAAATTCAGGTTCAGTTGTTGAAAAATCAGGATCTCCTGATATTTATGTTTATACTTTAAAGGGTTATAAACAAATAATAAATATGTTATTCCTTTTTTAGAAGCTTATGTTCAACCGTTTGGTTGTAAAAAAGAAGAATTTACTATTTTTAAAAAAATAGTATTTTTATCTTCAGAAGGAAAACAGAGGTATAAAGATGATTTAATTGATATGGTAAGATTTGCCTATACTCTACAAGGTAAAGGTAAAACCAGAAAAAGAGAGCTATCTGAAATACTTGAGATTATTGAAAATAAGGAATTATATTTTAATAGCGCAGCAAAGATATAATTTCAGCTTGCGAAGCTTGCTATTAAAATTTTAAAGATTCCTGTTCCTATTATCTAAAACTTTTTAATTTTTTTTATAAATAAATATTTATATTTGTATATATTACAACAACCACCCCTTGCTTTGCAACGCACTCTTATCTATTAAGAATATTTTATATTATAAGCTTAGTCTTTAATTGTATAATTAATATTTAATGAAGATATTGTAAATATATAATAGCCCTCAGAGACTAGATAATCGAGCAAATATTATTATTTGATGATATAGTCCAAACTACTTAGAAATTAGTAGAATAATATAAAGCCTAAGGTAGCAAAATCAATTGGCCATTAAATGTGGTCCGGTATCAATAATGTAACGATGGTCTCACTGTCTCTACAACTTGCTCAGTGAAATTGAATTACGCGTGAAGATGCGCGTTGCCTCCAGGGGGACGGGAAGACCCTATGCAGCTTTACTGTAGTTAGTTATCACGTGAATCTAGAACAATCTCGTTTAATAGTGAATAGGTAAGTCTAATGACTAATAGTGGAAACCTTAAAAACAAGATTGGGTTTATGTTTACCTATAATTTAAAAAAATATAGGGATAGTTGACTAATTGGCAGTTTGACTGGGGCGGTCGTCTTTAATAGAGTAGCAAAGTACATCCAAATATATCAAAATTTAAAAAAAAAAACTATTTTTAATACAAAAGGTAGCTTACTTAGAATTACTTTTAAGGTAAGAAGAGTTAGCCTCTTAAAATAAATTTTAAATATTAACATGAAATCTTTAAGGTATAGCTAGAAATTGAATGGAGATCAATTAACCAGTGAAGGGTTATGCAGGGCTCAATGGCGATAAGCATGCTTAACTGAAAGACTCAAAAGTCACACAGATACGTAAGTAGGGCATAGTGACCCCTCGCTATAGTATGGGATAGACGGGGATCAATTAATAAAAGTTACGCTAGGGATAACAGGCTGATAGCCTACGAGAGTACACATTGTCTAGGCTGATTGGCACCTCGATGTCGACTCATCTTATCCTCCGGGGGTAGAAGCTTGGAAGGGTTCGGCTGTTCGCCGATTAAAAAGGTACGTGAGTTGGGTTTAATACGACGTGAGTCAGTATGGTCCCTATCTTCTGGAGGGACAATTAGTAAAAAGAGGCAGACCTTCCAGTACGAAAG
>WNGK01000230.1_pt1 | contig 59558 bp, 54 predicted proteins | sample 5400601 | NCBI WGS metagenome assembly WNGK01 (sample SAMN13153376, study PRJNA577476) | soil metagenome | isolation source: 60 cm soil or saprolite under Garry oak tree replicate 1 | place: USA:California | collected 2016-06-15
GATGTAGGGCTTCACGGCGGTCGGCTCGCCGCTGACAATGCCCCATCCGATGCGCCATCCCGGAGCCAGATAGTTTTTCGACAGACCTCCGAGCGTGACCACGGGAACGTCGGGGGCGATGGCGGCGATGGAGATGTGGTCTCCGCCATCGAGAATCAGCTTGTTGTAAATTTCGTCGGCGATGATCAGCAGGTTGTGCTGCCGGGCCAGCTCGGCAATCTGCTCCAGCATTTTTCGCGTGCACAACGCGCCGGTGGGATTGTTTGGATTGATCAGAATGATGGCACGAGTCCGCGGATTGATTTTCCTCCGGAGGTCTTCGAGGTCAGGTTGCCAGCCATCTTCTTCGTTCAGAAAATATGAATTCATCTCCGCGCCCGTCTTACACAGAACCGCCGTGTAGAGCGGATAGTCAGGGCTGGGAGTGAGCACGTTTTCGCCTGGATTGAGCAACGCGGTCAGGCACACATCGACCGCTTCGCCGCAGCCGTTGGTGATGAAAACGTTTTGCACGCTGTTGATCCCCGATTGCACAGCCTCCGCGCGAATAGCTTCGAGCGCCTCAGGAACTCCGTCTGAAGGCGCGTATCCGTTTTTGTTGTCCCGCATGGCGCGGTATGCCGCTTCGACGACGTGCGCGGGAGTGGCAAAGTCGAAGATGTTGGGATCGCCGACGTTCAGGAACAGAATCTTGTGCCCCTGCTTCTTGACCTCGTTGGCCAGGCCAACCAGATCGCGAATGGCATAGCGCAGGTTGTCGAGGCGCTGGGCGGGGGTGATGGCTAGGGTTTGGGTTACGGGCATAGAAGGATTCTAACCGCAGAATCGCATTAATTATTTGGTTGATGTTCTCGTGTAAGGGTTCTCCGGATCAGGACAGGGCTGGCCTGGTGCCTTCTCGGAAATGGCGATTCAACCGCAGCACTACGTCAAACAGGCTGTGGTCGTTTGTCAATCGGCCAGAAAGACCCTGCAAATACTGCGCCTCACCGCAATATTCGTGTTCTTGCATGTGTGTTCTCCTTCGTTGCTCAAATACGCCGTTCCTTCAAAATCGGTTGCCACCCTGAAACTCCGTTTGGAATGCCAAGAGTTCAAACGGTCCACTTCCTTATTTGCCGGAATTCTGCGCGCCGCGATGAATGCCTCTTACTCCGGCCGATCAATCTGCGCCCTCTGCAGCTTGTCCGAATAATCCACGTACACGGCCTTCCACTCGCTGTAGAAATCAATCGCGCCAATCCCGCCTTCGCGATGGCCGTTGCCGGTGGCCTTCACCCCCCCAAACGGAAGGTGAACCTCAGCGCCAATCGTGGGCGCGTTAATGTAGGTAATGCCGGCGTACAAGTCGCGCATCGCGGTGAATGCCTTGTTCACGTCGCGAGTGTAGATTGCGGACGACAGGCCGTATTCGATGTTGTTGGCGATGGCGATGGCATCTTCCATGTCCTCGCACGGAATCACCGAGACCACGGGGCCGAAGATTTCTTCCTGCGCGATGCGCATTTGGGGATTAACGTCGGCGAAAACGGTCGGCTCCATGAAAAATCCGTAGCGCAACTCGCCCTGGTCCAGACGATTGCCGCCGCAGCGCAGCTTTGCGCCCTCGGACCTGCCAATCTCGACGTACTCCAGATCGCCCAGCAGTTGGCGCTCGTTGACGGCGGGACCCATGTCGGTGGTTTCGTCAAGGCCGTTGCCAACCCGCAGCTTGCTGGTGCGTTCGACTAGACTGCCGACGAAGTCGCCATAGACGCCCTTTTGCACGATGACGCGGCTGGTCGCAGTGCAACGCTGCCCGGAGGTGCCGAAGGCTCCCCAGAGCGCACCTTCCAGAGCCAAATCCAAGTTCGCATCATCGAGCACGATCATCGGATTCTTGCCGCCCAACTCTAGCGAACAGTGCTTGAAACTCTTGGCCGCGGTGGTGCCGATGGTCCGTCCAACTGCGCTGGACCCGGTAAACGAAATCGCCCGCACCTCCGGATGCTCCAGCAGCGGCGCGCCGGCTTCAGGGCCGTAGCCTGTGACGATATTAATCACGCCTTTGGGGATGCCTGCGTCGCTTAGTACCCGGACCAGGTTAAATGTGGAAAGCGGAGTGTCCTGCGCGGGCTTGATGACGCAAGTGTCACCACAAACCAGCGCCGGCAGCAGCTTCCACGAGGGAATTGCCATGGGGAAATTCCAGGGCGTAATCATCCCGCAAACACCAAGCGGCTGGCGGATGGCCATAGCGAATTTGTTGGGCAATTCTGACGGCGTGGTGGGCCCGAACAGGCGGCGTCCTTCTCCAGCCATGTAGTAGGCGGTGTCCACAGCTTCCTGTACGTCGCCGCGCGTTTCTTTGAGGACCTTGCCCATCTCACGGGTCATGTCGCGGGCATAGTCCTCCTTGCGTTCTGCGAGCATTTCTGCTGCCCGATAGATGATTTCGGCTCTCCGCGGCGCTGGAACCAGCCGCCACTTCACGAACGCCCGTTTGGCGGCGTCCACAGCAGCGTCCACGTCAGCCTTGCCGGATCGCTGGAAGATTCCGACCAGATCGCGGGTATCGGCGGGGCTGCGGTTTTCAAAAGTTTGGCCGGTTGAGGCTTCCACCCATTCGCCGTCAATAAAGTTTTTGTACACGGTAGGGTGGGTGGAAGTGGCATCCAGGACTGGGCTGGAGAGGGTATCAGTCGCCATATGGCCTCCGGGGGAACCTTTTATGCTACCGCTAGGCCAGCAGGGCGGGCAAGGGATGGCCGGGTATTGAACCCGACAAATCGTACCGACCAGGCTGCCGGGGAGTGAACGTCGAACGGGCGCGAGTGTGACCTCAGTAATCTCAAGAAAGACGATTACCCACACCCCGAGCGCGCCGCCCTGCAATAATTTGTGCGTAATCCAAGGAAATCTCTCCGTCTGCAAGAGGATTTTATAGGTGCGATCGAACCGCAAACCCGGAATACAAATTGCCTGGAAGACGGTCACATATCGCAGCGTAATGCTGATGATTATGGCTGCCCTGGCGGCGATGGTAATCGGCACCCGCCTGGCGTTTCCGGATTTCACTGCCAACACGGTGAAGGCGGCAAACAGCCTTGTCACCAATCTAATGGAGCGGGTGGCTGCGCCCGCGAACTCCGGCAAAGCGGCGGCCGTGACCTCACAGCAAGCGCATATTACGGCTCTCGACGGCACGGTTCGCATTAAGAAGGCCAGCAGCAATAGCTGGGTGCGAGCTGACTACAGCGTGCCGCTGGAAAAGGGCGACGTGATCCAGACTGGTTCCGAGGGCATGGCTAAGATCGTGTTCAACGATGGCACGAACTACACAGTGAAGCAGGATTCGCTCATCGTGATCGAGGAAAATTCCGCCAACGAGCGCCAGCAGACCAGAGTCGCGGTCAGTGTGAATACCGGCACCGTGGATCTGGCCACCGGAACCTACATGCAGGGATCCAAGTCTGAAGTGACTATGGATGGCGCGACCGCCTCGCTGGCGCCAGACAGCGCAGCCCGTGTGAGCAAAGATCCCAAGTCGAATCAGGACGAGATGTTAATCACCAAAGGCACGGGCACGGTGGAGCGCAACGGCGAGACCGTCCAGCTGTCGGACTGGGAGAAAGCCAGCTTTAAGCCGGCTTCGGCACATCTGGAAAAAGTGAGGGAAATCGGCCCGCCCACCCCTATTTCCCCGGCCAACATGATGCCGGTTTTTGTCTCCAATGATTCCAAGCCGATTGAGTTTTCCTGGACCCCGATGACCAACGCCAAAGGCTACCGATTGCAGATTTCCCGCAACCCATACTTTTCGTCGCTGGTTGTGGACCGCAGTGTAACTTCCTCGGCGGTCCTGGTTTCCGGCCTGTCTGAGGGGCCGTACTACTGGATGGTGCGTTCGTTCGATGCCCACGAGAAGCAATCGGTGGAGAGCGAAAAGAACCGGTTTACCGTCATTGCCAAGGAGTCGGATAACGCCGCCATCGCGCTGACAATTGATCCATTTGTCCAGCATGGACATGTGATCGAACTGTTGGGGAAAACCGAGGTCGGCGCCCGTGTCATGGTCAATGGGCACGAAGTGGCGGTGGTGAACACGGACGGCGGTTTTCGCTATTTCACGCCGCCCTTGCCCACCGGGGAGACTTTGATCACCATCACGGCCCAAAACGCCAAAGGCGGAGTGAGCACCCAGCAGCAGAAGGTGGTGATCCAGTGATCACCGGCAGGCGAGGAAATCACTAAGGTTATTTGCAGCAGGGTCTCAAATGTCCAATAATAAGGACACAAGGACCCAGAACAATCGAATTTGTAAGTGGCAAGCCGTTCCCTTTTTGATTTAGGGGTGGAGTGTACGCGGACTTAACAACAGACTCAACACAAGAGAGACGCGGTCAGGTATGTCATCTAAAAATGGTTTTCACAACGGTGCATCGCGCATGCACAATCTGCGGTCGCTTTTCAGCATTTTTTCCAGCGACCTCGCCATTGATCTGGGGACGGCCAATACGCTGGTATACGCCCGCGGCAAAGGCATCGTGGTCAATGAACCTTCCATCGTGGCTTTAAACAAGAACACGGGGGAAGTGGAGGCGGTCGGCAAAGAAGCGAAAGAGATGCTCGGCCGCACGCCCGGCAACATTGTGGCCATCAAGCCCATGAAGGATGGCGTGATCGCCGAGCGGCAATCGGCGCAGGCCTTCCGATTACCGAACCCTCCGGCAACATGGTCGTAGATATCGGCGGTGGAACCACGGATATCGCCGTGATTTCACTCAGCGGCATCGTTTATTCGCGCTCCGTCCGCATGGCCGGCAATCAGATGGACGAAGCCATCATGAATTACCTGAAGCGGAAATATAACTTGTTGGTCGGCGAACGCACGGCCGAGCAGATCAAAATGGAGATCGGGTCGGCGTATCCGCTGGACAAGCCGCTCACCATGGAAATCAAGGGCCGCAACCTGATCGAGGGTGTTCCCAAGACGATCACCGTGGATGACAGCGAAATTCGCGAAGCTTTGAGCGAATGTGTTTCGACGATCATGAACGCGGTGCGGGTCGCGCTGGAACGCACGCCTCCGGAACTTTCTGCCGACATCAGCGATCGCGGAATCGTGCTGACCGGCGGTGGCGCCCTCCTTAAGAATCTGGACAAGCGCATTCGCGAGGAAACCGGGCTGCCGGTCTCGATTGCCGACGATCCGCTGTGCAGCGTAGTTCTCGGCACTGGCAAGATGCTCAGCGATTTCAAGCTGCTGAGAAAGATCTCAATCGAGTAAGGCGGGCAGCTTCTAGCCACTAGCTACTTGCTTCTGGCAACCAACCCAAGACCAAACTTGCTAAAAGCTAGCCGCCAGAAGCTGACAGACTGTTTTTATGGAAAACCTTATTGGCCGCTATCGCAATGTCAGCATTCTTGCGGCGGCCATTTTTCTGCAGATTGTGGGATTGGCAGTCCAGGTCAAGCGACAGGCGGAGAACCGGTCGTCGCGCCTGATCCGGGTTTGGGCCGTCACTGCGGTGACTCCGCTCGAAAAGGGCATCGTTCGCCTGCAAACCGGTACAACCGGCATCTGGCGCAATTACCTCTATCTGCGCGGCGCCCGCCAGGAAAATCGCGACCTGCACCAGCAGGTCCAGCAATTGCAACTCGAGCAAGTACGGCTCAAGCAGGACGCTGAGCAGGCGCACCGCCTGCAGGCGCTGCTCGGATTCAAGGAACAATTCATCGCCCGGACCACCGCCGCGCAAGTGATCGGTTCAAGCGGCAGCGAACAATCCCGCATCGTCTATCTCGACAAGGGGTCGAACCAGGGAATCAAGCGCGACATGGCGGTGATTTCCGGGGATGGCGTTGTGGGCAAGGTGATCCTGACATTCGGCGATACGTCGCAGGTGCTGCTGATCAACGATCAGACTAGCGGAGTCGGAGCCATCCTGGAGCAATCGCGCTTGCAGGGGATTTTGAAGGGCAAGGCCTCGGGCGAACTGGTCCTCGATAAGATTATGTCCGACGAAGAAGTGAAGCCGGGAGAAAAAGTGCTGACCAGCGGTGGCGATCAGATTTTTCCCAAGGGCCTTCCCATCGGCAGTGTTAGCAAGGTCTCCACCGGGGGACAGTTCCTCCAGGTCACGCTCCGACCCTCGGCGGAGCTCGATCATCTGGAGGAAGTTCTGGTGATTACCCAAAAGCAGGAACGAGCGGCGGACACGGCAAGCGGGTCGACGGCGGCGCGCGCGGCTGACATTCTGGCACAACGGTTGCCCTCGGTGCCCGACAAGCCCGAAACGCTGGCGCCCAGTACGCCTCGCAGTCCCGCGCAGAGTCCGGTCGGGGGTACACCGTCTGTGCAGGTAAGATCTCAGGTGAATGCGGCTCCGCCTCCGCCGGGGATGCAAGTCAGTTCAACGGAGGCGCAGACGAAAGCTCAACCCGCGAGCGGAAGCGCGATTCAAACTGGCGTTAGCGCGGCTCCAGCGAAGACTCAAGGCACTCTGCCGCGTGATCTGTCTTTGTCGAAGCCATCGGCTGCGGCCGCGCAGGATCCGAAAGCCGTGAAACCTGTAGCCGCCAGACCTGCAATCGTCAAACCTGCAATCGTCCCGGGCTCGAAGCCAGCTACAAATGTCACTCAGCAGCAGGCTCCTAGTCAGCCTCCGTCCGACTCTCCCGGAGACACTCCTCAATAACGTGTCGGTCTCCTACACATCGCAGCGGCAGATTGAGGTTTACCGATTCAGCTTGCCGGTAACCGTACTGGTGCCGTTGGCTGCGGTCTTTTTTCAAGCCTTCGTGCCGCTCCGGTTTCCGTTCTTCTCTGTTTTTGATCTTCCGCTGCTAGTCGTGATCTTTTTTGCCATGGCGCGCCGCAGCCCACTGGCTGGTCTGCTTACCGGAGCCTTCATCGGGCTTCTGCAGGACTCGCTGACCGGGTACCCTTTGGGTGCGTATGGAATTGCGAAGACCGTCGTCGGTTACGGCGCGTCGTCCCTGGGAGTGAAACTGGACGTAGAAAACGCAGGCACCCGGCTGCTCGTGACCGTGGCCTTCTACATTATCCATAAGGTGTTGTATTTCACCATCGCGCGGGGATTGGTCGGCCTTGACCTGCGTTGGAGCTGGCCGCATGAGTTGATTGCGGCCGTGGCGAATGCGGTGCTCGGAGTGTTCTTGTTCGCGCTCATGGATCGGCTAAAACAAAGGGCATGAAAAGCGTCGCTGTTCAGTGGTTGTCAGGCCGCGAACTTGGTCAGTCCCCAGAGATTACCAACCCACCCGCTGGTTCCCTGGGACAAGATCAAAATGGTGGTCGCGACTAAGGACGGAAAGCCGGTGCTGGCGGCAGAGCGCCGCAATCCAGAGGTCGTTCGTGGGAATCGGATGTCCGGCTTGTCTCAGTTCGATATTGATGTCTGCGTAGTAAAGCGTAGTCTTCTCGGTGATGTCGAGAACTGTGCAATCGGCGAGCAGGCCGTCCAACCAGCTCGAATATCGGGGCTTGTAGCGCGACTGTGCGATCCCGTAGCGGTACTCTCCTAACACAACCACCGGGATTGCCAACTGCTCCGCCTGACCAAGAATGGTGAGGACTGCGGGATGTTCGTCTGCAAAAGCAGACAACGCATTGGCGTCGAGAATCACTCCCGGAGTCTCACTCCCAGTTTTCGCGATCAATCTGTTCGAAAGCCTCCTCAATCCGCTTATTGATTTGCGCGGTCTCTTTGCGCAGGTGTTTGAGTTTTCCAACATGTCTCATCCACGGTTTCTGGCCTGGCTTGGATGCGGCACTGAGCTTGTCCTGCACCGCCTCAGTCACAAACTGACGGAGCGGTATGCCTCGTTGGGCGGCGACCGACTTGGCCCGGCGGAACACCAAGTCAGGGATTTCGAGGGTCGTTTTCACATTCCCATATTACCATATTTATGGGATACGGATGCGGGTTTGCCGTTGGATTCTTGGGGAAGTAGTGGTTTATTATTCAAAGCGCAAGAAGCGGCGGCGTGAATCCAACAAGGGGGCTGGCTTTCAATTGCACTCGGGCTAGCCACAATCACATTTTTCCTATGGCGCATGCGGAGGAAACGTTCTGGCCTTAGGAGATTTGCGACCGACTTCGCAGGTGCGGTTTGGGTTCTCCTTTTCTTGTTCGTTTTCATGCAATCGGCTGCTTGGTACCAGTAATCTCAGAATAGCTTGCTCCCCCGATATTTATTGCGAAACGTTCGCGTCTGTGACCTTCGTTACTGACTGTCCTGTTTCTCAATTCCCAGAAGATTTACAATTAAGTTAACCCATACACTACTCAGAATGGCCAACGACCAACGAGCAAGGACCAACGACTGATTCTATGTTTGGCCGCGATGAAAAACTCTCTCCGATCCGACTGACTGCAGTGCAGTATGTCATCCTCGCCATTTTTCTTTTTCTTGCCTATGGATTGTGGAGGCTGCAGGTTTCGCAGAGCGACATGTACGCCACCCTAGCGGAACAAAACCGCATTCGCAACGTTCCCATCCTGGCGCCGCGCGGCAAGATTTTTGATCGCAACGGGCGTCCCATCGTGGACAACTATCCTTCGTTCACAGCACTGCTGTTGCGGGACTCCTCGCGCGATCTGAATGCTGATGCCGGCCTGATCGCAGAAGGTTTGCACTTGGATCCCAAAGAAGTACGCGACAAGATTCGCCGTTTCGCTTCCGTGCCACAATACCGGCCGATTTATCTAAAGGAAGACATCACCCCCGATGAAGAAGCCTTCATCGAGGCGCACCGGAACGAGTTGCCGGAACTCGATACCATCATGGCCTACCGGCGGCTTTATCCGCGCAAGGGGTTTCTCGCGCACCTGATCGGATACGTCGGCGAAGTCAGCGAAGACATGTTGAACCAGGCGCAATGGGAGTTCAACAATCCCGGCGACGTGGTAGGAAAATCCGGCGTAGAGTTGCAATACAACCAGATTCTGATGGGCAAGAACGGTTCGCGTCAGGTGCAGGTCAACAGTCACGGCCAGGAAATTGGCAAGCCACTGGATGAAAAGCCTGCTGAACGAGGCAAGGATCTAAAGCTCACCATTGACGTGGATTTGCAGATCGCGGCCGAGGAAGCGATGGAAGGAAAGAACGGCGCCATCGTTGCCATGGATCCGCGCACCGGCGAAATTCTTGCCATGGTGAGCCGCCCTACCTTCGATCCCAATGATTTTGCGGTCAAGGTTTCGCGCGGCCAGTGGGCGAAGCTGGTGAATGACGAAGACCACCCGCTGCTAAATAAAGCCACCCAGGCACAACTCGCTCCGGGCTCGGTTTTCAAAATCATCATGGCGACGGCCGGTTTGCAGGAAGGCATCGCGCAGGACATGCACGTGATCTGCAACGGCGGTGCCGAGTTTTACGGGCGCTACTTTAAATGCTGGATAGCGGCACGCCATCAGACCCACGGGTCAGTGGACATCAACAAGGCTATCTATCAGTCCTGCGACGTGTTCTTTTACACCCTGGCAGAGAAGCTGGGAATTGGGCGGATCGCAAAGTACGCGACCGCATTTGGACTCGGTCAGAAGACCGGGGTTGATCTGCCCCAAGAAGTCGCTGGCGTCATGCCTTCGGAAGAATGGAAGCTGCGCAACTACCGGCAGAAGTGGTTTGCTGGAGAAACTATCTCGGTTGGCATCGGCCAGGGGGCGGTTGCGGTGACTCCCATCCAGCTCGCTCGGGCTATTGGCGCAATTTCCAGCGGCGGACGGATGGTACGTCCGCACGTCACTAACCCGACCGATCTGCCGCCCAATGTGATCCCTGCCTCCGACCTTCCAAACGAAGTCACGATACCGATCGACCCCAATAACTGGGAGATCATAACCGACGCAATGGCCCAGGTGGTCAGTCCGGTGGGGACGGCTGCGCAGTCTCAGATTCAGGGCGTCGACATGGCCGGAAAAACTGGCAGCGCACAAACCATCAGCAACATGCTAAAAGCCAAAATGGGTGCGGCGGAGAAATCGAAATACAAAGACAACGGGTGGTTCGTCGGTGTCGAGCCGCGAAGAAATCCGGAAATCGTTGTCTCCGCCCTGTTCGAGGAGGGTGAGCACGGCGCTCTGGCTGCCCGTGTTGTCTCCCAGGTAATCAAGGCGTATGTGGACAAACAGCGCGAGCAACCGACCAAGCTTGCCGGAACGGACAAAAAGGTGGAGGTGGGTGCGGTCTGGACCAATGCCGACCCAGACAATCCCACAGAGGAAAAGCTGCAAGTCGGGCGCTTTGTGTTGAATGTGCGGAAGAGGCTGTTGCCGCTGGCGATGGGAGCACCGGGATTACAGTGAGAAGTGGGCAATGCCCCCCGTTGCAGTAGCCAGAAAGGTAAGAGCCAACAGCTAAGAGCCAAGAGCTGATTTCATGTCTCGTTACATTTCATTCCGCGATTTCGACTGGGTGCTGATCGGCTTCGTGCTGGTCATCTGCGGTCTCGGCGTGCTTGAAATTCATAGCGCCACCATGCACACCAAGTTCGCGGGTGCGCACATCAAACAGCTGTACTGGATTGCGGGCGGGTTGGTCGGCATGTTCTTGGTCAGCCTGATGAACTATCAGGTCCTTCTCGAGCGCGTGCATTGGATGTACATCGTGGCCGTCGCCTCGTTGATGACCGTCTTGATCTTCGGGCAGAAATATCTGGGCGCGCGGCGCTGGGTCAAGCTACCCGGCGGCAATCACTTTCAGCCTTCGGAATGGGTGAAACTGATCCTGATTCTGGCAGTCGCCAAGTACTTTGCCGATCTGCAGCAGCGGGAGCTTTCATGGTCGGACTTCATAAAAGCCGGAGCCATCGTCGGAGTGCCCATGCTCATGGTACTGGCGCAACCCGATCTCGGCACCGCGCTCACTTATCTCCCAATCGCGGTCATGGGGCTGTTCTTAGGCGGGGTGAGCTGGAAACAGGGCCTTACGGTGGCTCTACTCGCCGGCATTGGGGTGGGAATGGTGTTTTTCACCCCCAAGGTGCATATCCTGAAGCCGTACCAGAAGCAGCGCCTAACCAGCTTTCTGCAACCGGACGCGGATCCGCAAGGCTCCGGGTACCAACTTTCACAATCCCTGATAGCCGTGGGTTCCGGAGGCCTATGGGGTGGCAAGGGCTCGCAAACACACGGCGCTTTCCTGCCCGTTCCCCAAACCGACTTTATTTTTGCGGCTTTCTCCGAAGAACATGGTTTTGTGGGTGCGCTGGGAGTATTGCTGTTATACTTCATTGTGTTAATGCGTTTGACCCAGAACGCGCAAACAGCGCCCGACCGCGCAGGCACGTTCCTCGTCATGGGTGTGGTAGCAGTTTTAGCCTTCCATATCCTGGTCAACGTGGGCATGGTGCTCGGCAAGATGCCGGTCACCGGAATACCTTTGCCCTTAATGAGTTACGGAGGGTCATCGGTACTGTTTATGTTTCTAGCGCTGGGGATGGTGATGAACGTCCGCATGCGCCGCTTCGTGAACTGAAGCAGGGGTTAGCAAGGCAATAAGCCGCTTTGCCTCAGGGCAGGCGGATAAAAAAATTACGATCGCCCTCACGTGACGAGGGCAGCTACCGGCAGGAGTGACGGCCGGGCAGGATTGAAAATAAAAGCGCTTCGGGCAGGGAACGGCCCCTTCAGTCAACTGACAAACCAGAACTGAGAGAGCGGTCACAACCCCGGCGCAATGCGATCCGTGGAAACGACATTCGAATTTCTGCAGCCAGCTCGGCCCAGCCAAAAAACCCTGGGCCAGGAATGTCCTTTGCCGGTGCATTCTGTGCCGGTGCAAAGAACGCTTATCGCACCCCTCATTCCTGCTCGTCTTTGTCCGACCTTGTTCCGGTGAATTCCGCAGCCAGCTAAGGCCCGCGGAACCGGAGTTTGAATGACAAAAGAACTATTTGTTTCCGCCACGCCGCATGAGATCAAAGTCGGCATGGTGGAAGACGATCAGCTTGCCGAGGTCTATCTCGAGCGTGAAAACGAATACACCCTGGCCGGCTCCATCTATAAGGGACGCGTCACCCGCGTTCTGCCCGGAATGCAGTCAGCCTTCGTTGACATTGGCCTGGAACGCGACGCTTTCCTGTACGTCTCTGACTTCATGGAATTAGAGAGCGAGGACGGCGACCTGGACGAGATTCCGGCGTCCCCGGTCCAGGATTTTGTGCAACACGTCGCCTCGGAACCCTTAGCTGCTGCAGAATCGCACAGCGAAGCGCAGGCCGCTCCGCGGGCCGCTGCAGCGATCGAAAGCCGTGCCTCTGAGCCCAGGGAAAGTTCAGGCGGGCCAGAGCAGCGCGACAGCCGGGGAGGCTGGCGCGGGCGCCGCCGTCGCGGGCGCCGCGATCCTAGTCCAGAACGAGGTTCGGAGCGGAGCCCGGAACCAGCCCGATTTTCACGGACAGCACTTAGCGAATCCCGTCCCGAACGCGAACACTACGGCCCGCCTCTGGGATACCAGCCCATGGTCCTGCCGGGAGAGTCAATTTCGAAGTATCGCGGCCTCAGTCCGCAAATGCCAGTTGTCGAGAAAAAAACTTACACTTCCGAAGAGGCGCAGGAGCCGCAGGGGTCGCACAAGCCGGGTGAGGCGATTGCAGAGGCCTTTCCGCAGGATGAGCCGCTATTCGTCGCCACAGCAACCAGCGAACCGGCCGAGGCCGATTTTCATCCGGCTAAGCCCGAAGAATTCACCCAGCCTGTGGTTGCGCAATCCGAAGCCGCCTCCCACGCTTGGGACCGAGAACAGAAACGGCTGCACCAGATGAACGTGGCGGCCACGTTCGGCGGCGAAGAGACGGGGGAAACGGAAGAAGAAGACCAGGGTGAGGACAAGCTCGTCACCCTGCCTGAGAATTCCGAACAAAGGCCTGCAGTCGCTTCCGGAACCGTCGAAGAAGAGGAAATCGACGAAGAAGAGGCTGACATTGCTTCCTACGTGGACGAGCTGGAAGAAGACGCGGCCTTCGACGAGATGGAAGAGGAGACTCACGCCGCAGGAGACCGGATCGAGCCGCTCGTGGAGCGGGAAATCGCGGCCTCAGCAGAGAGTGGAAGCAGCCTAGCTTCATTCGCGAGTAACCCCGCGGCCGGAGAGACGACAGAAGCGGCAGAAGAAGGCGATGAGGCCTCTGAAGTTGAGGCTGAACTGGAAGAGGCCCAGGCTGAAGCCGAGGCCCTGCTGGCTGCCGAAGCGGTTGGCAATGGCAACGTGGACGCGCGAGCCGAAGTTCGGGCTCCGGCAGCCACTGCAGCATACACACAGCGTGCGCGTCGCCCAGGCTTTGATCGTGATCGAGATCGTGGCCGTGGAGGGCGACGCCCTAGCGGCGGTGGACGCAATTTCCGCCGCAATGAGCCTCGCAACCTACCGCTGATCACCGACCTCCTCAAAGAGGGCCAGGAGATCCTCGTCCAGATCGCCAAGGAACCCATTGGCAAGAAGGGCGCACGCATCACCAGCCACATTGCGCTGCCGGGGCGGTTTCTGGTGTATATGCCGACTGTCAACCACACTGGCGTCTCGCGGAAAATCGCTTCAGAAGAAGAGCGCTTGCGGCTGAAGCGCATCATCCAGAGCGAGCGGGAAAATGGCCACGGCGGCTTCATCGTACGTACTGCGGCCCAGGGCGCCGACGAACAGGAACTGCGCGCCGACATCCGTTTTCTGAAAGGATTGTGGAACGAGATCCGCACCCGCGCCGAAGACAGCAAGCCTCCGTCGCTGATCTATCACGACTTGAACGTGGTCGAGCGCATCTTGCGTGACCAGGTCACGGCCGACTTTTCCGCCATATGGGTCGACACCGAGCAGGAATACGAACGCATTCTGCGCTTTGCCAACCGCTTCCAGCCCGCGCTGATCCGGCGGGTGAAGCTCTACACCAAAGAGACTCCGCTGTTCGAGCAGTTCGGACTGAAGGACGAAATCGACAAAGCGCTCAAGTCAAAAGTGTGGCTGAAGAGTGGCGGCTACATCGTCATCAATCAGACCGAGGCGCTGGTCGCGATTGACGTGAACACCGGTAAATACGTCGGCAAGACCGCTCGCCTGGAAGACACCATCGTCAAAACCAACGTGGACGCGATTAAAGAAATTGTCCGCCAAATTCGACTGCGGGACTTGGGCGGCATCATCGTCATTGACTTCATCGACATGGACGAGCGCCGCAACCGTCAAAAAGTGATGCAGGCTCTCGAAGAAGCACTGCGCGGCGACCGCGCACCTTCCAAGGTGCTTCAGTTTAACGATTTCGGTTTAGTGGCCATCACTCGCAAGCGAGTGAAGCAATCGCTCGAGCGCACCATTGGTACGCCCTGCCCATATTGCGAATCCACCGGGTACGTGAAGTCGGTTAACACCGTCTGCAACGAAATCTACGTTGAGATGCGGAAGATCGCGAAGCAGCTTGATCACACGGATGTAATGTTGCGGGTGAATCCGGAAGTGGCGAAGGCGCTGAAAGTCGCTGGCGGCCGATGGCTCAACGAACTGGAAGAACTGACCAAGAAAACCGTGATCGTGAAGAGCGACCCGGCCCTGCATCAGGAGCAGTTTGATATTAACTGAAGTTATTAGCTCCTAGTTGTTACCCTCTAGCTTATAGCTTGAGCAAAGGTTTTGGAGAGACGGGCGTCCCCGCCCGGCTTTTTTCTCCGGAGGAGCTGACCCCAATCTCTACCGCGAATTTGCCGACTTATCCTATAGTGGCTAGTGGCGCTTTGCGGCGCTCGTAATGCCGAACGAAATCTGCGACACTACGAGGATATGAGAAGAAAAGATCCACCCGTTCGTTTGCCGCTTAAAGACAGCCGCGAAACCCGGCGTCAGAACCTGCTCAATTTTTTGAACAGCAAAGAAGCGGCGTGGAAAGACGGAGACCATCCCGAGCTGAAGGACGGCGCAGCTTCCTGGGTGCGTAAACTCAGAGCGGAGAGTGATCGTGCCAAGGGATCTGCGAGGCGCGGCTAATCTCGTAACCTCACGAACCGCGCCTAGTTCGTTCCAGCCGCCGCGCTTTTCGCTTCCACCGACCCCGTCAGCGTTGCCACCGCGATTCCGCTGTAGTCGTGCAATTTCTTAAGCGAGGTTTGTATCTCTTCCACCTGCTGGCGATGACCGCGCTGCGAAGCCAGAGTGCAAACGCGCTCGGAATTTTCGGAGGCTTTGCTGGCGATTTCAAGCAGCGTGACCAGCGAATCGGCATGCAGCTTCCACAACGAAGGTGAGTTGCTAGCGCGTTTGAGCTCTTCCAGTTCGGTGATGATGCGGGCGGTAACCGCAACCAGACGCAGCAACACTCGCGCCACTCCCGCGCGCAGGCTCTTCTCTTCCAGATAATCCGCGCTGTAGGCGTCGGCTTCTGCCGGGGTCAGGGTCAGGTTGAAGAAGCGCATGGGCACGACCTGGCGGAATTTGGGGTCGGCGACGCGCACAAAAATTCGAACCGACTCCTCTACCTTAAGCAGCTTGGTCTCTTCCGATGCGACCTGCTGCGGAGTTACACCGTTCCGCATGGACTTCAGGTTGAATACAGGCCGGGCACTTACGTTGCTGGTTGATTTCACTGCGGGTTTTGGCGTTGCAGCGGCGCCGCCTTGCTTGGAGCCACGTTTGGGCCGCGGCATCTGATCCAACGTCTGCTTCAGTTTCGACACTCGATGGAATTTCTCCAGCGCATGTCCGTAGTCAAGTTTGAGCAGGCCGTTCTCGTCCAGCGCTTTCACGTGGTCCACGGTCACGTCCACGCCGTCCACGCTGCCCAGAATAGTTCCTCCTTGATCTTCCAGATCGTCGGCGAAGGTCTTGATCTCTTTGGACGCAGCGCGAAACAATTCGTCAAATTTTGAGCCGAAGGTCGAGTTGTAGGGCGCGATGGTCGCCAGCACTCCAGGATGAAAGAACGATGTTTCCAGCGACTGCTTAAGTTGGCGCACCGTCTGAATGATGCCGGACTCGAGCAACGCGTTCAGGTCGCGAAAACGCAGCACTTGTTCTTCGAGCGAATCAAAGCGGCGTAAGGTCTGGATATGTTCTTCGGGCAGCGACGGAAGTTCGGCGTCGGCGAGAATTTCAATCAGCGCGATTTCGAACGGAGAAAGCGGCAGCGAGCCATCGAGCCCATATCCGCGCTGTTCCCATTGCCCTGGGACGCGCGGATGCCGATACAGAAACGTGGAAACGATATCAGTCTTGTCGCGGTCGGACTCAGAGTGTTCTTTCTTGCGCACAAAATACCGCAGCATGGCTTCGGCGATTTCCGGGTCAGAGTCGTCGTTGAAGGCCCGCCGCAACATCGCGGGTGAGATGGCCATATCGAGCAGGCGCAGCCAGCGTCGCATGGCGCCAAGCGTTTCCCCGACATCGCTGTCGCCTTGCAACGAAACCGTTTCCAAGCCCGCAGGGACAGGAACCTCACCTTCGACGGACTCCTGCAAGAGCTTCTCGTAGAAACCCTGAACCGTAGCGAGAATGGCAAGCTCCCATTTGGGATCTTCAGCCAACGGTGCCCCCCTCGACTTTCCCTCAGTGAAACCAGTTTCAAAGTAATACTGCCAGACGGACTGGGTTACGCACTAGTTACCTTGGTAAGCCGGCGCGCGGACGGGAACTCAAGTCAAGCGCGCCACGGATTAACGCAAATTGAGCGATGCCGAGCCAAAAAGCTTGCCGGACTTTCGATCCGTGCTGATCTTTGTAAATCCGTGGCTGCTTTTGCGTCGGAACTAAGGCATCTATTCGAAAATCACCGTCTTATTCCCGTACAGCAGTACCCGGTTCTGCACGTGCCAGCGTACAGCGCGTGAGAGCACGACTTTCTCCAGGTCGCGGCCTTTTTGAATCAGGTCATCGACCGAGTCGCGATGCGAGACCCGGACCACGTCCTGCTCAATGATGGGACCATCGTCGAGCACTTCCGTGACGTAGTGGCTGGTTGCCCCGATCAGCTTGACCCCGCGAGTGAATGCCTGATGATACGGCTTCGATCCCACAAACGCGGGCAGGAAGGAATGGTGAATATTGATGATGCGGCGCGGGTAAGCGTTCACGAACTGGTCGGAGAGGATTTGCATGTAGCGCGCGAGAACAATGAAATCCACTCCATGCCGCTCGAGCAGCGACAGGACCTGGCGCTCGGCGGCATGCTTGTCCTGCTTTTCGACCGGCACCAGGAAAAACGGAATGCGGTAAAAGTCCGCAATCGCCTGACTGTCGGGATGATTGGAGACAACGCACGGTATCTCGCAGGCCAGTTCGCCGCTCTGATGACGGTAGAGCAAATCCACCAGGCAGTGGTCGTATTTGGAAACTAGTATCGCCATGCGCGGGCGGTAATCGGACAGCGCCACCCGCCAGCGCATATCGAAGTCAATCGCGATGGGCGAGAAATGCTTCGCAAAATCATTCAGTGGAACATCGAATTCAGCGGGATCGAATTCCACCCGCATCAAGAAGGTACCGGAGTCCACGTCGCTGTGTTCGTCAGCGTGCAGAATGTTACCGCCGTGCTGAAATACAAATCCGGAAATGCTGGCGACTACGCCCTTCCGGTCCGGGCAACTGAGCAGGAGGGCGGCACTTTTCTTTTTCATCTCCGCGCCTTCAGGTCTTTCAGGATTTCCCGCGCGGCATTTGCGCCCGAGCCTCCGGTGAGTCCTGTGCCCGGATGGGTTCCCGATCCGCAGAGATACAGTTTCTCAATTGGCGTCCGGTAGCGCGCCCAGTCCAGCATTGGCCGCATGGTAAAGATTTGGTCGAGAGCAAGTTCGCCGTGAAAGATGTGTCCGCCGGTCAGGCCGTAGGTTTCTTCGAGATCGATGGGCGTGATGATCTGGTGATGCAGAATTTTCTCCGGCAGGTTGGGCGCGTACTGTGCCAGGGTCTTGACGACAGTATCGCCGAGCGCAAATGTCTGGGCTTCATCCTGCCAACTGCCGTTCTTCAGTTTGTAAGGCGCATATTGCATGTAGATGGACATCACGTGCTTGCCCTCCGGCGCCAGCGACGGATCGGCGAGAGTAGGAATTGTAACTTCCAAGTACGGCGCGCGTGAGAAATTTCCGTACTTTGATTCATCGAACGCGCGCTCAAGATAATCAATCTCTGGCCCGATATGAATACGGCCAGTCAGCTCTTCTGTGGTGCCGTTAAGGCTGGGGAACGTCGGCAGAGCTGACAACGCCAGGTTCACCTTGGCGACGGTTCCATTCATCCGGTAGTTCTGCAGCTTGCGCGTAAAGCTGGGTGCCAGCAGCGCAGGATCGGTGAGCTTCAGGAATGTGCGCTTGGGGTCAGCATTTGAGATGACTGCGCGGGCCAGAATCTCTTCTCCGGTTGAGAGCACCACTCCCTGGGCTGCGCCATTCTTGATTCTGATTTCGATGACTTCTGCGCTGGTGCGAATCTCCGCTCCGGCCTGCTGGGCGGCAGTTGCCATTGCCTGAGTGATGGCGCCGATTCCGCCGGCCGCAAAGAAATTGCTTCCCGGCGGATTGGAGTCGGCAGCGGCACGAAGCAGCAGCACGAGGCTGGTTCCAGCCGACCACGGTCCGAGAGAAGTTCCGAAGATGCCGCGAGCGGCAATCGTGGCGCGCAGCAGGTCATTCTGAAAGAATTCCGCAACCAGGTCGGCAACCGCCATGGGCGCCCAGCGTAGGAGGTTGTAAGTGTTGGCTTTGCCCAGTCCGCGCAGAGATCGGCCCAGATTCAGCAGTCCGAAAAGATCAGCCGCCGTCGGACCCTCGATTTCTGGTGGAGCAAGCGCCAGTGACTTGCCAATCACGCGCGAGGCTCTTTCGAGTGCCGGCTGAAATTCGCGATACTTCGCGGCGTCGGCCCCGGAGAACTTTGCAATTTCCTGTGACGCCCGCCCAACGTCTTGATACAGAATTAGCGCCCGGCCATCTGGCGAGAGCGCGGTGACCGCGACTTCGGGCGTGATTAACTTCAGCCCGTGCTTTTCGAGTTGCATGTCGCGGACAACTTCTGGCCGCAGCGGGCCGGCGGAGTGTGCCAGTACCGACGATCGGAATCCGGGATGAAACTCTTCAGTGATCGCGGCGCCGCCGACCTGATTCCGTCGCTCTAGCACCAGCGGCTTGGATCCGGCGCGCGCGAGATAGAAAGCCGCCACCAGCCCGTTGTGGCCGCCGCCGATGATCACGATGTCGTGAGAGTTGGGCATTGTTCAGTCGGTTCGCCACAGGCCTCGTTTGCGAACTCGCCCTTTAACCCTGTCATTCCGAGCGCAGTCGAGGAACCTGCTGTTTGCTTAGAGCGGAGACGCTGCCGTAGCTTTCAACCAGCCGTTTACGCTTGGCATGCGTCGTCCACCTGGGTGCCACCGAAAAGCAAGTTTCTCGACTCCGCCGAGGCACTCGCGGAGCGAGTACATCGTTTCCGCTCGAAATGACAAAAATGTTTAGCCCCCATCTTTGAGCACCTCAAGCGCCGACAACCTCCCCGGCGCACCCATAATACCGCCGCCGGGGTGAGTTGCCGATCCGCACATATACAAATTCTTAATCGGCGTGCGGAAGCGTGCAAAACCCGACACCGGGCGCAAGAAGAAAAGCTGCTCCAGCGAAAGCTCGCCTTGAAAAATATTGCCTTCGGTGAGGCCAAAGTCGCGTTCGAGGTCCAGCGGCGTTAGCACCTGTTTGTGCAGGATGATGTTTTTCAGATTTGGCGCGTATTCGGAGACTGTGTCGATTACCGTATTTCCGAAATCATCTCGCAGTTGATCCCAATTCAACCCAGGGTTCAGTTTGTAAGGCGCGTACTGCACGAAACACGACATCACATGCTTTCCCGGTGGGGCCACGCTCGGGTCAGTGAGCGACGGAATTACCATGTCGATATACGGGCGGCGGGAGAACATTCCGTACTTCGCGTCGTCGTAGGCTCTTTCCATGTAATCAACGGCCGGTGAAATGGAAATCGCGCCGCGAAGATGTGGACCGATGCCGGGCATGCACTTGAAGTCTGGGAGTGCATCGAGAGCAAGATTCACTTTGCCGGACGAACCGCGGAATTTATAACGTCGCACTTCCTCTAGAAACTCCGGAGGCAGATTTCCGTTGTCGATAAACTCGATAAACGTATGCCGCGGGTCAACGCTCGACGAAATTACGCGACCGTAAATCTCATCGCCATTCGTCAAAGCCACGCCAGAAGCCCGGCCGTTTTTCACGATGATCTTCGCCACCGCCGCCTCTTTGCGAATTTCTACTCCGGCTTCAACCGCCGCTTCGGCGATCGCGTTTGAAATTCCGCCGGTGCCGCCGCGGGCGAATCCCCAGGCGCGGAATGCACCGTCGATTTCTCCCATGTAATGGTGCAGCAGAACGTAGGCGGTGCCGGGTGAGCGTACACCGAGAAACGTGCCGATAATTCCCGACGCCGACATCGTCGCCTTGAGCACGTCCGTTTCAAACCACTGGTCGAGAAAATCCGCCGCGCTCATGGTCATGAGCTGCACCAGGTTGTAGCGGTCTTCGCTGGCGAGCTTCTGAAAACGCCGCGCCAGAAACAACAGCTTAGAGAGATCTTTGGGATTGAATCCGGTCGGGTCGGGCGGGACCATGTTCATGATCGGCTTCACGAAGTGGCACATCGGCTGCATGGCCTTGCCAAACTCCTCGTAAGCCTCGGCGTCGAGGCGCGAGTGGCGGGCGATCTCGCGATGCGTCTTGCCATGATCGTTCACCCGCCACAGGTAATCGCCACTCAGCATGGGCGTGAACGTACCATCGAGGGGAAGAATTTCCAGGCCATGGCGGGGAAGATCGAGGTCGCGAATGATCTCCGGCCGCAGCAGTGAGACGACATACGAGCAAACGGAAAATTTAAATCCGGGGAAAACTTCTTCCGTGACCGCCGCCCCGCCCAGCACATGCCTCCGCTCCAGCACGAGGACTTTCTTGCCTGCGCGCGCGAGGTAGGCCGCATGCGTGAGCCCGTTATGCCCTCCGCCGATCACGATGACGTCGTAAGAAACAGCCACTAGCTTTTAGCTCCTAGCTTTTAGCTCTGAATGCTTAACTTTGGAAAAAATGAGGAATAATCGCGACAGGGAAGTTTAGTAGTTGCGTGGATCAGAGTCCACTGGGAAGGATGCTCCATTGGAGGAGGCGGCGCATGGGGAGGTTAGGCTCCATTCTAGCCGAGAGGCGAGCATGCTGTCTCTTGGCGGCGCGACCTGAGTGCAAACGTATCCACTCTGTCGACATGAGTCTCGCTCACATCGGTGGCTTCGTGCAAAACAGGTATGCAGAGCCGTACTTCTCCACATCGAAATGGCCACGATTGCTGTAGAAATCCCGCCATGCATCCGGCATAACTTCGCAGATTTCGCCACAGCCATGTTGTCCCGCAAGGCAGGCGAACTCGAAATGCCAAGCGAGTTGGCGCTCATTTATCGTTGCTCCAGGAATTAGTGACGATTCGAGCTCAAAACCCAAGTCGCTCGCTCTTTCACCCATGCGTATGTCACTGCGTTCGACGGAATACGAGTCGGAAAGGCGCGCCTGCACGGCCCGGTTCTCGGGTAGAGCCTTGCCCTCTTCGGCTCGAAATCCACGCCATTGGCCGCGTGATGTCTGGTAAGTAATCCAGAACGAATAGTCCTGTACCGTGCCATTTTCGATATAGATGAACCCAGTTCCGCCCCAGTCACGAAAGCCCAACCGCCGCAGGAACGGTGTTTTTGATAGCAGCTTGTGCATCCCGCTTTCATTTGACGTGATCGTATACCCACAACGTTCAAAGTAACCGGCCGCGCAGTCTCGAATGCCACCATAGTCGTTCTCGTAGGGCACCGTCCCAAACTTTGTGGCGATGGATCGGGGCGGCCTTATAGTCAGATACACCCACTCTTAACTGTCGGAGATCGGCCGCCAGCACTTCTGCTCGCGCTACGGCTTCGGCGGTATAACGTCTAACGTAAGCTGTTGCGGCGAGAGCGCCTGCAAAACCGAAAGCGCAAAGAATCACTGCGAACTTTAACAGCGGCTTTCGCATAAGGTATCAAACAGATAGAAGTGCATTTTGTGGTACCGTTTTCGTTGCAAAGCATTGTACCGCTATTGATCGAATTAACTTCAACGAGGAAACGTCGTGCCCATCGGAACCGCATTTCACGAACGAACCCTCCCCCTCTGCCAAAGCCTGAACTACCGCGAGTGGTCGGGATACTACACGGTCAGCGTGTATGAGGTGCACCATGAGCACGAGTACAACGCTATCCGCAATGCGGCGGCGCTGATTGACATCACGCCGCTGTACAAATACCTGATCACCGGGCGCGATGCCACCAAGCTGGTGAACCGCATTATTACGCGCGACATCAACAAAGTGGCCAAGGGACAGGTGATTTATTGCTGCTGGTGCGACGAGCAGGGCAAGGTGGTGGACGACGGCACCATCACGCGGCTGGACGAAAACCGCTATCGCTGGACCGCCGCCGAGCCCAACCTGCGTTGGTTTCATCAGAATGGGCTGAACATGGATGTCCAGATCGAGGACATCTCCGAGCGCACCGCGGCGCTGGCGCTGCAAGGGCCAACTTCGGCACGCCTGCTGAAGATCGTGGCGGAAGCCGAAATTACCAACCTCAAATATTTCCGCATGACTAGCGGCAAAATCGCCGGCGTTCCGGTGGATATCTCGCGCACTGGCTACACCGGAGACCTGGGCTACGAAATCTGGGTCAACTGGAATGACGCGGTAAAGGTCTGGGACGCTCTCAGCGCGGCGGGGCGGCAATACGATTTGCATCCGACGGGAATGCTTGCGCTCGATGTCGCCCGGGTTGAAGCCGCATTGCTGCTCCTCGATGTGGACTACACCAGTTCGCGCAAGGCGCTGATCTCGTCGCAGAAATATTCTCCGTACGAACTGGGCTTCGGGAAGATGGTGCACCTACAGAAAGAAAATTTTATTGGGCGCTCGGCGTTGGTGAAGGATGAAAAGCAGGGAGTGGAGCGGCAATTAGTTGGCCTGGAACTCGACTGGCTTGAAATTGAAGCCTTGTACGAAAAACTGGGACTGACTCCCGCCGCGCCCAGCCAGGCTTCGCGCGTGCATGTGCCGGTTTACTCTGGCAATCGGCAAGTCGGGAAGGCGACTTCGACGACGTGGTCTCCGATCCTGAAGAAGATGATTGCGCTAGCCAGCGTTGAAACCGCTCATTCGAAACCCGGAACGAAATTGCAGATGGAGGTCACAATTGAAGCCGTCCGCCAGAAAGCGCGCGCTACCGTCGTGAAGCTACCATTTTTCAATCCTGGGCGAAAAACTGCGGTGCCGGTGTAAGTGTTGGGGACGCTCCTCCTTACTGAAAAGCGGTCGCGATTGATTGACCTCTGGCGCAAACTCTCTTGCGCTGAGCCACTTGCACGGAGACATTCAATTTATTTTCTGTGTATTGTGCCGGATTCATGCAACTGCTACAAAGGCCTCCTTATTTGGAGGCGAATATGGGGCGTCGAGCATGTGCGATTGTTCTGGTTGCTGTAACTCTGCAGGTGCAGGTCCCAGGCACGTCGGCCGAGTCGCAAACCGGCGCGCGCGTGAGCCTACATCGCGAGGATTTCGAGGTTTATCAGTACTACTCTGAATTGCGTCGCGGCACGACGGAATACGTTGAGCTGATCTTGATGTTACCGAGAGACGCTGCCCTGACCTCCCCGGTAGCAACGGTCCAGGGAATTACTCCGGCAACGTGGAACTGGAAGTTCCGGACGGGCTGACGTTCGCCAAGCCTCAGTATCCGAAGCCGTACAAACGCAGATTCAAGTTTGCTGCCCAGCCCATCCCTGTCCTCGGAACGCGGTATTCCACACGGTTAAAGGTGTCCGCCACAAAGGACGCGCACCTTGGGCAGCGATCGTCACAGGTAAGCTTACTCATCAGACCATCGACGATGCGGGCCTGTCAGCTGTTCAACAGATCGACGTAGAAATACCTGTAACGATTGTTGACCACAAGAAGCATGTCCACAAGACGAAAGACTTTCCTGGTAGTGTCCTAAGAGTAGGACACTACCGACTTTCCTTTGCAAATATCTGGACCCGGGTTGGTGCTTATTTTCGTTTTGGCCCCATTTCTGATCTCTTTCGAAATCGTGTGCAGCATTTTGACTATGGGATCCCAAGGATGTGGTTAATGCGAGAAGAATTATCCCATGCCCAAGTCTTCTGCAGCTTCCAGCGGGGTGCCACATTTCCGGCAGATTACGGCGCCGCAATCTCCGCAAATTAAAGGGTCAGAGACTTCAGCGGCACACTTGGCGCAGTAGAGCGGTTCTGGGTTTTGGGGAGATTCGGTGGACATCAGGAGTGCACTGTAGCACAAGAGGAAGGCGATTTCAGGCTAAAGCCTACACTCCACTTGCTCCCCGGTAAAGGCACGGCTGGACGTCGTGCGCTTCTTTAGGCTCGTGCTTGAAGAGCCTAGTTTCCGACTCAAGCGCACCCCTCACCGGGACGGTGTCGATCTGCGAGATAGGCTCCTAAAGCTGCCTAAGGCCAAGACCCTAGAGCCCAGAGCCGCCTAGCCTCCCAGCACTTCCGCCACCTTCGCCGTCAGCTCGGACGGAGTAAAAGGCTTCTGCAGGAATCCAGCATCCCGGTCGAGGTCTTCGATCTCGTCGTCGGCGTAACCGGACATATACAACACGCGAATATTCGGCCGGCTTTGGCGCACCAGGCGCACCAGTTCGGGGCCGCTGATTCCGGGCATGACCACGTCGGTCAGGAGCAGGTCTATCGTGCCCGAATACTCGGCGAGCACTGACTGAAGAGCGTCAGAGTTCGGGGCGGTAAGCACTTTGTATCCCGCCTGAGTGAGAATGGTTTCCCCAAGCTCGCGGAGCAGCGGCTCGTCCTCTGCCAGAAGAATGGTTCCGGTTCCGCGTTTGTGAGTTTGGGCCATGACTGGTTTCCGCGCCGTTACATCTTCGTTTTCCACCCGGGGCAGCGAGATGCAGAAGGTGGTACCACGTCCCGGCTCACTCTCCACGCCGATGTGCCCATTGCTCTGCTTTACGATGCCATAAACCGTGGCCAGGCCTAGTCCGGTTCCTTTGCCAACTTCTTTGGTGGTGAAGAAGGGTTCAAAAATGCTTTCACAGTTGGCGGCGTTCATGCCAATGCCCGTGTCGGCAACCAATAGGGTAACTTAGTCGCCAGCACGGACAAATGTTTCGTCCTGGCCGGAGTCGGATTCGATCCGCTGCGCGGCGGTTGAAATCGTCAGGCACCCACCTTTGGACATGGCGTCGCCGGCGTTGACCACCAGACTCAGCAGCACCTGTTCCATCTGAACCGGGTCCGCCTTTACGAATCCGAGGTCGGGCGCAGTGCGGATTGTGAGATGAACGTTCTCGGAAAGCACCCGGCGAAGCATTTTTTCCAGCCCGCGCACAATGAGGTTCAGGTCGAGTACGCGAGGCTGGAGGGTCTGCCTGCGGCCGAAAGCCAGAAGTTGATGGGTTAGAGAAGCCGCCCGGTCAGCCGCCTGCTGAATTTCCAACGCGGCACGCGCATTCGGGCCCTCCGGGTTGCGCTCCATCAGCATGCTGCTATATCCCTTGATGATGGTCAGCAGGTTGTTGAAGTCGTGGGCGACCCCGGAGGCCAGCTGCCCGACGGCTTCCATGCGCTCGGTTTGCGCCAAACGGGTCTGAAGCTGTTTCTGCTCGGTGACGTCGAGGAGTACACCGTGCAACAACCGGCGTCCGTCGGGTCCGGGCACCAGAGAACCGCTATCGTTGATCCACAACATTTTTCCGTCGCGGCGGAGGACCCGGTATTCGGCGCGGAAAGAATTGCCTGCCAGCGCGGCGTCCTCGGCGATGCTCACAATCTGGCGGTCCTCAGGATGCACGTGCCGGATCCAATTGGCCGAGTCGGAGAGCCATTCCTGAGGCGTGTAGCCCAGCAGGGATTCGATTTGCGGGCTGACAACCGCCAGATACCTTCCAATCCGAGTTCGGCAATGTAAGTGACCGCGGACAACTGCTCCACCAGGCTGCGATATAAAGTTTCAGCTTCCTCGCGTCCGCGTTCGTTTCTCATGTGGTCGCTGATGTCCACCGCGATGCCGATCGTCCCTGCCAGTTTTCCCTCCGCGCTGCGGATGGGCGCCCAGTGGACTTCGAAAACCAGGTCGAGTTCGGGAAGTTCGTCAGTGCAGGAAAATTCTTCTCCGGACAAGGCGCGGCGCACGTGCTCCAGAATTTTCGGATTCTGGTGGTAAAGCTGGAATACCGATTGCCCAACTACCTGGCCGGGCTCCAGGCCAAGCTTCTCCAGCGCTCTGCCCTCGGAGAGGGTGAAAATTCCTGCCCCGTCCAGCGCGAAGAAAACCACCGGCGCCTTAGTGACAACAGTCCGCAGGCGATGCTCGGCCTCGGTGAGCACGGGAGCCGGTTTGGGGTGAACGCTCAAACTTCTTCCTCTGGAGCAGTGGCTGTTACCTCGGCCATCTCTTGCACACCGCCGGGTTGGGCCAGTCTAGCGCAATGTGAACAACCTCGGTGAATTACGTTCGTACTCCATACCTAGGGGCAAAACTTCCGCGGCGCTATTTCGCCAAGCGGTCATATTTCTCTCGCGTTCCGCGGTCGGGGATTGCCGTCAAAACGGAACTCCCAGGTCGCGAGCTCTCGGGGCTTGCCCTGGCCAATTGCCGCAAGGGAGCCGAACAGTACAGCCGCGAGCCAAATCTTGTGCATCCAAGCCCTCCAGGGAAAGCAGAAGTATAGTCGAGAGGTCACGATGAGACGAACGCAGCGGAAGGAAATGGAGAACTGGAAGCGGGTGCTCATTGCCGGCTCTACCGGCTTGAGTGTGATGTTCTTTTTGAGGCGTCGCCGCACCGGCGGCTACCTCTTCGGTGGCGTTGCCCTAGCCGCACTGGCCTCGGAATATCCCGAAGAGTTCGCCGAGATGCGGGCCAACCTGCCGCAATACCTGGAGCGCGGAGCAACTTTGCTGACGCTCGCTTCCCGGATCGGCGAGCGCTTGGCGGAAGTCGGGGAGGGGCAAAGATCTGCCTGGTACGAGGTCCTACAGAATAGCTGATCACCGCACTCCAGGACTTTACGGGCATCCGAGTGTGGCGGTTCCGCTTACCACCGGCACTCCGGTAGAATTCAGCGGAAGTTTCGGATCGGCCGGAGCCTCGGCAGCCACAGTTCCTTTAATCGGTCCTGCTCCGCAGGTTGCCAATCCCTGGCTTGTGATCGCCGGGAAGGTGCAGCCCGGTGGCTTACAATTTTGTGGCGACATCGGTTGCGGACCCACCGTCCAGTTCACCGGCAAGGGGGTGACCTTGACCGGCGGTGCGCTAAAGGTGCCCGTAGCCACGTACCTGGCCATTTCCTGCCTGCGGGCTGACGGAAATTGACTCAAGCATTCGGCTGGAGCTGCCGCCGCAGCTCAGCATGAAAAGAGCAGCCTGCAGGAGTGCTAACACGAGAGAACGCGAACGAGTATCCCGGTCACTTGACACCTCCTCGAACGTCTGGGGCCAAACCAATCTGGCCCCATGTTATATGGGACGCGGTCGGTGATTCAATCGGCGTAACTGGTTTGCACTACTCGATTCCCAGTTGCTTGCGCGCGTCCGGGCTGATGCGCTCCGGCGTCCACGGCGGGCTCCACACCACGTTCACATTCGCATTGCGGACACCCGGCAACTGCAATAAGCGGCTCTTGATTTGCTCGCCAATGCTCACGTGCGCGGGGCACCCCTGCGAAGTCAGCGTCAAATCAATGGTGACATCCTGCTTCTCGTCTTCCGCTGGATCAAACTTCACGCCGTAGATCAATCCCAAGTCAACAATGTTGACGGGAATCTCCGGATCGTAACAATCCTTGAGCGCGGTCAGCACTTCTTCCTGAGTGGTGGATGGCATGGTTCAAGTTTACAGCAGTTTCGGGGATGGGGTCAGTCTTTAGCACCAAGCTTCTAGCGACACCGGTTGGGATTCAGAATCAACCTTCGACGTCTGACAACTCAACGCGAATGGAAAGGCGGCACAGCCGATGCTTCAGCCGCAAGCGGCGAAAGAATATAGCCCAGGGGGCAAGCCCTGGTAGAAGTGGAAACTAAGCGATCCGTGAAAGGGCGCAAGAAAGGTTGCCGAGAACGCGCTGGTACCCGTTCTAAGAACCCAACGCCTCAGGACCGCTCTGCTATCCTACGCTGCAATGAAGCAGAAGATTCAAATCATGTTAGTTGTTGGCATGCTCATCGCCGGCATCCGCCTGGGAATAATTCTCTACGACCGGCACAAGGAAGCAATTGAGCAAGCCAGGAAACCGGAAGCTCGGCCGCTGAATTCCGACTACTACGTCACGCCCAGGAAGCTGCATCCCTACGATCTGAAGTCGGCGAAGCGACTTACGAAGCAGCCGGTGTGGGTCAAAGTCGGATATGCGTACTCCTACTACCTCTACGATCCGGCAACGCATCACGCTGACTTCTCTCACGAAGCCGGCAAGCTGTTGCCCATCCAGAAGCTCGAGATCAAAGACGTCGTGACTGCCGTCTCGCCAAAGGATCCCGGAGAGCGTCAGGTGTTGGCGGTGTTCGAGCAGGGAGGCAAGCATTACGCGGCGCGCATTGGCACCGAGAGAGATGGCGACTACAAGCTCTATTCCGATGACATGCTTTTCATCGAAGATCCGCGCCAGCTCTACAGGCATTGGCCCGCAGACGTGTGGCAGGCGATTGATCAGCACCAGGTGAAGCCCGGAACGAGCGAACTGGAAGTGGATTTTGCGGTCGGGATTGGACTCCTGGAAACTGGCAGCGACTCAGTAAACCGGACGCTCCATTACCCGAATGGCGGCAAACCGTTAAGCATCACTTACCACGAAGGCAAAGCGGTGGAAGTTCGTCCGGGAAGGGCGGGCTAACGCGATCTATTGAGAATTGAATAATATAGTGACACTGCTGGATTTCTGTGCTATCTTCCGGCCGTCGCCAAAACCTCGTCGCCTCTTTAAAGGCAAATTGCCACGAATTCGTTGACAGGAGTGCGTGTCAGGTTCTCGCTCTGGAGGCAGATGCTTTAGAGTTCGAGCGTGCCGTGAAGGTACAAGCGTGCCCTGCCGGCGATCTTCACGCGGTCGCCACCGATTGTGCACTGCATGTGTCCACCGCGGACACTGAGTTGTTGCGCACGCAAGGTGTCCTTACCCAGCCGCCCCGCCCAATATGGAGCCAGTGTGCAGTGTATCGAGCCGGTTGCGGGGTGCTCATCGATGCCCTCCGACGGTGAAAAAAGTCGGCACACGTAATCCACCTCACCCTCGCCGGGAGCGGTAACAATCGTTCCGCCATTCACGATGTCCAGTTTGGCAAGAGCGGCAATATCGGGCGAGAGCGCTCGCACTTGCTCAGCCTGATCCACCACCACGAGGTAATCGCGCGATTTCATTACTAGCGCCGCTTTCAAACCTAGCTAGGGCTGGTAAGAGGTCGACTGGTGTCTCACATGGTTGGGGTGGCCTGGCGGGAAAGTCCATTTCAAAGCTGTCTTGGTCTTGAGCGATGGTCAACATGCCGCTGCGGGTGTGGAAGCGAACCGGCCACACGTTATGCTTCCGCAGCGCGAGCACATAGGCGGATGCCAAGGTCGCGTGCCCGCATAGGTCGTCCTCGACTACGGGTGTAAACCAGCGCAAGTCGAAATCACCATCAGCGCGAGGAACAACAAAAGCGGTCTCGCTGTGCCTGTTCTCAGCCGCAATCTTCTGCATGATGCTATCCGCGAGAAAAGCAGAAAGGATGCAGACCCCCGCCGGGTTACCTGCAAAGAGCTCACCCGTGAATGCATCAACGTGGTAATACGGAATTGCCATGTCGTGCTCCTCTAAGCTACATATTATTCAACACTCAATAGATTTAAGATTTAAGTTGAACAGGAATGAATGCCAATGGACACGGATTCTTTACCCACATCTCCACAAATAACTCCTGTTACGCCGCCCTCTTCTCCGATCCGAAGAGTCTTCTTCGGGCAGGATGGCCTCCGCGCAGGATGGAGATTCCTGATCTTTGTCGTGCTATTTGTCGGGTGTGTGACAGCGATTCGACTGGGCTTTAGGCAGATATCGCCTCTTCGCCAGCTGCTGGAGCAGGCACAGAGCGGAACCATGACTCCCAGCTTCGAGCTGGTCTTTGAACCCGCCGTAATCGCGGCGTTGTTTCTGGTGACGTTCGTGATGGCGAAAATCGAAAAGCGTTCGTTTTGGTCGTATGGACTCCCGCTCACGGGCGCATTCGGCAAGCTTTTCTGGCAGGGTGTCATCTGGGGCCTGGCTATGGAAAGTATAGAGACGTTCGCAATTTATGCTCTGCACGGATTTTCATTTGGGTCGCTCGCACTTTCCGGTTTCACCCTGGTGAAATATGCATTGTTGTGGGCCTTTGCCTTTGTGTTGGTCGGGATTTTCGAGGAGTTCTCTTTCCGGGGCTACGCTCAATTCACATTAGCGCGAGGAATCGGCTTTTGGCCAGCGGCGATTCTTCTCTCGGCGCTGTTTGGTGCCGTTCACCTGGGGAATCCGGGAGAAGGTTGGATAGGGGCACTTTCAGTGTTGGTCTTCAGCCTCTTTGCCTGCTTTACCCTGCGGCGTACCGGCAGTTTGTGGTTTGCCATTGGACTGCATGCGGCGGGAGATTATGCCGAGACTTTCATTTATTCGGTTCCGGACAGCGGAATGAAGGCGACCGGACACCTGCTCAACTCCAGTTTCCACGGAGCGCGCTGGCTCACCGGGGGAACTATTGGCCCGGAGGGTAGCATGGTGAACTTCGTAGTCTTCCTGACCGCCTTTATTGTCTTCGCTTGGCTGTATCCTGCCAAACGGATGACGCTTTAGATTGCAGATTGGCTCGGTAATTCAGACGTTCAGTTTTCAAATCTGAAATCCGCAATCAAGAATCCGCCATCTCCCGGTTTCAATCCGCTTTCAAAACCGCCGACCCTTCATCCGCTTCCTTCTGCTCGTCGGCGCGAATCTTTCCCTCCTGATCCGAGAAGAATGAACGGTGGTTTGCGTCTAATTGCTTGGGCACCATAGTGATTTCAAAAGTGTCTTTATCTTTGTGCGAGCGGAATTTCACGGCGTAGTCGCCGCGATCGGTCGCGGCCATCCGGCGGGTGAACGAGCCGGTCTTGGCCAGATCAAGCAAAGTGGTCGCATAGTGCCCATTCTTCTTCTTGTAGATTTTCTGCGCGCGCAAGAACGTACGTATGTATCCCAGGGCTGCAGCCTCAGAATCGGAGCGCGCCGGGTCTCCCTTGAACTTGGGTTGATACGCCGCCTGTGCCGTCGCCAGCGCCGCCACCAGCACTACCGAAACCACGGTCAAAACTGCTCTGTTCATGCGTCTCGTCCTCGTTGAACTTGGATGCGACTTATGTTACTCCCGTAATTCGATGTGCGTTACGGAACCTTGCATCGCACCGCAATACAGATATCCTAGACACATCCTTAAGTCCGGGGAACAGGCATACCTATGAAAGCTGCAACAGCGATGAAAGCTGCACCCACAAAGAAGCCAGCCATCCGTATTGCGGTGGTCGAGAGTGATCCACTGCGCTTCGTCGGTTTCCGCGCACTGTTTGACTCCGAGCCAGATTTCGAGCTGGTCTCCGCGGGTCTTCCGGAGATTTCGGTCATGCAGGACATCGAACTCATTCTGCTGGGCAACCGCAGCGGCCAGAACCTGTTTGATGTGATGGCCAGCCTGAAAGCTTCCCGGCCTGACCTGCGCATTATTGTGACCGGTTCAGGCGTGGATGAAGAAACTATTTTGAAAGCGATCGCCTCTGGGGCCAAAGGATACGTGGATGAAGCGGCTTCGGCAGCCGAATTTGTGCAGGCCATCCGGATTGTCAGTCAAGGCTCGGTTTGGGCGCCGCGCCATGTGCTGTCCATGTTCATTGAGCGAGTCAGCTCCTCGCCCGGACGCATCTTCCCCAACGGTCGCGTGACCTTTACCGACCGCGAAAAGGAAGTCCTGGAGATGCTGGTGGCCGGCCGTTCCAACAAAGAAATTGGTTCAGCGCTGGGCATCGAAGAGCGTACCGTGAAAGCTCACGTTGCCAAACTGATGCGCAAAGTCGGGGTCCAGAACCGGATTGCGCTTTCGGTACATGCCATTACACATTCGCTGGTTACGGCGAAGTAAATCCGGGGTCAACCAGCCCCCGATTTAGTCAAGGCGCTCGCTTCGGCGAGCGCCTTTCTCGTTCGGGGAGAAACTACCATGAAAATCTGTGCGCGATCTTTACTGTCGCAGTAGTCGTAGTTGCAATTGTGATCGCGAGCCGGTCACATTCCAGTCGGTTTCCCGTGCTCGCAGCACGCACCGGCGCCCGCAATGCCGGGGTGTTGCCCGCGACGCCTGTCGATGGAGCTCCCACACCGATCAAAAAGTGGGAGTTCACTACCATGAAGTCGATTGCGCAGGACTGCTCCAAGCCTGGTAGTCTCAACTACGAGAATTTCAACGCACAAATGTGACCCTAGGCTCCCGGATTTCCTTCCGGAACACTCCCCAGCGATCGATCTGGCACGATCTATGTAGGCGGAGAGAACGGACTCTACGCGCTCAATCCTGAAGGCAGTGTGAAGTGGTCTTACGAGTTTCCGCGTATGAACGGAATCCCATTGCAGGTCAGATATCGGCCTGTTCTGTACACGATGATCGACGACAATGGCAACGTTTGGTTCGACTACAGAACCACACAGAACATAGGCGGCGTCGCTCGGCTTGATTCACAGGGGAAGGCGATGGTGTGATCGCAGGATCGTACCGCAGGGACACCGACGGCTTCGCTGTCACACAAATAGGTTTGGCGTTCGACGGCTCCGTGTTTTTGGTCAAGGAGATTCTAGTTTGGGTGCTCCCGTCTGACTACGCGCTGAAGGTAGACGGCAAATTAACGAAGCTGTATCCGGACGGAACCGTTCAAGGACCGAGTCTCCGTGGCCGGAGTTACGCTTTCGCCCGCGACAACAGCTACTACGTATTGGCAAATTACGATCCATCCAACTCGACCGTAGGACAGTTCCTGGTGTCCATGTCCCCGGAGAAGCCGATGTGGGCGCAAACGTTAGCGGGCCGGTGTTCCGCCCCGGCGGTTGGAAACGATGGGGTCGCGTACGTCGGATGCCCGGAAATGGTGCGCGCCATATACCCGGGAGGGACCATGAAATGGTCATTTGACATTCGCGGACACGCAGCGAGTCAGCCCTCGATCGCTGAGGACGGTAGCGTCTATTTTGGCTGCGACGACGGCAATGTGTACGCCTTAAGCCCTGATGGCGAGTTGAAGTGGAGGTTCAGAACCGACGACAAAGTCACCTCCACCCCAGCAATCGCGAGGAACGGCACGATATTTTTCGGCAGCGGCGACCGTTACCTCTACGCAGTTGGCCCTGATGGCAAACTTAAATGGAAATTCAAGACTGGAGGTCAGGTCTTGTCAGCGACAATCGGGCTTGACGGAAGCAACTACGCCTTGAGCGCCGACGGCAAACTATACGCCCTCCGCGACCTCGAGCAGAACGGAGGTCTCTGGGGCCAGTGGGCCAAATGGGCCGGAGGAATGCACAACACCTGGCGAGGACCGACACCGAACTAATGTTCACATTCAAAAACGCGTTCAACCCAACCCACAGGTTACTAAAGGTCGTTGTCCTTGGTAATCTTGTCGGCCTTGCGGGACGAGTCCATACTCGCTTCACCTACCACAGAACCTGGGAGACGGGGTTGGAAGTGGCGGCTAGTCCGCTATTGCCGACCCCGATTTTTTTGTCCCCGGAACTTCGAACAAGTATCTGCATCGTCAACAGCTTCCTGGCAATAAAAATTCTGTCCACAGAGTAATCTCCTAGAATCAGGTGTTCAGGTTAGAAATCTTTGTTCGCGAAAGCGTGAAAAGCCTATGAAAAAGCTGGTGTTGCTGTTGGTAGTGCTGGGTTTGGGCGCCTCGTCCTTTGCGGCTGATGCCGACGACAACAAGGCCGCCGGCCGGGTGAAATCGGCCTCAACAATTTTGGAAGAGATTCAGACCGCACCCGACACTGGCATTCCTGACGAAGTCATGGGATCGGCTGAGTGCGTGGCCGTGGTTCCGTCCATGCTGAAAGCCGGATTCGTCTTTGGCGCGCGTTACGGACGTGGCGTGGCCAGTTGCCGCACCCCCAAAGGGTGGAGCGACCCCGCCTTTTTCACCATCGAGGGTGGCAGTTGGGGCTTGCAGATCGGCGGTCAGGCGGTGGATCTGGTTATGCTAGTCATGAACGAGAAGGGCATGGAAAAGCTGCTCAACAGCAAGTTCAAGCTGGGGGCCGATGCCAGCGTTGCCGCCGGACCGGTAGGCCGGCACGCCGCGGCGGATACCGACTGGACCATGCGCGCCCAGATCCTTAGCTACTCCCGTGCGCGGGGCATTTTTGCCGGCCTCGAGCTGAATGGTTCGGTCATTAAAGTGGACCGCGAGAGCACCCGCGAATTTTACGGACACCTGCAGCCCTTCCGGACCACCCTTGAGACCGTGAGCGCGCCGCAGGGTTCGTATCCGTTCCTGCAGAGTCTTTCGAAGTGGGCAAAGCTGGCGAGCAAGTAAAAGCCGGCCACTGATTTACACGGATTCTCGGAGATAGATCCAATTCAAGGTAGTTGAGAAGGTTCTTTGTCCTCGAGATTTGTTTTATCCGTGTAGTTCCGTGAAAATCCGTGGCTGGTTTTGTTTTGCGTGTGATTGACAGCGAATTTTCCCCAGTGTACCGTCACCCATTGCCTTGCGTTACCGAATCGAATACGCGCTGGCATGGATCTTCCTGAAGTGTACTGGCGCGCTGCCACGGCCTCTGGCCCGCGCAGTGGGAATCTCGTTCGCCTGGACCATTTATCTTCTGCATGGAAAATTGCGCCGCGTGGGAAAGCGCAATCTGGAGCTGGTATTTCCTGAAAAGACCCGCCGTGTGCGGAACAAGATCCTCCGTGGAGTCTTCACCTCGCTGGGGCGGCAATTGGCAGAAGTTTGCCTCTATCGCTGGTACACCCGCGAGAACGTCAGCAAGATCGTGGTGTACGAAGGCTTTGAAAACTACGAACGTGCTCTGGCCCGAGGAAAAGGAGTATTCTTCCTGACCGCGCATCTGGGCGCCTGGGAACTATCCGCTTTTGCGCACTCCCTGTATGGATATCCACTGGAAGTGCTGATGCGGCCGCTCGACAACCCGTATCTCGACCGGCTGGTGCGCAGCTATCGCACCCTTCACGGCAACAAGACTGTAGATAAAGATTTCGCCCGCGGCCTGATCGCCGCCATGCGCAAAGGCGAAACCGTCGGCGTGCTTATGGACACCAACATGATTGCCAGCCAGGGCGTGTTCGTGGATTTCTTCGGCATGCAAGCCTGCACCGCCAGCGGCGTCGCCCGGGTAGCTCTGAAAACCGATGCCGCGGTCGTACCCGGTTTCACCATTTGGGATCCGATGCTGAAAAAATACCGCCTCCGCTTCGACCCCGCCGCCCAGCTGATTCGCACGGGGAATACCGAGGCCGACGTAGTGGCCAACACCGCGTTGTTTACAAAGATTATCGAAGACTACGTGCGCCGCTATCCTGACCAGTGGCTCTGGGTGCATCGGAGGTGGAAGACCAGGCCGGAAGGGGAGCCGCCGCTGTACTGATGAACTGGTACCCGAGCCCCGGCGGCGGCGTTCCAAGTGCCCACTTGTCCGCAATGGGACACTCGGGGCCTGACTGGGTTGCCGCTCTCTTCCAGGACTCACATTTTCACAAGATTTTAGAAAATGGGGCAGTAATCGTATGGCAGCTTAAGCTGCACCCCGGCGAGAGCACGCTTCTAGATCGTTACGGGTACGACTTTCTGGAGGTCGTAATCCAATCAGGTTCGATGTCAATGGCCGACGAACTCGGCCATGCCACTCCCCTCCCTCTTCGTCCCGGAGTGCGATTGATCCGCGGTGGATTTGCACAGGTATTGAAAAATACAGATGAAAAAACTCCGTTTTATGGAGTATTGGTCGAATTCCGGTCTCCTCTGGGAGCCGAGCGCTGCGGACCTGAAGCTCCCGTTCTATGCCCAAGCGGTGGCGATTTCAGTGGAACTCTCCGTCATCACGCGCTAGGTATCGTAGAAACCGCCCATTTGTGCGGACGGCGTTACCTCATGGGTACGAGGTTATGTTCGCCCGTCCTGATCGTTGCTATTCAGCCAGCAAGACTCGTCACGTCTAGTGGCTCTATCCAGGTATTGGACGCAGGCCAGGCCGCTTGGCTCACGTCCGGTGAGGAATCAATGCAAGCAACGGCTTCCTCAGCTATAGTCGATTTTGTGGGAATTGAATTCAAGGAAGGCCAGCAATTTAAATAACAGATCGAGAATCGTGATTTTTCAGAACCAGTCGCTGCGATAGGCAACCCACCAGCTGGCATAGGCGATAGGAATAGTTGCCGCAAGCGCCCACCAAATGGGGAGTACGACATCCGCGATCAGTCCAAGAATGATGAAGACCGCCCAGAAAATCTTCTTCTCCACTTGTCCATTGTAAGCTCCTGGCCTATTTCCTCCGTGAACCTCTGTGTCCTCTGTGGTTATCGCTTTTGAATTAACCACAGAGGGCACAGAGTTCCACAGAGAGGAAACCCGGCTTTCCTTTCGCGGCGCAAACGTATAAAACAAGTGTAATGAAACGGCGGGTCAGCGAGATTGCCGAGGCGGTTGGGGCGCGCGTTGTCGGCGATGCGGCAGTTGAGGTGGATAGCGTCTGCAGCATCACGGCGGCATCCTCGGGCGATGTTGTTTTCGTGGAAGAAGAAAAAAGTCTCGCCGCTGCTCTTCAGTCGGGTGCCTCAGCGGTGATTGCCGGCAGGTTCGCTGAAACAGCGACGACTTCCAAAGCCTTATTGATCGCCCCTCATCCCCGTCTGGCCTTTGCGCGGGCGGCGGAGTTGATCGCGGAGCCCAGCCGGCGCAGAGCCGGAGTTCATTCCAGCGCAGCGGTACACGAATCGGTAAACCTGGGCGAGCAAGTTGCAATTGATGCGAATGCTTCGGTAGCGCCGGACGTGAGTGCCGGGAATCGCACCTGGATCGGGGCGAATTGTGTGATCGGCGCCGGGGTCAAAATCGGCGAAAACTGCCAGATCTATCCCAACGTGACCATTTATCCGGGAACAAGGCTTGGCAATTGCGTGATAATCCACGCTGGTGCCGCGCTCGGCAGCGACGGCTTTGGCTATGTTCGCGACCCGGCCAGCGGCCGGCATGAAAAATTCCCGCAAATCGGTCGACTTGAAATCGAAGACGACGTGGAAATCGGCGCCAACTCAACCATTGACCGCGGCGCGCTGGAAACCACGCGCATCGGCCGGGGAACGAAGATAGATAATCTCGTCCACATTGGCCACAACTGCCTGATCGGCGAAAACGTAATCATCGCAGCCCAGGCGGGGTTTTCCGGCAGCATTACGATCGAGAACAATGTTGTCATCGGCGGGCAGGTGGGTGTGGGAGAACATGCGCGCATCCAGGAAGGTGTGATGCTGGGAGGCCAAGCCGGGGTCTTGCCCAAGAAAGTTTTGCGTGGCAAGGGCATTGCTTTCTGGGGAACACCGGCCAAGCCGCTGCGTGAATATTTGAGGCAGTTATCTGCGCTCGCGAGATTGGGGAAAAAAGAATAGAGCTTTCAGCCACATTTTGAAAGCGTGGATCTGATTCCGCGCGCAACCCTTCGCCTGATATCCTTTCTCCTCGATGCTGCGAATTGAAAGAAGCGCATGGCTGCTGGCAATTCTCTCGGCCATCCTGCAAACCGTAATTTTCCCGCTGGCCAATTTGTACATGTTGAGCTGGATCGCGGTCGCGCCGCTGCTGATAGCGATCCTGCGGGCACGCCCTGCCCAGACTCTGCAACTGCAAGGAGCGAAGAAGTTCCTGCCGGCAAGCTCAGTGCAGGGATTTCTCGTGGGTTACGTCCCTGGAATCCTCTGGTACTGCGGAAATTGTTATTGGGTGTACAGCACCATGAAGCAGTACAGCGGCCTCAACGCGTTCGAAGCCGCCGGTTTGCTGTTTCTATTCTCTCTCTATCTTGGCCTATATCACGGCCTGTTCGCGCTGATTGTCAGTTGGCTGGCGCGGGGAGAATCCGGTACCAGAAATGCGCTCCTACTCGCGCCATTTGTCTGGGTGGCGGTAGAACTGGCGCGCACCCGCATTACCGGCTTTCCTTGGGACCTGCTCGGCGTGACCCAGGTTGACAACATTCCGCTGGCGCGAATTGCCACTGTCACCGGAGTGTATGGAGTCTCGCTTGAGATCATGATCGTTAATGCGGCATTTGCTGCGGCATTCCTCATCAGGCGAAATCGAAGTCCCCTGCTGATTGCCGCGCTGCTCGCGGCATTTGTGCTGCAATCCGCGCGCTGGATTTCTGCGCCTCAGGTTCCTGCCGACCACACGGCGCTGTTGGTGCAGGAAAACATTCCCGTGCTCGACAGCGCCGACTGGACAACGCAATATTTCACCGACACTTTGACCGAGTTGAGCCGTCTTAGCCTGACTCCGCCGGGCCGACAACAGCGGCGTCCGGAGTTGATTGTCTGGCCGGAGTCGCCAGCGCCGTTTTATTCCGGCGATCCGTTGTTTCGCACCGCAGTCACTCATATCGCCGAAAGCGCGCAGACCTGGATGGTGGTAGGAAGCATCGGCGTGCAAAACGCCATGATGTCACCGCAACACGTTACGCAAATCTTCAATTCCGCCACGCTGGTTGCCTCCAACGGAGAATGGGGCTCCCGTTACGACAAGATTCATCTGGTTCCCTTCGGTGAATATGTTCCCTTCAAGAGCTGGTTTTCCTTTGCTGGCGGCCTGACCAAAGAAGTCGGAGATTTTTCCCGCGGTGTTTCTCGTCAGCCGCTGCCCGCCGGCGATCAGAAGCTCGGAGTCTTCATCTGCTACGAATCTATCTTTCCTGACGATGTTCGGCGATTTGTTGTCAATGGCGCGCAGGTGTTCGTGAACATTTCGAACGATGGCTGGTATGGCGACAGCGGCGCCTATGCCCAGCACTTGCAGCAGGCGCGAATGCGGGCGGTGGAAAATGCCCGCTGGCTGCTGCGCGATACCAACACTGGCGTCACGGCGGCAATCGATCCGTACGGCCGCGTCATCGCCAGCGCGCCGCGCAAGCTTCGCACCGTTCTCGAAGCTCCCTATGCGCTCTCCACCGGGACAACTTTCTACACCCGGCATGGCGACTGGCTGGCCTACGCGTGTGCAATAATCTCAGTGGGAGCAATTTTACTTTCGCTCACTGCCGCCACAGGCAGACGAAAAGAAAAAGAATGATTCAGGATTTCGAACAGGAATACACGTCTTTGCAGGGCAAAGTCCGCGAACTCCAGGAGTACCTTTGACGCCGGCACTCTCCGCCCTCGTCTGGCTGAAATAGACAAGCAGGCCGCCGACCCTAATCTGTGGTCGAATCCGCAAAAATCTCAGCAGGTCATGCGCGAAAAAAAACGCTTGGAGCACTTGCTTGCCACCCAAGAAGACTTGGTCCGGCGCACTGAGGATATCGCCGCCTACTTTGACCTGGCGCGCGAAGGCGAGAACGTGGAAGCCGACCTGCGCCGCGAAATTGACGCCTTGCGTGAACTGGTAGACCGCCTGGAAACGGAGACACTACTCTCCGGAGACAACGACGCACGCAACGCCATTGTCACAATCCATCCCGGCGCCGGCGGAACTGAGTCTCAAGACTGGGCTGAGATGCTGATGCGCATGTACATGCGATGGGCCGAGCGCCAGAAATTTCAGACAGTGCTCTACGACTACCAGCCCGGCGAAGAAGCAGGCATCAAGTCCGCTACGTTCGGAGTCAATGGCGAATACGCGTTCGGCCTGTTGACCAGCGAAATCGGCGTGCACCGCCTGGTGCGCATTTCACCTTTTGATCAGGCCAAGCGGAGGCATACTTCTTTCGCCAGCGTTTTTGTGTCGCCGGAAATCGACGAATCCATCGAAGTGATAATCAAGCCCGATGATCTGCGCATCGATACCTACCGCTCCAGCGGCAAAGGCGGACAGCACGTGAATACTACAGACTCGGCCGTGCGCATCACCCACATTCCCACTGGGCTGGTCGCCAGTTGCCAAAACGAGCGCTCGCAGCACAAGAACAAGGAACGCGCCATGAGCATGCTGCGCTCCAAGCTCTACGAGTTCGAAATGGAGAAGAAGCGCGAAATCACCAGAAAGATCGAGGACTCCAAGCTCGACATTGATTTCGGATCGCAGATCCGCTCCTATGTGCTTCAACCCTACCGCCTGATCAAGGACCATCGCACCAAGACCGAAGTTGGAGACGTGGACAAGGTGATCGACGGCAACCTCGATCCTTTCATCCGCGCCTACCTGCGCATGCGCCGTGCCGGGGGAAATCCTGGTCCCGCGCCCGCCGAGCCTTAATCTTGAAGGCTTACCTGCGAGCCGTGGCCTAAAGGACAATCCCTCCGTTCCTTCCGTAACGTTACCTGGGCTGAAATTGCTGGAAAGGTTGCCCCCGCTGGGTGATCCTGTAGGGGGCGCGCTATGCCCTCAGCTGAACTATGTCGCGCATGATTGATCTCGTTCGTGCTAATGCCCTGCCTTGGCAGCAGATGATGACGGCGTCCAAGGGCGCTCTCCATCTGCCGCCGGAAGAAATGGTCGAAATTCTCGTCTATCTGGCTCAGCACAACAAGATCATGGGCGAACAGGCCCGCCTTACACTCGCGGGATGGGAAGAATCGTCCGCGAAAACCATCGCCTCTAATCCCAATTCTCCCAGAGAGGTTCTCGATTACTGGGTCTCGGCCAGGAATTTACGCCCGGCGCTATTTCCTCTGCTCGTTGAAAACTCCTCTGTCTCTGACGGAAAACTCACGGAACTCGCAACCAGCCTTAAGGGCGAATGGATAGATGTGATGATCGCTAGCCCGCGGGTGAGGGGTTTGTGCCAGGTTCTGGCCGACCTAAGTTCGAACAAGCTATTAAGTGAAGTGCAGGATGCACGAGTGCAGGAACTCCTGACCGGAAAACCAGCAGTTGGTGAAGCTGCTCCCGTCCCGGCGATGCAAGTGGCCGCCGGTCCCCTTCAGAACGAGGTTGCGCTTGATGCGGCCGAGATTGCTGCTGCCGCCGAACTCGCACCGAAGGCAAACGCGGAGATTGTTTCCTCTGATCCCGGGACCGATCCAGAAACCGACGACGCATTGATCGCCTTCTTTACCGAACACGCGAGTGAAATTGCGGCTGAGAGCGATAAGCCATTTCACCCCATTGGCGCGATCCACGAAGAAATGCCGGCGGAACAAGAAGGGAAGACCTTCGCCGCCACTGCATCGGCCGTCCCGAACCCGGCCGCCCCGGCCTCGCCCCCGGTTCTTCCCAGGAGGCTGGTCAATCCGGAAGACGAAAAGCGGGGCAGCGTGCTGCAAAAAATCGGCAAGCTCGACATAAAAGGCCGTATTCAATTGGCGATGAAGGGTTCAAAGGAAGAACGCTCTATCCTGGTACGCGACGGCACCAAGATCGTCGCCATTGCGGTGCTCGATTCCCCGAAAATCAGCGACGGCGAAGTGGAAAAAATTGCCAGCCAGAGAAATGTGCTGGAAGCCGTGCTGCGCGCGATTCCGCTCAAAAGGCGGTTTATAAAGAACTACGCCGTGGTGCGCAATTTGGTTTTCAATCCCCGCACTCCGCTCGACGTTTCCCTGGGGCTGATGAAGAACCTTCTGGTTGCGGATTTACGCAACCTTACTGGCAACAAAGAAGTTGCCGACACTATCCGCAAGCTGGCGCTGCGAATGTTCAAGCAGAAATCTGAGAACCCCAATCGGAACTAGTCCGGCTGCGCTAAAATACAGGCCGTGGCTTCGCAACCCGCGCAACCTGATCCCATCCGCGAACTTCTGGAACGTTCGAAGACCATAGCCGTCGTGGGGCTTTCCGACCGTCCTCTGCGACCCAGCCATGGCGTCTCCGCTTACATGCAGACGCATGGATACAAGATCATCCCGGTCAATCCAACTATTCGCGAAGCGCTCGGCGAAGAATCCTATCCCTCGCTCGCGGAAGTGCCCCAAAAGATTGACATCGTGAACATTTTTCGCCGCCCGGAGTTCGTGGAAGAGGTTGTAGATCAAGCGATCCGGCTGAAAATCCCAGCTCTCTGGATGCAGGAGGACGTAATTAACGAAAAGGCTGCCGCGAAAGCGCGAGAGGCGGGGATGTTCGTAGTTATGGATCGCTGCATTTTGAAGGAGCACCGACAGCGGTTCGGGTAGGGGACTGCCAAACCCGGTCAGCTACAAAGGACACGAATTAACACCAAGGAAATGCGAGGCAGCTTTCTTTGCGTCTTTATCCAAAGTGTAGTCCCCGCCTTATTGACGTCTTGTGAAATTGAGGTTGTTATTCTTCTTTCGCGGAGTTCCGCTTTTTTCTGATCTCTTCCAGCCGCTCCCGAATCCGTTTCTCGACTCCTTCGCTCGTCGGCTGGTAATACTGGCGGTCTTTCAAGTTGTCGGGCAGGCACTGCATGTCTGCGATTTTGTTTTCCAGATCGTGCGCATACTGATAACCCTGCCCATATCCCAGCTGTTTCATCAGCCCAGTCGGCGCATTGCGCAGACGTAGCGGTACCGGTTCCGCGGCCGTGCGCTCCACGTCCTGCTGCACGCCGGCGTAGGCGGTATAGAGCGCATTGGATTTCGGCGCCAGCGCGAGATACACCACCGCCTGAGCCAAGGCAAGATTGCCCTCTGGCATCCCGATGAAGTCCACGGCATCGCGGGCCGCCATACATAATGAAAGAGCGTTTGGATCGGCCAGGCCGATGTCCTCCACCGCCATGCGCACCACGCGGCGGGCAACGTAGAGCGGATCTTCGCCGGCTTCCAGCATTCGTCCGAGCCAGTACAAACTGGCGTCGGGATCGCTGTTTCGCACCGACTTGTGCAGCGCCGAAATCAGGTTGTAATGCTCTTCGCCGGCTTTGTCATAAAGCAGCACACGCTTCTGCAGCGCGTCCTGCACAATCTCGGCTGTGATTTCTGCTCCGGCGGTCACATGTGCCCGCTCCAGTGCCAGCGTGGCCGCGACTTCCAATACGTTGTAAGCGCTGCGCGCGTCGCCGTTGGAATAGGCCGCGATCCGCATCAGGACGTCATCCCTGGCCGCGAGCCTCATGCTTCCCAGACCGCGTTCATTGTCCTCCAGCGCGCGCCGCAGCAAGGTCACGATCTGCTCTTCGGCGAGCGGCTTCAGCACATACACCCGGCTGCGCGAAAGCAAAGCGGAGATGATTTCGAACGAGGGATTCTCCGTTGTTGCTCCAATCAGCCGGATGTTTCCCTTTTCCACGTGTGGAAGAAATGCGTCCTGCTGGGCCTTATTGAAGCGATGGATCTCGTCAATAAAAACGATGGTGCGAGTGCCGTACTGCCTCGCCCGTTCCGCGTCGGCCATGACTTGCTTGATCTCTTTGATTCCGGCGAGCACCGCGCTGAACTCGATGAATTCAGCGCGAGTCAGGCTGGCGACGATTTTCGCAAGGGTGGTTTTGCCGGTGCCAGGAGGCCCCCAGAAAATCAGCGATCCCAGATCATCACGCTCAATCTGCGCCCGCAGCGGCATGCCCGGCGCGATCAGATGCTCCTGGCCCACAAATTCATCGAGTGTGCGCGGGCGCATCCGGTCAGCCAGAGGATTCCTGCGATCACCAGGGTTGGCCGCGCCCGGAATGGGTTGAAATAAACTCAAGCAGAATCATTTCACCACAGAGGCAGGATAAAACGAACTCCTAATGCGGCTCGCGGAACGGGCGGAGCGGACCGACGATGGGAGCGGTTACGCTTTCCGCAAAGTAACCAGCATCGTGGACTCATAGCTCTGCAGGCCCAACGCAGCCGTCGCCCGCGTCAGTAGCATTTGCAGAAAAGCCAGAGGCAGGAAAAAATTAAAAAAAGGTCGCGGCGAAGGAAGAAATTGTTCCTTCTCTACCACTAAACCGAGCTTGCCAGCCAAGTCACGTACCCGGCTTGAAGAATTCATGCGATAAAACGTGGGAAAGACTTCCTCTGGCGCACGCCCTTCTCCGGCTTGTATGACGCGCAAAACCAGTCCCCGGGGCAGCACTCGTCCCACCGTGTGGTTCAGAAATACCATGTAGTTTCGGAGATTGGGAGTGTGGAAGATCGCGATGCCTCCCGGCGCGAGCACCCGCTTAATTTCGGCGAAGCATTTCAGTGGATCACCCAGGTGCTCGACCACCATGTTGCACGTGACCACGTCGAAAGATTGGTCACGGAAGGGGATCGCGTCCAGAAAAGAACACACTCTTTTCTCGATATTCCGATGGGTTGCGATGCCGGTCTTATCAGGATCCAAGCCAACGGCGAAGCCCGCTCGGGACATAGCCAGATCCTCCAACTGCTCTAAACCCTGGGTCAGAATCCGGCAGCCGCACCCGGCATCCAGCCAGCGCGCGTTCGGCTTCAGCAGCAGTTGCTCGGTCAGCAGCTTGCCATAGACTTCTTGGTTCCACGGCGACCCCGGCAGCATCCGTTTCTGCAAACGCCAAGAGGCTTGCTTGCCCAGCAGATTGCTGTAATTGAGTTCCATGGCGGCTGTTGGACTGGCGGGACGCGAGATCTGCGCTGCTTCCGAACTCCAACGTTTTTATATGGCGGGCAGCGACGCTTGTCAATAAACCAACGTAATAACCGCAGAACTCGTTAACCGAAAGCGAAACCGATGGTGCGCCCGATAAGTGACTAAAAATCTGGCGGTGGGGGGAGTCTTCAGCGAACCGCTCTTCCCCAGGAAACAGGGAAATTTTCTGGGAATTCAATGAGTCGGCCGAACGATTACCTTGTTCCTGCCGCCTTCATGGACTTTTGGGACGAGCGAGAGAGTGAGGGCGACTTCGAACAGAAAAAAACAGGGAAAGTCGATGATCCAGGGTTGTAAAAGAAAAAGTCGAAAACTGCTGGCTTAGTTTCCGAGTTGCCGAAAATTACCGCCCAGAACCTCGTCTTTCGCTCCCAAAACCTTTGCTTGACCGGCTTACGGCTTCATCACCTGGCGGCTTCATGCAGGCTGTGTATAGCGCAAACGACATCCTATGTCGATGCGCCTGCTAGCGGAAGCCAAACCTGAAAACGCGTGTCACCGGGTTCGGAATTGACTCTTGCCTTAATTAATTTTACGAACTGCACAACTGCTGCGAATAGGCGATCAACTCGTCGTGCGCTCCGTTAAATTTCTCCTTCCCAGCTTCAGAGCAGTTTAGGATCGACGAACACATTGTTATCAACTTCAATCTCGGCGTTAAAGACGCCTAACTTCTGCATCGCGATGGCGATGACTTCAAATCGTTCGTTAAAATGCACAGGCCCTGGCTTCGCCTGACCTCGCACAAGGCACTGCAAGCCCAGTCGAGGCCCAGCAGAGGATAAAAACAGTATGGAAATTTTAAAGGGATGCTATCACAACAGACAACCGCAGAAATGACGAAAGTGCCGCCGCGCGGCACGGCCGAGTCGAGTGGTCACCTTGGGGTGACGCGTGCTTACGGGTCCCTACTCCTTTGACCCATGATACTTCTATGCCGTCGGCCTTCTGGAAGTAATCCGCCTCAACCGTGACGCAGGAACCGCTCGAAGATTTTAGAGTCCCCCAAAACACTTACCTCGATAAAAAGAATCCTTATGTAAGGATAATCATCCTATCTGCTGTTTGCCTCACTCGGGCAGCGAGCTTGCGGCGGAGGGATTTTCTATGATTCGTAAACTGATTGCCACCGACAATGACATTGCAACAACTATTCTTCGATTGGTGCTCGGAGTGATCTTCTTCGCCCACGGCGCCCAGAAGACGCTGGGGTGGTTCGGTGGATACGGCTTCACCGGCACCATGGGATTCTTCACGGGAGTCTTGCACATTCCGGCCGTATTCGCGTTTCTGGCCATTGCCGCGGAATTCCTAGGCGGATTGGGTCTTATCTTCGGACTGTTTACTCGCGTTGCGTCCTTTGGAGTCTTTTGCAACATGATCGTGGCCGTTGCAATGGTCCATCATCAGTTCGGCTTCTGGATGAACTGGACCGGAGCACAGAAGGGAGAAGGTTATGAGTACCACCTCCTCTTGCTGGCGGCTTCAGCCCTTCTGATGATTCGCGGCGCAGGAGCAGCTTCCGTCGATCGCGTGTTGTCTTCCCCTGCGAACAACAGCACCACGGCCCAGGCTTGGCGCCGAGCTGCCTGATTAGGAAAACATGCTGAGAAAGAGCGACCCCATTACAGCGCCTCGGCTCTGGCTGGTGATTATGAAGAGCCATCGTGCGCTAAGCCTCCTGGCTGAGCGCAGTATCGCCAACACGGGACTATGCCTCACGGATTTCGCCGCGCTCGAAGCTCTGTTACACAAGGGCCCGCTCACGATCACGGAGATTCAGGACAAGGTGCGCCTAGCCAGCGGCTCGATGACTGCGGCAGTTGACCGCCTCGAGAAAATGGGGCTGGTTGTACGCAAATCGAGCCCAAGTGATCGACGGGCGCGGGTCGTGGAACTTACGGCGAAAGGTAAGCGATTGGCGGCATCGTCCTTCGAGGGGCATGCAAAGGACCTTGAGGCGCTCATGTCAGGGCTGTCCGAGACGGAGAGGAAACAAATCTACGGATCGCTTAAGAAGCTCGGGCTGCTCGCAGCTGAAAAACTTGGGGGGCAAGAAACACGGTTCAGGAGCACAAAGGAGCGAGCTCCAAAATGATCACAGACTCGGGTGAGACCACAATGCAAATTGGCATCGATACCTTCGCCGCGGCATACGACGACGCCAGCCTTGCCGTCAGCCCGTCAGCCCGTCGGACCGTTTGCGTAACTTAGTCGAGCAGATCGAATATGCCGATCAGGTTGGTTTCGATGTGTTTGGAATCGGCGAACACCTCGTCGGGAGTACCTCGATTCCGCGCCTGCGGTCATTCTCGGAGCAGCGGCGGCACGAACGCACCGCATACGTCTCACAAGTGCTGTAACGGTCCTAAGCTCAGCCGACCCTGTACGGGTATTTCAGAACTTCGCCACCCTCGATCTTCTTTCGCAGGGCCGGGCAGAAATGGTCGTCGGCCGTGGCTCATTCATTGAGTCTTTTCCATTGTTCGGCCTGCGGCTGGAGGACTACGACTCGCTTTTTGCAGAGAAGCTCGATCTACTCCTGAAGATCCGTGAGAACGAGCGCGTCCATTGGTCTGGCAAACATCGGGCTGCCCTGACAGGCCAGGGCGTTTACCCGAGACCGGTGCAGAATCCTTTACCGATATGGCTTGGAGTTGGCGGGACTCCGAAGTCGTTCGCTCGCGCCGGCGTGCTTGGTCTTCCTTTAATGGTCGCAATCATCGGCGGCGAAACGCGGCGCTTCCGGCCGCTCATCGATCTCTACCGAGAAACCGGCAAGCGGTTCGGACACTCGCCCGATCGACTGAGAGTCGGCGTACACGCCCTGGGCTATGTCGCACCTACGACGCAAGAGGCCAGCGATGACTTCTTTCCGGGCTACGCTCGCGCGGTCGCCTCTGTCGCCAAGGAGCGTGGATGGCCGGCCGTCACGCGTGCTGACTTCGATGCGCAGCTAACTCCGGAGGGCGCGCTGCTCGTCGGCAACGCCGAAGAAGTAGTAGAGAAGATCGTCCGGCATAGTGAAGCGCTGGGCGGTATCTCCCGCCTCACGTTTCAAATGAATGCGGCCTCTTTACCTCATTCGAAGCTCATGCAGGCCATCGAAGCGATTGGCACACGCGTCGCGCCCGCGCTACGCGAACGGCTCGCAGACGAATCTAGCTTAAGCGAGACAGTTGTGCGATGAGTCGATTGTGGTGCTGACACAGAACTCGCATCCGCTAGTTGTTGCACGGAGCTTTGCTACGACAACCTATAATTACGCGATGGCATCCGCAGAGCATAGCTCCGAGAAGGCTCAGCAGGCACCGGACGTTCGCCTTGTGGTTGACACGATCCCAGCGCTTGCATGGTCCGCCCGTTCCGACGGCTCCGCTGACTTCTTCAATCAGCGCTGGCTCGACTATACGGGCCTTACGGATGAACAGGCGCGTGAGTGGGGCTGGACGGTTGCCCTTCATTCTGGCGACCTGAACCGACTTGTGAATTACTGACGATCCGTTGTGACGTCCGGTGAGCCAGGCGAAATTGAAGGACGACTACGCCGTTTCGATGGCGTGTATCGTTGGTTCCTTTTTCGTGCGACTCCGTCGTTCGATAACGATGGGAAGGTTGTCAAATGGTTTGGAACGAACACCGACATCGAAGACCGAAAACGCGCGGAATGCTTGCTCGTCGGGTGGTGCGGCGATCGTACGGGCATTGCGGGAGTGAAGGCGCAATGCTGGTGATCGCAAACAAGGATGCCAGCGATTGCAATCCGAGTTGCCGGGCAACGGAGTCTCGCAGTTGCTCCGACTGGCCCGCCATCTGCAGTTACGACACTTCCAACCCCTGCTCTCTTAGTTCTACTTCACCCTTTTTTCTCGAAAGCGAAACCAGCACTGTCTTCAGAATCACGTACAGCACCGGAATAAAGAACAGGTTCAAAACGGTGGAAAATAACATGCCGCCGACGATCGCGGTCCCAACCGAGTGTCGCCCTAGCTTGCCTGCGCCAGATGCGAAATAAAGTGGCAGGACACCGAATAGAAACGCGAACGAGGTCATCAAGATAGGACGAAGACGCAGCTCGGCGGCCTCAATCGCAGCGTTGGTGATGGTACGCCCCTGCTCGATCAATTGTTCGGCGAACTCCACGATCAGAATAGAGTTCTTCGCCGAAAGTCCGATCAACATGACCAGACCAATTTGTACATAGACGTTATCCACCAGACCGCGGGCAGAGATGAGGAGCAGCGCACCCAGCACTGCCATAGGCACCGCCAGCAGGATGATGAAAGGCAGAGCGAAGCTTTCGTACTGCGCCGAGAGGGTGAGATAGACGACCAGGATGCCGAGTCCAAAGATGATTATGGCCTTACCGCTGGCTTCCACTTCTTCCAGCCCCAGACCTGTCCAGCTGAAAGTCATCCCTTGCAGCATGTTCTGCTTCGACAATTCCTCCATGGCCTTCAGGCCTTGACCGGAACTGAAGCCGGGGGCCGCGGCACCGTCAATTTCCGCGGATCGAAACAGGTTGTAGTGATTGATCACCTGCGGTCCGGACGTTTCTTTCAACGCAACAATGTTCGCGAGCGGGACCAATCCGTTGGTGTCGGAGCGCACATAGTATTGCCTCAGGTCACGAGCGCTCATGCGGAAGGGCTGGTCGGCCTGCACGTAAACGCGATACGAGCGATTGTTGAAATCAAAATCATTCACATACTGGGAACCCATGTACACGCCCAGCGCCTGCGTAATCTGGTTGATGGGTACTCCAATGGCCTTGGCTTTCTCGCGGTCAATCTGCACCAACTGCTGCGGATCGTTGGCAGTGAAGCTGGTGAACAAACCCTGTAGATCATGGCGCTGGCGGCTGCCGGCAACAATTTTGTGCGCGACCGTGTCGATATCCTGCAGGGTGTTGCGGCCTAGGTCTTGCAGTTCGAATTGAAACCCGCCGAAGCTCCCAACGCCATTGACCGCGGGCGGCTCGAAGGCAACCACGATCGCTCCCGGGATGCCAAAGAGTTTCGGCGAGACGCGCGCGACAATATCGCTCGCACCGTGGCCCTTGCCTCTGCGGTCGTCTATGGGCTTAAGCGGAGCAAACACCAGGCCGTAGTTTGACGAACTGCCTCCGGAGAGAGAAAAGCCAGGGACAGCGAAAGTGCCGAAGACGTCGGGATCGGCGCGCAGAATCTCTTCAGCTTGTCGCGCCACGTTTGTCGTGTAACTCAACGATGCGCCTGGCGGCGCTTGCACCACCACGATGAAGTAATTCTGGTCTTCCTGTGGCACAAATCCGGTCGGCACGTGAACATACATGTAGGCAGTCGCACCCAAACCAATGAAGAACAGCAGGATCATCGCGTAGCGATAGTTCAGCACCCTGCAAATGGCTTTTCCATATGCGTTCGCGAGGGCCTGAATCCCCGCGCTGACGCCATGAGCGAACTTCCTATACGCGCTTGAAAGCCATCCGATATGCGTCCAATCAAAGGCCGAATATTTTTGCTCTTCACTGCGCAACAGGATCGCAGCCAGGGCTGGTGACAGAGTGAGAGCATTGAACAACGAGATGGCGATTGAAAACGCGATGGTCAAAGAAAATTGTTTGTAGAGAATTCCCGTCGTGCCGGGGAAGAATGACACCGGCACGAACACCGAAATAAGCACCAACGACGTAGCCACGACGGCGCTCGACACTTCCGCCATGGCAGCGGAAGTCGCGGCATGCGGATCGCTTCTGTCTGCATCGATGTGTCGCTGGGCATTTTCAATGACTACAATCGCGTCGTCCACCACCAGTCCAGTCGCGAGGGTAATCCCGAAAAGCGTCAGCGAATTGATCGAGAAGCCGAATATCTTGATGAACGCGAAAGTTCCAATCAACGATACCGGTATCGTGACCGCTGGGATGATGGTGGCGCGCCAGTCCAGCAGGAATAGAAAAATCACAACGATGACTATGAGGACTGCCTCTTCGAGCGTAGTCACAACTTCCCTCACCGAATCGCCCACGACGGTTGTCGTGTCGAAGGCAATCACGTACTTGATACCCGGCGGAAACGATTTCGAAAGTTCCTCAAGCGCAGCTTTGGCTTTTTGGTCCACATCGAGCGCGTTGGCATTTGAGAGCTGCTGAATGCCGACGCCGATGGCTTCGTGCCCGCTGTACAGAAGATTCGTATCGTAGCTTTCCGCGCCGATCTCCGCCCGGCCGACATCCTTCAGTTGCACGATGCCATTGCGCGTGTTTTTGATGATGATGCTCTCGAACTCTCTTGGATCGGAGAGGCGTCCAACGACACGCAAGGTTACTTGGAAGCTCTGTTTCGGGTCTGCGGGCGGGCGTCCCAACTGACCGGCCGGGATTTCAACGTTTTGCTCCTGCAGCGCCGAGACCACGTCGGCCGCCGTCAATTGGCGCGCCGCTAGTTTCGTGGGATCCAGCCAGATGCGCATTGCATATTTGCGCTCACCGAAAATTAAAACATCGCCCACGCCGGGGATGCGCTTCAGCGCATCCTTCACGTAAACATCCAGGTAGTTGGAGATGTACTGGTTCGAGAGACTGTTATCGGGCGAGTAGAATCCGGCGGCGAAAACAAAGTTTGGATTCGCCTTGGTAATGGTCACGCCGGTGTTCTTGATTTCCTGCGGCAGGCGGCCTTGGGCTGTAGCAACGCGGTTCTGGACGTCCACGGCCGCGATGTTCAAATCGTATCCGGTGCGGAAGGTTACATTGATGTTGCTGGTGCCGTCGTTCGAGCTCGTCGAGGTGATGTAATGCATCCCCTCGACGCCGTTGATCTGCTGCTCCAACGGCGTAGTTACTGCAGACTCGACCACGCTGGCGTTCGCGCCTACGTAGTTGCTGGTGACTGTGACCTGCGGCGGCGCTAGCGTCGGATACAGCGAGATCGGCAGCGTGGGGATAGAAACCGCGCCTGCCAGGATGATCAGCAGCGCGCAAACCGTCGCAAAAATCGGCCGTCGGATGAAAAAATCTACCAAAGAAGCGCTTCCTCTGCTTAAGCTGCGGTTTCACCGCGGCGTAATCGGAAATTTGACTGGTTAGCTGATTGGTTTTACAAGCGCGCCATCGATCAAGAACTGAATACCCGAGACGATGACTTGGTCCCCAGCCTTCAATCCGTCCATCACGGCATAATCGTTGCCGATAGTGTCGCCGAGAGTAACCGCGCGTTGCCGGGCGACTGTACCCTTGTCCGACTGCGCTGCGACGTAAACAAACGACTGTCCTCCGATGCGAGTGACCGCCAGTACCGGAACCGTCGGCGTCGGAGAGGTGCTCCACACCACGCGCGCTTTCACCAATTGCTCGTTACGAAATGTGTCCAGTGATTTGTGGATTGGGGCTTTGACCAGGATGCCCTGGAGCCCGTTGTCCACCTGCTGCGAAATAAAATTGATCTTGGTCTTTTCGATCGTTTCGCCACGGCTGGTAACGATTTGCACAGGAAGACCCGGGCGAATGTCACCTGATCTCTCCGTTGGAATGTAGATGTAGGCCTCCAGATCTGCGTTCTCGTCCACCGTGGTCAGCAACGTCTGCGGAGAAACGTAGTCGCCGAGGTGAACCGGAATGTCGCCGACTATACCTGCGAACGGCGCAGTTAAGTGGTAGTACGCGAGCTGGCGCTCCTGAGTGACCCGCGCGGCTTGCGATGCTTCCCAATCCGCCTTGGAATTCTCGAACGCCTGAATCGCGAGATCATAGTTCTGCTTGCTGGTCACGCCGCCTTCGTAGAGTCCCCGCTGCCGCTCCACTTCCGTCTTGTTGTAGTCGAAGACTGCTTTCTTTTGCGCTTCGGTGCTTCGTTGTTGGTCCACAGTCGCCTGCTGTTTCAGTGGATCGATCGTCATCAACACCTGTCCAGCGCGCACGTGATCGCCGGATTTCACCAGAATTCTGGTCAGCGAACCATCCACTTGCGGCTGGATGCTGGCCGAACGGCGCGACTTGATCGTGGCGACATATTCATCGGCGCGCGGCACGGCTGCCAGATCAACAATCTTCGTTTTCACCGGCATCGCTTGTGGAGTCGGTTGTTTGGCTTCGGTCTTACTGCATCCCGCGGTTACGAGGGAAATGAATAGAATCGACAGAACCAGCAGGACCAGAGGAACAAATGAAAACCGTTTCATCTTGGCATCCTCAAAAGTCTCCATTTTGCACTAAAGATGCTCGCCAAGCGCGGAGGGATTCAGAATGGGTGCTGCCGATGCGCACATAGCCTCCGCGGGCCCAAACCGCGAATTCATCAGACTACTGCGTAATCTCGTCCCTCTAGGTTTAGGCAAGTCCTATCATCCTCATTTCCGTCATCGTCCTCAAGGAGGTTTGTGTTTTCGCCAAGGTTGCTGACCATAGAGCAGGTCGCAACTCACCTGCCGCTTAAAGTAAAAGTCGATCGCGTTTCGAGTTGCTGAAACGCGCGAATTCGCGCGGCAACTACGTCCCGCCGCGCGCACTCCAGCAGAACCGAACAATCTTGATCGGAGTAGCGTTCAAGAACCGAGATGACATACACAAAGCGCTCGACTGGCCTGAGCTCAAGAATCGCCGCCATTTCTTCCTGTTCGACTGCCCATGTGTTGCGACTACCGTTGGAGGTCGAGGGACCGCCCTCTTCAATTGGCCTCGCGTCGAGCAGAAAGGGAAGCAGGTCTGCCGGTCCGGCAAGGCGGAAAATGAAGCATCGGGAGAAGTTTCTAAGTATAGGAAATAACACGTTAAAGCAGGAGAGAGTTGGTAGCGCTACCGGGAATCGAACCCGGGTTTGAAGATTGAGAATCTGAGAACCGGAATACTGCCGCTAGAGCTACTGTTCTGTAATTAACTGAAAATAAATCAATTCGCTTTCGCTACGAGACGCGCAGAAGCGGTTCTGAGACGTAAGAAATTGTGGCCAGTAACGGCGATTTATGGCCCGTCTGGCCACAAAATGGCCACAGTCTTTTGGAGTCGGAGAGTTCCTCCCTCAGCATCCAGTACGACTACGCAAAACGCGCACACAAAGCCAACCGCACTCAGGAGCGGAGGGAAAAGCACCGGCGGCTACACCCACCCAGGTAAGCAACGCGAACCCGCCGGAGTTCGATCCCTTGGAAAACCTGCGGCGCAGAAGAGAGCGAGCGTTTCTTTCTTGAGCTGCGGCGGGCATCACTGCTGATTGTAGCCAGCGAGCAGCGAGCGGGGCTGCAAAGAAGTAACTTCGGCGACTCTTGTGACAGGTACTAGAGTTGCACCACAGACAAGCCGGGGATTCGCTGGAAGTGGCGGAGATTGCCAGTGGCTACGCTGTAGTCGAGTTCCAAGGCCGTCACTCCGATCAACAGATCAGCGAGTGGGAGGCGCAGGCCTTTAGCCTGGTTCTCGCCGTCGATCTGCCCGACGCGAAGAGCGACCGGTACCGTGACTGGATGGATGGGCAGAGCCGTGAGTAGTTCCTGGATAAACTGCTGGCGCTTCGCTTTGCGCTGTGTCTGCGCGGGCCGCACCGTGGGCCAGCTCAATGAGAGTGACGACCGACAGGGCGATCTCAGTTTCTCCTGCTCTGCGGGCGATGGCGGAGAGCATCTGCCGCGCGTTCTGGCCCTGCCGTTCGGCAGCGATCAGCACACTGGAATCGAGGATCAGTCCCATGCGGGCGGTTCGAGCGGTTCGCGATGGCTCTCGATAGCTGCTTCTACATCCTTGGCGAAGTCAGCATCCATGACCGCTGTCGAGTCCTCGGGCAAGAGTGCAATGCACTCGGAGATAGTGCGGCGCGGCGGCGCAGGCGCATGGATTACCGCCACAGGCAGCTTGCCGCTCTCGATCACAACCTCTGCACCGGCGCGCACACGCGCCAGCACGTCAGCAAAGTTGCTGGCGGCTTCCGCTTCCGAGATGTGGATCACATGGTCAGCCATGACGCGATTATACCGGCATTCCTCCTCGTCCGATTCAGCCTCCAGCGCGTCCAGCAGATCGGCCTTCTGCTGGGCTTCTTCGTGCGGCGTGCGCTCAGGTTGAGGCGCGCTCCCTGGCGTGTAAATGACGGAGACGCCCTAGCACACGGTCGGCCTGCTATGCACAGAGAAATCATTGCCGCGATATTTGAGGTCGCGGAAGCGCAATAGTTTGAGTAGCCAGCTCATTTCTTGAGCAGGCTCGTTTCCACGGACAGATTGGGCAACTGACGAAAAACAGGCGACACCGCTCACGATCCGGTCAATGATCGGGATATTTCAACAATAGCCCGCCTTACGCTCCGAACTGCCTCAAATGGTGATCCATGTGAACGTACGTTTGCGCTCATTGAGGTTTTGAGTGCGAGTTTCGCCAGCTTGGATCACGGCCCAGAATCCAGTTCAGGCCGCGTACTTCGCGAGCAGCTCAGCAAGCGAACGAATCGACTCCATCTTGTCCTCGCCTAAGCCACGCAAATCTTCTTCAGCGATGCGACGCTCGTACAAGAGTCTCCCAAACACGTGCGTGAGTTGCGAATACCGATAGTCGTACTTGCGGTCGATCTCTTTACGGCGTTCAGTCAGGTAATGTTCCAAATCCCACAGATCCGACGACTGCTGGATCTCGTTGGCCATTTGCTTCGCTTTCTGAATCAATTCGTGCAGCTCGCGACCCAGAGCAGCGTCGAAGGCTGCGCGGGCGACGGCCTTTTCCGACCTCGACCAAGTCGGTTCGTTCTGGTAAGGGTAGCTGTCTTGTTTCGCAGACGGGCTGGTCATGTTCTGATCCTCCGTGGCGGCATTCTATGCCTTGCGGAGTCCGCGTTTCTACCGACGCGGAAGCTTGCACGGTGACAGAGTCAACATCGTTTTCCGGTGGGTTCCTGTCGGTTTTGAGGTTAAACAGGTCGTTTACGGGATGCCCGAGATTTTGCTTGCAGCCGAGATAACGCTCGGTCGTTTGTACTGACGCGTGCCCCAGCAAGAACTGAATCTGCTCCAACGCTCCTCCGCTGTCATGACACAACTTCGCACAGGTCCGCCTCAAGTCATGGGGTGCGATGTGCTCCAAGCCCGCTCTCCCGCAGCAGGACCGGACCACGTACCACACGACATTCTGCGAGATGCCAGTGCCCCACACCTTTCCCGTCCTTGCCACGCCGCGGAAGATCCTTCCCTCCGTGACCCTGGCCGCTAGTATCCACTGATCGAGCGCTGTCTTGACCCACGCTGGAATCGGCATCGTGCGGATGTGGCCACCCTTGCCTATCAGGTCTACCACTGCCCAGTGTCCCTGGCGCATCTGGATTTCATCCACCTCCAAGCCCACCAGCTCCGATCGGCGAAAGCCACAACCCAAAAGCATGGCCAGAATCGCGTAGTCGCGCTTAGCGCGCATGGTGCTCCCACAAGCATGCGTGAGCACTTCCGAACTCTGCTCGGTGCTCAACCAATTGCCGGCGCGAAATCCGAGCTGCTTGACTCCTTTCACCCGGCTGATCCCAGCAGCCAGTTCGGGGCTGAGCAATCCAGAGTCCGCAGCTTCGTGCGCGAGTCTTCGCGCCGCCGCGAATTGTTGGTTGATGGTATTTGCGGCCAGACCGCGTGATTCCAAGTGCATGCGGTAGCGGACAACCACGATGCGGTTGAAGGCGAGGCGGGGTTCGGAACAGTACCAGGCGATGAACTGGTCGATCGCGTACTCGTACACACGGCGTGAGGCTGGCGAGCCCAGGCTGTTGAGCACGGCCCTCTTACAATGATCTAGATCCGGCAGTCGAAGCGACCGGCGACGGTAATTCGGCTTAACTTTCTGCTTGCCCATGGCGACGGCCTCCTCATGCCGTAGGATTGGAACTACGACAGACCGCCTGGGCTATGCAAGCATTGGTGCCAGATGCCCGTCTTGGAGGGTTTTGAGCGTAAACGCCTGTTCTCGCCAGTTGACCAGCATCCGCCTGCACCGATGTCTTCAATCCCAGGTCGGCTGACGCCTGGACCCGGCAGAACATGCGAACAGACTGGTTGAGATGGCAAGCACGTTCTTCAGGCAGCCCTATGGTTGGTCGTCGTTTGTACCTTGGGGAACATGCGAGGTGATCCGTTTCAGAAGGAATTGTCCCGTGTCCTGTCCGCTCCCGTTTACGTTTTTCTGTCTCCGGTCGTTCAGAGCGGTGGCCAGTGTCTGGGAATCCAGGCGGACTTTTCAGCGTAGTAACGCTTTTACAACGAGAGAATCAAGAGTCTACCTAAGAATTCGGCAGTCAAGTGAGCACTAACAAAAATTCACCCTTGCGCAAGAAAGCCGGAGTATAATCCTGCTGCCCGAAGTTCACCCGCCAAAAGGACCAAGGCATGTTGGGGTTGCGGCTTTGTCCCGTGTCCTGTCCGCTCCCGTTTACGTTTTTCTGTCTCCGGTCGTTCAGAGCGGTGGCAAGTGTCTGGGAATCCAGGCGGACTTTTCAGCGTAGTAACGCTTTTACTTAAAGATAACAAGCGGGGGTATTGTTAGCGATGAATAGACCTTTGTGCCTGCTTGCGGTTTTGTCGCTGATGTCTTCCTTGTTGGCGACTTGCGCTCTTGCGGAGCCGAATGAGTCCGAGGACGTGCGCAACGCTGTTGCCGGGTTCGCAACCACTTGGAACGCCCACGACATGGACGCGTTCGGCAAGCTCTTTGCTCCAGACGCCGACTTCGTTAATGTCGGAGGGTTACTGTCGGTCGGACGACAAGACATTCAGCTTCATCATGCGTGGTCGCACGGCGCAATCTCTAAGGAAACCTTCCCCAACGGGAACCCCGCGTATTACGGGATTTTCAAGCACAGCACAATGAAGTTCAATCAGGTCGATGTGCGCTTCCTGCGAAAGGATGTCGCTATCGCTCACGTGAACTGGGAATTGCTTGGGGATGCCCGAACGCCGACTCCACGGCTTGGCATGCTCCTGTTCGTGCTCACTCGGCAGGACGGTGGCTGGCTGATCGCAGCCGCTCAGAATACCGAAATCAATCGCACAGTCAAATAAGCTCTGGACTCCCCTGAGGTGCTGTGTGATTTGCACCGCCGCGCAAGCAGTGCGACTTTGCGTATCCAATCTTAGGCAGGGCCCGTGGTGTAACGGCAACACAGCACCCTGCGACGGTAGCAGATGCGGGTTAAAATGGATTTCTGGCTTTACAACGAGAGGTGCCTATGTTTCGTCATCGTGAGCGATACGGGAGTTCGGCGCGCTGTTGTCCGATGACAATGCGAGTTGTCTTCTTGGCTGCGATTTGTCTCTGCGCCGTCTTTTCTTTTGCCACAGAAAGCACGCTGCCCAAAATCTCCTGCAATGAGAACCGAGTGGCAGCCGGTCGGCTGGATTCCGGCGTCCTCCCGTTACCTGGGGCATGCGCCGCCCAGAGCACTCCGGCGGCGGAAACGGTGAGAGGCATTGAAATTGTTCTCCTCGGGACACACGGCGGGCCATATTTAAATCAAGACCGGTCGGAGTCGTCCAGTCTCCTCATAGTCGACGGTCGTCCCTATCTGATCGACTGCGGCATGGGCAGCATGCGGCGGATGGTACGCGCGGGTATCCGGTCCGAGAGGGTCGGAACGATCTTCATCACCCATCTCCATCCTGATCATGACCTCGATCTCGCCAACGTGATGGCCAACGATCTACTGAATTTGCAACGCACCGCCGACGCCCTTCAGACCTTCAACATCTACGGGCCGCCGCAAACGAAAGAACTGGTCGATGCGGCATTCGCCTACATCAGCATCCCCTTCGGCGCCTTCGCGGCCGAGGCACGTAATGCTGACATGCTTGCGCGAAACCCATTTGCGGCGCACGAGATTCGGAGCGACGGCCTGGTCTATCAAGATGACAAGATTCGAGTGATTGCCGCAGAGAACTCTCACTATGCTCTGATGCCCGCAAAATTCCGCGAGCGTATGAAATCGTATTCCTATCGGTTTGAAACCCCGCATGGCGTTGTCGTCTTTACGGGCGACACGGGCGTGAGCGACGCCGTGACGCAAGTCGCCAAAAACGCGGACGTTCTTATATCCGTGGCCCTTGATCTTGACGCAATGGACAAGTCGCTCCATGAGGCGGCCATCGAGAACCACTGGTCGGCAGAACGTCTGAACGGGATGATGGCACACATGAAAGACGAAATTCTCGACCTGAAAGAAGTCGGGGAGCTTGCGTCGAAGGCGCAGGTCAAGTCAGTGGTGCTTTACCATTTGGGCCCTGATGGCGTGCAGCCGGCAGTTTTTGTATCCGGGGTGAAGAAATATTACCCAGGTCCCGTGTTCGCCGGAGCGGACCTCGATCGATACTGCCTCAGCGACAAAGCGCAAATGCTCAGCCCATGCCACTGAGCTTCACCCCGTTCGGCAACCGGTGTCCCGAAGGTAGGGCGGTCAAAACGTGTAATCGCCTCTTTTCGACAACTATGAAACCCAAGTGCTGTGCTGGTCGACAACGCGCCAGACGCCATTCACCTTCCGCGTGAGGATGTAACCTCCACCGCTACAAAGCCCGCAGAAGTGGTCGATGTACAGAATCGCTTCGGATTTGCTCAAATTGAATCCGGCCTGAGAAACAGCAACGTATCCCAAGTTATAGGCAATCGGCTCAATTGGTGAAAAATCGCGAGGTAATTATCCCTTGACATCACGTAGAATAAAATGCATAATGTCTGTAGGTAAAAGCCATGAACCGCAGACAGACCATTCCAAAGCACTTACGGTACACAATTGAAGATTTCAATCGCCAATTCCCCGATGATGATGCC
>WNGK01000557.1_pt1 | contig 59545 bp, 53 predicted proteins | sample 5400601 | NCBI WGS metagenome assembly WNGK01 (sample SAMN13153376, study PRJNA577476) | soil metagenome | isolation source: 60 cm soil or saprolite under Garry oak tree replicate 1 | place: USA:California | collected 2016-06-15
CTGATCGGGCCGCCGGACTTGAGAGCCACTTACTCTGGCGTATCCGGCATTCATCCGGACGTCGCAAATACCGAAGGCGAAATGGAGCCCGCGTTGAAGAGGGTAAGCGGTCTCGAAAGCCTGGTATCGGCGATCACGGCCAATGCTTCAGATGTGTACAGCCCACCCTTTGGCGCTGTTATGGCGATCGGAAACTACGGAATGGCGGCGAACTATCGAATCGCAGTCGTTAACGGCGATGTCAATCTGGGTCCTGGCTTTGGCTACGGGATCTTGCTTGCGCGCGGCGATCTGAGGGTGACCGGCAGCTTCACCTGGAATGGCCTGATCCTGATCATTGGCCAGGGAGCGCTTCACTGGAACGGCGCCGGTGATGGGTCCATTAACGGCGGACTATTTCTCGCGCGTACCCGAGCCAATGACCGCAGTTCAGAAAACCCGCTTGGCACTCTTCTCAGCTCACGTGGCGAAATCACTGCGGATTTCAACGGAGCTCGCGGCAGCGGAATCCACTACAACACATCCTTAATCGAAGCCGCGAACCAGGCACTCCCGTACAATCCGATTGCTATTCGAGAACGTTAGTCTAGCCGCGAATTACGCCAATTACGCCAATGGGCGCAGTAACGCTTGATGCGCGTCATGGCGTCATTGCGTAATTCGCGGCTAATTTCTACTCTTACGCCCTCGTTGTTCGAGTTCGGTTATTACCTGCGGGATCTTCGTAGAGATACTTCACGCGATTCTTGTAAATGAAAAGGTTCGGCTGTGTGTCACGCGTGATTCGGATGATATCCTTGTCGTAATATTCGATCCATCCGTGCACCTCTTCGCCATCGATAAGTTTCACGACTACAGGTGTGCGATTTTTGGAAAGACGATCGATGTATTCAGCTTCCCGGAAAGTCGTTTCGGGCGCGGCTTGCCGGCGATCTCTCCTACTGATGTATTCATTTGGGATTCGTGTTGCCATGTTCCGAAGTATTCAGTTTTCGATGTTAAGATTCAAGAGTGAAGATTCAAGCGTTACTTTTCGACCTTGGAAAGGTCCTCATCGATTTCAACTTCGATACGGGTGTTCAGGCCCTGCACGCTTGTTGCTCCATATCGCGAGACCGGTTTGAAGAAGTCCTCTGGGATGAGACGTGGATCCAACGGTATGAGCGCGGAGAGATCTCGACTGGTGAATTCCACACATATCTCTGCAAAACGGCAAATCTGAAAATGGAGCTGACGCAGTTCTGTCAGACGTGGTCCTCTGTTTTCTTGCCGGATCTGATTGTGTCGGAGAAGTTATTGGTGTTACTGAAGCGGAAATACCCGCTGATCTTGGTTTCCAACACGAATGAGGCCCATGCCGAGTTCATCCGCACAAAATATCGAATCTTCGATTATTTTGACCACCATGTTCTTTCTTACCGGGTCGGTTCCTTAAAGCCGGATATGAAGATCTTTGAGCATGCCATCCTTGCATCAGGCTGTCCGCCTGAAACGCTCTTCTTCACGGACGACCGCGAAGAAAATGTTCGTGCCGCCGAGCAGTTGGGGATTCACTCTCATCGTTTTGTGTCGGAGTCGAAGCTGATCGAGGCGCTACGGCAGGCTGGGGTCGAAATTGGCGGTAACGGAAACCACACATGAATGACGAAAAGCCGCACCTTTCCACCTACTGCGCGCACGCCGGAGCCGCAGACCTGCCTTCCCAGAACGCGCCTGCAGTAATGCCGATCTACCAGACGTCGGTATACGAGTTTGGGGACCTCGAAGAACTGGACGCGGTGTGGGAAGGGAAGAAGCCCGGATTCATTTACGGACGCTACGCACTGCCAAATCATGCTGCCCTGGAAAACATCGTAGCCAAGTTGGAACAAGGTGAGGGCGCCATCGCAAGCGCGTCAGGCATGGCCTCCATTGTGGTTGCGCTCTGGGCCCTGCTCCAAAGCGGCGATGAAGTGGTGGTCGCCAATGACTCCTACGGCGGTACTCTGAGTCTCGCCGCGCGTGATTTCCCCCGGTTTGGGATAACCAGCCGATTTGTTCCGACAACAAAGATGGCGGAGATCGAAGCTGCATTTTCATCGAGAACGAAGGTATTGCTCGTGGAAACGCTCTCTAATCCGCTGTGGAATGTTATCGATGTTAGCGGCGTTGCGAAATTATGCCGGCGAAAGGGCGTGAAGTTGCTTGTGGACAATACCGTGGCGACGCCGTATCTGGTCTGTCCACTGGCATTGGGAGCTGACGCTGTGATCCACAGCGCGACGAAGTTCCTCGGTGGTCATCACGATGTGACAGCGGGAATACTCGTCGGCTCCGGCGAATTCATCGCAGGCGCTCGCGAATCGGCTATCCGGCTGGGCGCCTGCCTGGCGCCATTCGAGGCGTGGCTGACGGTCCGGGGCATCAAGACATTCGCGCTCCGAATGGGCCGCGTCTGCTCGAGTGCACGGGAAGTGGCGAATCACCTGGAGAAGCATTCCAAGGTGCGCACGGTTTTTTACCCCGGCCTCGAGAGCCATCCCCAACGCGATATCGTCCGGCGGACCATGAAGGGACTGGGCGGCGGCATGCTTTCATTTGAGTTGAAAGAAGGAAGTGTCCGATCCGCCGAGAATTTCGTGAAGAACCTGGAGCTCATTCGCCTTGCCCCGAGTTTGGGTGGCGTCACGACAACCATTTCGCATCCCGCGAAGACCTCGCACCGTTCCCTAACGCCGGCCCAACGCGCCGAGGCTGGTATTTCAGACACGCTGCTGCGGCTTTCTATTGGCATAGAGGAACCCGAGGACATCGTGGCGGAACTCGATCGTGTGCTCGATGTCATTTAGCCGCGTCATTCGCGGCTGACGCGGGGAACCTATGGAGCGAAAAATCTTCGTCGTCTCCGACGCTACAGGAGCTACAGCCGAGCACGTATTGCAGGCTGCGCTGGCACAGTTTGAAGCGGAGAACGTCGAGATCGAGCGGCGGCCGCAGACGCGAACCATCGAACAGATCCGGCAGGTGATCGACGAAGCGCGGGAAAGTGGTGCGATGGTTGTGCACACCATGGCGTCAACGGGACTGCGCCGGGAAGTCTATTTGCGTGCGACGGAGCGGAGTGTGCGCTCGGTCGATCTGCTGGGCAATGTACTGTCAGATTTAAGCACGTTTCTTGGGGCTCCTCCGGGCGGTGTTCCCGGCGGACTGCATCGTCTTGACGAGAACTACTATCGGAGAACGGACGCTCTCGCGTTCGTCGTCAAGCACGATGACGGGCTTGGTCTGGAGGACCTTGGGCGGGCCGATATCGTTCTGGTCGGAATTTCCCGCACATCGAAAACACCCCTTTCCATCTATCTGGCCGTTCGAGGCTATTTCGTCGCCAACGTGCCCATCTTGAATGGGGTTGAACCGCGGCCCGAGCTATTCAAGATCGATCAGCGGCGAGTGGTGGCCCTGCGGATGGATCCGATTCGTTTGCGGCACATTCGTGAGCAGCGCCTGAAGTCTTTTCCGGAGGACGCGCGGCAATCCTATACGGATGCCCGAATGATTCAACAGGAAGTGGCTTATGCCGACGACATTTTCAGGCGGGCGTCATGGCCGGTCGTCGATATGAGCCTGAAGTCTCTCGAAGAGGTGGCCATCGAGGTTATCAGCCTGGCTACAGACCTGCCGTACGTGCGTACGCCGGACGGGCTCCGTGCAGTCTGACGGCCACAGGCGATCCCGCAAAGTAACCCAAGTCCCTGATTTAACGTATGGAACTTTTGGCTCGTTTCCAAGTAGAATGGAGGCCGCTTGCCGATCCCAGCAGAAACTCATAGCGAAAAAAGCCGGCGCTTTTGCTCGCACTGATTCTGGCTTCGGCCCGGGTCCACACAACAAAATTCGGAGTAATCCAACGTATCCTTAAATGAGCATTTTTGAATTTTTCTTCAAATACAAACCTATCGTTTATGAAAAGGGCCGCCTGGCGTTCCAGCTTGTAGGCTCGCCTGCGTGGTTTATCCTTTTCATTATCGCCGCTGCCGCGGGCGCCTACTACGCCTACCGGAACGTTGCTCGCGATAAATACTCTATTGGCTTGGTCGTGCTCCGCGCCGTCACGTTCAGCGTGCTGGCGTTCATCTTCCTCCGGCCGGTCCTCAATATCTCTACTGTCCTGCCCCAGGAAAGCTACGTTGCGGTTGTTATCGACAACTCGGAAAGCATGAAAATCAAAGATGACGGCCAGGTGTCGCGATCTGAACAGCTCCAGAAACAGTTAGAAACAACGAATTTCTTCAAGCGGCTCTCAGACAAGTTCAAGGTAAGAATGTACCGGTTTGACCGCGATGCCGAACGCATCGAACACATGGGCCGGATGAACTACAGCGGCAAGCGTACCCGGTTCGAATCCGCAACGGACCTGTTGTATCAGGAACTCGGGACGGTACCGCTTTCAGGCGTTGTACTGATCACGGACGGAGTGGACAATGCTTCAAAGCAGTGGACCGAGTCGCTCTCCCGTCTTGAAGCACGCCACATCCCCTTTTATACAGTCGGTGTAGGCTCGGAGAACATCACCCGCGATGCGGAGATTGTGAAGGTCGCCGCGCCACGCGAGACCCTGAAGGAATCGACAGCCGTTGTTGACGTGTCGTATCGCAGCCACGGTTTTTCCGGCAGGAAGGCCACGCTCTACGTCCGCGAAAATGGTGTTCTCTTGAAGTCAGAAGAGGTCGTTCTCCCGGCCGATGGCGAGATCGCCGAAAAATCCATCGACCTTCCTGTCAAAAATGAGGGTACCCGGCTCTTTTCCTTCGCACTCCAGGCACAGGACGATCGCATCCCCGAGAACAACACCCTGGACGCACTGGTCGAAATCAAGAATGACCATCCGCAGATTCTCTATATAGAAGGTGAACCGCGGTGGGAGTTCAAATTCCTGCGCCGTGCAATTCAGGACGATCCCAATATCCGGCTCGTCACCCTGCTGCGCTCCTCCCAAAACAAGTTCTATCGTCAAGGCATCGACAAGGAAGAGATGCTGGCCGAGGGCTTCCCGAAAAAGCGCGAAGAGCTTTTCCAATACAAAGGCCTCATTTTCGGCAGCATCGAGTCCACTTTTTTCACCCAGGATCAACTGAAGATGGTCGTGGACTTCGTTAGCAACCGCGGTGCCGGATTTCTCATGATGGGTGGACGAAATTCGTTTGTCGGCGGACGTTATCAGAATAGTCCGATAGCCGACATTCTTCCTATACAGATGTCGCAGGAGGATCGCACGCCTATTATCGGCCGCCTTAAGCTTGCCGTCACCGATTATGGCCGAACGCATCCGTTGATGAAACTTTCCCCCGATGCGAACGCAAACATCAAGCAGTGGTCGGAACTGCCGCCTTTGAACGACTTCAACAAGACACTTGAAGCGAAGGTCGGCGGCATTGTCCTTGCCCGTGGCCAAACAGAACAAAAAGGTAGTTCAGAGCCCATCCTGCTTGCATATCAGCGATACGGACGTGGCCGCACCATGGCCTTTACCAGCGGCAGCAGTTGGCGCTGGCAGATGGAAATGGATCACGAGGACATGACGTACGAACTCTTTTGGAAGCAGGTTCTGCGCTGGCTCGTCAATACTTCACCCGATCCTGTAATGATCAGCTCCGACAAGGACACCTATCTTCCCGGCGAAGCCATACGGCTTTATGCGGAGGTTTCAAACAAGACGTTTGACCGGATGAACAATGCGAAAGTCATAGCCAAGGTCACCAATCCGGACGGCGTCACCGAATCGCTTGCATTGGATTGGAATGGCGCGCAGGAAGGCGTCTACCAAACCGAATTGAATGCCGGCGAGAAGCCTGGCATTTACCGGGTGGAAATCGACGCTGCTCAGGGTTCGGAGAACCTCGGAACGAACCGCACGGCTTTCCAGGTTCAGGATCGGCCAGTCGAGTATTACAACGCACTGTTGGATACCCGGTTTCTCCAATCGGTCGCCTCAGCGACAGGTGGCCGCTACTACCCATTATCGAAAATCGGCGATGTCCCGGACGACGCCGTATACGTCGCAGGCGAAACGTCATTTGTCGAGCAGAAAGAGTTGTGGGACGTCCCATTTCTCTTCATGCTGCTATGTGTCACCCTGGCGGGGGAGTGGTTCTGGAGAAAGAGGAAGGGTCTGGCATGAAATTTCGTCTTTTGCTCGCCTTCATCCTGTTCTTGCCCGCCGTGGTATTGGCCGATTCCAGCGCGCTCATCCTCAGCGGTGTTCCCGGCAGTCCCGATCACGCAGAAAAATTTGCGAAGTGGACCGAAGGCACACGCAAAGCGCTGGTCGAAAAATTCGGATTCTCGCCGGAACGAGTCCTTGTGCTATCGGACAAGAAGACGGCTCAAGCCGATGTCAGGGCTGCGTTCGCCACGCTGAAACAGCAGCTCAAACCAACCGACTCCTTCTTTCTGTTCTTCATCGGCCACGGGAGTGGGGAAGGGGATTACAAATTCAATATCAGTGGTCCAGATTTCACTGCTGCGGATTACAACAAGCTCTTGTCCACGCTCAGCGTGGGCCGGATCGTGATCGTAAACGGAACCAGTGCCAGCGGGGGAGCCATCGAAGCATTCGCTGGAAAGAATCGCATCATTGTCACGGCAACACGTAGTGGTCAGGAAGGCAACGATACCGTTTTCTACGAATACTTCCTCGAGGCGCTCCAGAGCCCCGCCGCGGACGAGGATAAGGACCAGAAGATTTCCGTCTGGGAAGCGTTCAAATACGCTTCAGCAGCCGTGGAGCGCTTCTATAAAGAGGAAGGCCGGCTCGCGACCGAGCATCCGCAGATTTCAGACAATGGAGCGGACAAGACCGGGGCAAGCATCAAGGATCCTCCTCTGCTGGCCCGCTCGACGAGCTTCCAGGTCGACCGGCCGATCGTTTCCAGTGATCCCAGGGTGCAGGCGCTATTGAACGAGAAGAAGGATCTCGAACAAAAAATCGAATTCCTGCGCGTGAACAAAGCGGCGACTCCCGACGCCGAATACGAAAAGCAATTGGAAGACTTGTTCGTGCAGTTGGCGCTGAAGAACCAGGAAATCAGCCAGCAGGAGAAGAAGAAATGAAGAAATATTTCGAATTGCGAATTTCGGATTGCGAATTTCGGGGGCGCTGGCGAGCAAATTCGAAATCCGCAATTCGAAATTCGAAATTGCTCGTCGGCTTTCTACTTTTTCTTCTCTTCAGCTGTGGAGCACTCTGGCAGACCGATATACCTGGAGCAATCGAGCAGGCGCGAACGGGCAAGTACAAAGAAGCAGCCGCTACACTGGAAACGGTTGTTGCCGGAGGAAACTTCGATCCTCAAGTCGTCGAGAGCCTTTACAACGCATGGATTCGCCAGGGCGAATACACGAAGGCGCGCGATCGATTTGAAACTTGGTCGGCGGCGAACGCCGCTTCCGCACCCATTCGGCTTGCGGCGGCGCGCGTCAATCACCTGACAGGGAATTTCGATCGGGCCCTGACGCACCTGAATCCCATTCAAACTGCCCCTAATATCGCAGTCGCCGCACAATTCGAAAAAGCGAAAGTGTTGGAAGATACGGGCAAACGTGACGACGCAAAGGCGATTTACGACAAGCTGATCGCGAATCTCCAGGGCACGCGCTCGCCAAACGATCTCGTGTACGTTGCCCGCGCGATGTGGGCAACCGGCTACTTTCATGATGCGAACGATGTCTTCAAGCTGGCGACCCAGGGCAATCCCCGCAATGCCGAAGCGTTCGTGGTCTGGGGCGATCTACTTGCGGAAAAATACAATGAGCCCGAAGCCCTCGCAAGCTATGAGGATGCGCTGAAAATCGATTCCAACTTGCCGGAAGCGCACCTCGGTATGGCTAGAAATCTCGCCATGACCGACCCTGAACGAGCGGGCACGGAGCTTGAGCACGCGTTGACGATGAACCCGAACTCCGTCGAAGGACACTTGCTCACGGCCGAGCAGGATATCGATTCGGAACAGTACGACAAGGCTCAAAAGGATATTGCCAAAGCTCTTGTCGTGAATCCGCGGTCCGTGGAAGCCCTCAGCCTGTTGGCTTCGATCAATTTCCTTCAGAGCAACAAAAGCGAGTTCGACAAGTACGTGGCTCAAGTACTCGAGATCAATCCGTACTACAGCAATCTCTACGACACGATTGCCGATAATTGCGTTTCCTTGCGCCTTTACAAGGAGGCTGTGGATTTCGCGCGCGAGGCGCTTCGCCTGAATCCGAACGACTGGAACGCAATGAGCGTGCTCGGAGTCAATCTGTTGAGGATCGGTGAGGAAGAGGAAGGAAAAGCCACGCTCGAGAAGGCGTCCGCGGGTGATGCGTTCAACGTTTCGACCCACAACACGCTCACGCTTCTGGACAGCTTTGCCAACTTCGACCGGTACGAGACCGCGAACTTCAAGATCAAGCTTCACAAGAAAGAGAGTGCCGTCCTGCGGCCATATGTGACGGAGCTTCTCGAGAAGGCGTACAAGACGCTCAGCGAAAAATATGAATTCAAGCCTCAAGGCCCGATCACATTCGAAATGTATCCGGACCATGCCGATTTCGCTGTCCGCACGCTGGGTTTGCCGGGTATCGGGGCACTGGGCGTGTGTTTTGGGAAACTGTTCGTGATGGATTCCCCATCGGCGCGGAAGCCCGATACGTTTAACTGGGGCAGCACGCTGTGGCACGAATTCACGCACGTCATCACGCTTCAGATTACCGATCACAAAATTCCGCGATGGTTTTCGGAAGGCTTGTCGGTGTACGAGGAACGAAAAGCATATCCAGGTTGGGGAGACGATCTGAAGCTGGACTATTTGGCTGCAATTAAAGGGAAGAAGCTTCTGACCACGGCAGAATTGAACAACGGTTTCATCCGGCCGAAATATCCCGCGCAAGTTTTGGTTTCGTATTATCAGGCATCGCTGATCTGCGACTACATCGAGCAGAAGTTCGGCTTTCCGGCTATCAAGCGGATGCTCGCGCTGTACAAAGCAGGTAAGGGCACGGCAGATGTCTTCAAGGAAGCGCTAAATCTTACTCTCGAACAGTTCGATACCGAGTTTTTCAAGTGGGTCGACGACAGAGTGAAGTCTCTAGACGTCAAGCCATTCACGGACCTTATTAGCAGTGGGCAGCAGGCGCTGGCGAGTGGTGACACGGATAAGGCGATCGAAATTTTGAGCCGCGCTGTGGAGATGTACCCCGAATACAGCGACGAGCACAATGCATACGAGCCCCTCGCTGACGCGTATCTGAAAAAAGGAAACAAGAAGGCTGCTGTCGATACACTGAAGCAATTTCTGAACTATTCGGAGACCGGTTATAAGGCCAGCCTGAAGCTGGCGGACCTGCTTCAGGAAGACGGTGACATCATGGGCGCGCGACACGCGCTGGAAGGTACGATTTACATCCGGCCGCTCGATCTTGAAGGACATCAGAAGCTGGGTGACATTCTGCTGACTCAAAAACAATTAGCTCCTGCCGCCCGCGAATTTGGGACCCTGCTTACGTTGAACGCTCCCGACCGCGCCGGCGCATATTACAAACTTGCGGAAGCGAACCTGGGCCAAGGCAATCGCCAGGATGCGAGAAGGAATGTCATGAGGGCTTTGGAGATCGCGCCATCCTACGCGCCGGCTCAGGAATTGTTGTTAAAAATTGTGAGGTAATCGTGGAACTAAGCGTCGAACAAAAGAAGGAGTTGGAAACAGTCGAACGTTTTCATTCGGACTTGAGACGAATTGATCGGGAGGTCCGCAAGATTATCGTCGGCCAGAAAGAAGTCGTCGATCAGGTGATGATCTCCATGCTGACCGGCGGACACTCTATCATCACGGGCGTCCCGGGTCTGGCCAAGACGCTGTTGATCTCAACCGTGGCTCAGGTGTTGCACCTCAATTTCAAACGCATTCAGTTCACGCCGGATTTGATGCCCGCCGACATTACGGGAACCGAAATCATTGAAGAGGACCGCGTGTCGGGGAAACGCGTCCGGGTATTCGTGAAGGGTCCAATTTTCGCCAACATTATTCTGGCAGATGAAATCAACAGAACTCCGCCGAAGACGCAGTCCGCACTGCTCGAGGCGATGCAGGAAGGATCGGTCTCGATCGAAGGTAATACCTACATTCTCGAGAAACCTTTCTACGTCCTTGCTACGCAGAACCCCATCGAATTGGAGGGCACGTATCCATTGCCGGAAGCGCAGCTCGACCGGTTCATGTTCAACGTCATTATCGAATACCTCAATGAAGAGGAAGAGATCCAGGTCGTGAGTCAGACGACCTCGCTGCGAACCGTCGAGTTCGAAAAAACAATCAGCGGTCCGGAGATCATCGAGTTCCAGCGGCTCGTCCGGAAGATGCCGGTGGCCGAGTCCGTCATGCGTTATGCCGTCCAGTTGGCTCGAACGAGCCGTCCCAGCGGCGAGAATCCGCCGGACTTCATCAAGCAATATGTGAACTACGGGGCCAGCTTACGCGCTTCGCAGTTCCTCATTCTTGGCGCTAAGGCGAGAGGGTTGATTCATGGACGCTACAACGTAGCGGTCGAAGACATACAGGCGCTTGCTTATCCCGTGTTCCGGCATCGCATTCTGACGAATTTCCACGCCGAATCTGAAGGTATCCGCTCCGAGGATATCATCCGTCGTCTGCTCGAGGCCGTGCCGGTTCCCAAGTCGGGATTGAAAGATTAGGGGAGATGAGTACTCCGGTAGCAGAAAAACCCACAAACCGTTTCATCGATCCCAAGGTTCTGGTGAAGATTCAGAACCTCGAGTTGGTGGCCCGCACGGTCGTCGAGGGTTTCGTCCAGGGATTGCACCGATCGCCCTATCTGGGCTTCAGCGTGGATTTTGCGGAGTATCGGCAGTACATGCCTGGCGATGAAATTCGTCGAATCGATTGGAACGTGTTTTCGAGGTCGGACCGCTTATACGTGAAGTTGTACGAAGGAGAGACCAACACGCGGGTGCTGGTCCTGCTGGATATCAGCGGTTCGATGAAATACAGTTCAGGCGACGTCAAGAAAATCGACTATGCCCGCATTCTGGCGGCGTGCCTGAGCTATTTTGCGCATCACCAGCGCGATGGTATTGGCCTCCTGACATTCGACACCGAAGTCCGAGCGCACCTGCCGGCGAGCCGCCGCCGAGGGCAGCTCTTAAACATATTGGCGGAGATCGACCGTATCGAGCCGAGTCAGCAAACCGAATTTCGAAAACCGCTCCGATTTCTGGCCGAATACCTCACGCGCCGAGGCGTCATTGTTTTGATTTCGGACCTGTATGATGAGCCGCAGAACATTATTGCGGGACTCAAGCAGCTCAAGTCGAAGGGCAACGACATCATCGTCTTTCACATTATGGATAATTTCGAGCTGACGTTTCCTTTTGCGGACATGGCTCAGTTCGAAGACATGGAAACGAAGCGCAAACTGCACGTCATCCCGGAATACCTGCGCACTCAGTATCTGGCCATATTGAACGACCATATGAATCTAATCCGGAAAGAGCTTTCCGGCGCGCGCATCGACTACACCTTGATGGATACCAGCAAGCCGTTGGACGTGGGGTTGTTCTCATATTTGGCGGCGAGGGCGAAAGGCCAATGAAAGGGAATTTCGGATTTCGGATTTCGGATTTCGGATTTGGGGAACCAGCCAAAGCGCCAGGTTTTCCCCCAAATCCGAAATCCGAAATCCGAAATCCCAAATTGGTTTTCTTATGTCGTTCCTAAACCCATTTTTTTTCATCGGCTCCCTGGCGCTGGCGATTCCGGTGTTGATTCACCTGGTGCGCCGCGAGAAATCCGAAATCGTCCCGTTTAGTTCGCTGATGTTCCTTCTGAAGGTGCCGAAGCGATCGATTCGCCAACAGAAGATCAAGAATCTTCTATTGATGGCCTTGAGGCTGCTCATCCTTGCGCTTCTCGTCGGCGCTTTCGCGCGGCCCTATCTGACCCAGCCCACGAAGCCGTCCGCCAGCACGGACCAGAATAGAGCCATCATTCTGCTGCTCGACAACTCGTACAGCATGCGATATGGAACGAACTTTCAGCGATTGAAGACCGAGGCGGTGAAGCGGATCGATGCCATGAGGGCTGGTGACCGCATGGCCTTGCTCGCCTTTAACGAGAGCGCCATGCCGCTGTCGATGCCTACTTTCGACAAGAACGCCCTGAAAGCCGCAGTCGATGCGCTGGAACCGTCTTACGCCGGGACCCGGTACTACGAAGCGTTCACACTGGCGGATCGCGTCTTCAGCCAGATGGGGAAGGAACAAAAGCAGCTGGTGCTGATTTCCGACTTTCAGCGAAACGGCTGGAATCGGTCGAGCCGGGAAAGCGTGATCGGAAGCGATGTCAAGACCGAGACCGTCAACCTGAGCGTCGAAAAACCGACCAACGTGGGAATCGATAGCGTAAGTGTGGATCAGACCAGTTTCACGCGAACGTATACCGGCCGCGTGATCGCTCGCATCCACAATCACCACAAAGACGATGCCGTGAGTGTTCCCGTTTCGGTAAGTCTTGGCGATAAAGAGACTGCCCGCAAGATCGTGAACGTTCCTGCGAACTTGACGGCGCTCGCGGAATTTACCGGCTTCGACCTGCCGCTCGGATTTTCAAAAGGCCGTGTCCGCATCGAAGCTCAAGATCCGCTGATGCTGGACAATGACTTTCTATTCGCTCTGGAGCGCCGCGAAAAACTGAACGTCCTTGTGATTGATGCCGGCCGCGCGAAGCAAAGTTTGTATCTACGCCAGGCGTTCACGTCGTCGCCGGACCTGCCGTATGAAGTAATGCTCATGCAGGCGCAGAGTGTGACGCCGGAAGAGGTTGCCCGGCACGAGGTGGTCGTCGTCAACGACGTGCCGCGGCTCCCGGACAAAGTCCGCGAACGTATGGATGAGATGAGAAAGAGCGGGCAAGGCCAGTTGATTATTCTTGGCGAGAACTCCGACATTGGCTGGTGGAACAGCTATGGAAAACTCCCTGCGAAATTGGTACAAAAGATTTTCGTCGCGAAAGATCGCGGTAGATCTTCGGTTTCGCTGACCACATACGATCGCAATCACAACATATTCAAGCCATTTGAGAAGAGCACGAAGCTGGTATTGAATTCGGCGCAATTCTTCGCATACGTCGCCATCGAAGCCAAGCCAGCGGCAACGGTTCTTGCAAAATACGAGGATGGATCCGCAGCGCTCGTGGAATCGTCGAAGGACGATCATGGGTTGCTGGTATTTAACTCAACGGTAGATAACAAATGGAATGACCTTCCTCTAAAACCGTCATTCCTTCCCCTCTTCCACGAAATGATCCATTACCTGTCCCGCTACAGCGAAAGCCGAGGCTGGTACGTGCTTGGAGAAGGAATACCGGTCGTGGGGGGACTCGCAAGCGCTGCGGCGGCGGTCATCGATCCCAACGGCGACAGACAGGCCCTCGGAAACCTGAGCACCGGGCAAACTCGCTTCTTTACACCAGTTAAGCCTGGGTTCCACGAAATCCGGGTCGGGCCGGATACCCGGTTCGTTGCGGTGAATCCCCCCTCCTCGGAAAGCAACCTCGAAAGCATGCCGCCCGAGGATCTGTTGGCCAGTGTCCAGCGCACTCCGGGCGAGGCCGCCCAGCAGGCCGGAGTCTTCGGGGACGAGGAGAAAGAAGACTACGCGAGGCGCCAGACGGGGTGGTGGTATTTCTTATTGGTTGCTTTATTGGCGGGTATGGCGGAAATATATATAGCGAACCGGGCGTATAAGGCGTCCTGAGGGAGGCCATTCCAACCGAAAGGGAGAACACGAATGAGACCAAGCGAAGAGTTACTCCAGAAGATCGGCATTGTCAGAAGCAGATGGAAGGCGTTCCTGTGGGTTCGAGGGCTATCGTGGGTCTTGGGCGTCTTGGTTGCCTCGCTTCTGATCGGTTTCGCGGCCGCGAATTCAACGGGCTTTCCTGGATGGGCAGTAACGGTGCTGCGGCTCGGCCTCGTAGCGGCTTTTGTTTTCACATTGGTAAGGCGTCTGATCCTGCCGTTGCGGAGAACGCCCACGGATACTCAACTCGCCCGCTTTGTCGAGGAGAAAAACCCCGGACTCAAGGATCGCCTTGTCAGCGCCGTTGAGGCTGTTCAGAAAGCTAAAACCGAGCAGGTGGCCTTTGTCCATTTGCTGACCAAGGACGCTCTCGATCGGACCAAGCACGTGCGCTTTCGCGATCAGGTCAACAAGCGCAAGTTCGGCACGTTCGCGGCGTTGAGCGCCGTTTTCGCTGTGTCTCTGCTGATCAGCCTTTACATTTCGTCGCTATTCTTCCCTATCGGAAGCGCAAGACTCCTTGCCGGCCTTCTCAAGCCGCCGGCGATCGATGCGTATGAGTTGAAGGTCACGCCGGGGGACACAACGGTTCCACGCGGCAGTGACGTCGTCATTCAGGCCATTGCGCAAGGCTTTGACCCGCAGCGCGCTGAAGTGCATTTGCGATACGCGAATGGCACGCAGTGGGAAGCTTCGACTATGGAAGTAACACCCCAAACTGTTCCCACTTTCAGGCACCTGGTTTTTAATCTGCAGGAACCCGTGCATTATTTTGTGGAAGCCGGCGGATACAAGTCTAAAGAATTCACGATCGATGTTGCGGACCTCCCGCGAGTCGAAAAGCTGGACTACACGTACCACTACCCGCCCTATACCGGATTGGCTGTAAAGAAAGAAGAGAATGCGTCGGACATGGTGGCCCTGAAAGGCACCGAAGTTGAAGTCGTGGTGACCGGAAGCCAGGCCCTGTCTGGAGGGCGCATTGTCTTCGCCGACGGTAAGCCAGTACCCCTTCAACCCAGCGGCGAGAAAATGGCCACCGGCCGCGTGACCGTCGATCGAACGACGACGTTCCGGATCGAGCTCACCAACACCGATCGACAGAAATATCTCGGGCTCGAAGAGTTCTCGATGGAAGCGCTCGACGATCAAAAGCCAATTGTCGAGTTCACGAAGCCCGGACGAGACACAAAGGCTACCAAGGTCGAAGAGGTCTTCACGGAGCTGCGCGCAGAAGACGACTTCGGAGTAAACCAACTCGAGCTGTATTACTCCGTTAACGGCTCTCCGGAGCAGAAAATTGAACTCTTCACCAACAAAGGGGAGAGTCCGAAAGAGATCTCGGCATCACATACGTTCTTCCTGGAAGAACACGATCTGCAGCCCGGCGATTTCATCACCTACTACGGAAAGGCCGTCGATAGCCATCGTCCACCGAACACCGTGTCCACGGATATCTACTTCATCGAGGTCCGTCCATTCGGACGCGAATATTACCAGGGACAGCAAGGTGGAGGCGGCGGCGGTGGTGGAGAGGATGATTCCGCCGAAGCACTGTCGAAGCGGCAGAAAGACATCATTGCGGCCACGTTCAAGCTGATACGCGACAAAGCCAAGTTCCAGACCAAGGAGTGGACGGACAACATCCATGCTGTCAGCGCCAGCCAGTCGAAACTTAGCGAGCAAACCAACACCTTGATGCAGCGTCTTGCGCGGCGCGGCCTCAGCGGCCAAAGCAAGACCTTCAAAGATCTCTCGGAAAATCTCAAGCAGGCCATCGAACAGATGGGCCCCGCCGCCGAGCAGTTAAAAAATGAACAGGCCGATGCGGCTCTCCCCTATGAGCAAAAGGCCCTCCAGTACCTTATGCGCGCCGAAGCGCTGTTCACCGAAATCCAGGTCACGATGGGAAGTCAAGGAGGTGGCGGGGGTGGGCGCCAAAGCGCCGAGGACCTTGCTGACCTGTTCGAACTGGAGCTCGATCAAAATAAGAATCAGTACGAAACGCTCCAGCGCGGCGAGAAGCAGCAGAACCCGCAGGAGATCGATGAAGCCATTCGTAAGCTAAAGGAACTTGCCGAGCGTCAGCAAAAGCTCATGGAACGAAGGGCGCAACAGGCTCGAAATGGGGGGTCCGGTGGCGGCAGCGACCAGATGACGGCTCAGGAATTGCAGAAAGAAACTGAACGTCTCGCACGGCAGCTGGACAAACTTTCACGTGAGAACAATGACCGGCAGATGGCTGACGTGAGCCGCTCTCTACAACAGGCTGCTCGCAACATGCAGCAGCAGGGGCAGAGCGGCACTCCTCAGCAGCAGCAACAAGCGGCTCAGCAGGCACTCGAACAACTCCAGCGCGCTCAGCGATTGCTGACTCAGGGCCGCGGTGGCAACATGGATCAGCAACTGGCGCAATTGCAACAACAGGCGAAGCGGCTGAGAGAACAACAGAACAAGATCGCGGATCAAGCCGAGCAGCTCGCCGCGAGTCCGAATAATGACGGCAAGCGACGGGCCCAGGAAATCAACCAGCAAAAAGATCCTGTTCAGTCGGAATTGAAGTCGATGACCGATGGGCTCGAGGCCTTGAGCAACAGTCAGGAAAACCGGGAGGCCGCCAACAAGGCCCGTAGCGCCGCGAATACGATCAAGTCGAAAAATCTGCAGGGCCAAATGAATCAGAGCAGGCAGTTCCTTGACAACGGCTATTACAACTACGCGGCACGCAATGAGCGCGAAATCGAAAAAACTCTAGGCGATGTCGAAAAACAGATTGGCCAGGCTGCATCGGCGGCGAATAACACAGAAGAGAAAAAATTGCAGAACGCGCTGAATCAGTCCAGCCAAACCATTCAGAGCCTGGAATCCATGCAGCGCCGGTTGCAGTCCCAGCAGCAGAATCCAAACCAGCCGGGCCAGCCGGGGCAACAGGGCCAGCGGGGTAAGGAAGGGCAACAGGGTCAACAGAACCAGCAGGGTCAACAAGGCCAGCAGGGTCAACAAGGCCAACAAGGTCAGCAGGGCCAACAAGGCCAGGGCCAACAGGGCCAGGGCCAACAGGGCCAACAGGGTCAGGGTGGAGGCCAGCAGGGCGATTCGCGCAATGCGCAGGGGCAGGAGAATGGCCGCGTTGGACCGAATGTAGGTGCACAGAACTATGGCAACGCTACCGGACCGGGGAATTATGATCCCCGCCAGTGGTCTCGGGAACTTGGAGAACGGCTGCGTGAGATTCAAGACATTCAGAACGAGCTTGGCCGTAATAATCCGCTGGCGAATGATCTCAACCGTATTGCCGGTGACATTCGCGCTCTCATGCGCGATCCGAGGATAGGAAATCCACAGGAAATCGAAAGGCTGGCACAACAGATCATCGATCCGTTCAAGTCTGTCGAACTCGAGCTGAGCCGTTCGTTGGAACTCCTGTTGGCGAAGGAAAACGTTCGTTCGGCGCAGGAAGAGGAGATCCCGGCGGTTTACAAGAAGCTGGTCGAGGAGTACTACAAGAAGCTGTCGAATACGAAGCCGTAATCAACACATACAAAGGCACAAAGAAGGCCGCGATCAGAGTTATCTGGCGCGGCCTTCGTTGTGTGTTGGCGCCTGTCGTCCGGGCCGGGACTTGTCCTGCGAGCCAGTGGTGTCAGAATTAGCCGAAATGGAGGCTCGTGTCCTTCGCCCTCTGGGAGAAGGTGGCCCGGGCGAAGCGCGAGCCCGAAAGGGCGAAGCCTTAATAAAGGGCCGGATGAGGGTGCATTTCCTGCCCTCACCCGGCGCTTCGCGCCACCCTCTCCCAAAGGGAGAGGGACATGCCCGAAACAGGTTTCCCAATTGAGAATCCCATGAAACCCGCATCAATCCTGCTTTTGGAGCGCTCTGGCGCTCAGGCAGACATTCTATCTCTCATGCGGATGTTTTTGCGGCAGCCGTAGCCTGCGCAATCGGCGCTACAATGATGACCGGTAATCCCTAGCTCATCCGACCGAAGGATACTCACGTCCGGACAACAAAGCGGCCATGTTTGATGACCCAACATCGCTTAGCGCATTAGTTAAATCGCTGGCGCACACTTTTGCTGAAGGGGTCCGGCGGAACAAGTTGGCAGCCAGTCTTTCGATACTCACTCTGATCCTTTCTACGGCGCTCAGTCTTACCAGCGAATTCGACGAGCGACCCAGATACCGCCAGACCATTCTTCCGGAAGTCCAGCGAGCCGAAGAGCAATTCCTTCGAGCCATGCAATACGCCGAGGACGCCCCCAGTGACGATTGGCGTCTCTATTATTTCATTACGGCCCATCGCAGTGCGAAAGACGTGCTTCGCGTCGCGAAATCGCAATATCCCGTCACGGCCAAAGGCCGAATAGCTCACGATGCCTTGATCCGCTACTACGAATTCGTCAATGAAGAACTCGCCATCATCCGGACTGAAATGAGCTTGCACGAAGGGTATGACTACATGGCCGAATGGAATCGACGTGATGCTGAGTTCCTGGCTGTTCGGGAACAATGGGCTCGGTGGGCGAATGAAACCGGGGCGGCGCTTGGTCCGTTCCCTTAAACAGGCCGGGCACGATCGCGTGGAATTCCGCAAGCTTGAAAGGCAAATTCCCGATTACTGGATCTAATACAGCGGGAACTTATCGCACAACCCGTTCACTTCGTGCAGCACCCGCTTTTGGACTCCCTCGTCATGGATGGCGTTCAGCACGTCGGCGATCCAGTCGCCGATGGCTTCCATTTCGGGTTCCTTCATACCGCGTGTCGTTAAGGCTGGGGTTCCGATACGGATTCCGCTCGGCGTTATCGGTGGATTCTGGTCGAATGGAATCGTGTTTTTGTTTACGGTAATGCCGGCTTTATCGAGAGACTCTTCGGCTTGTCTGCCATTAATACCTTTGGAGAATACATCCACCAGAAAAAGATGCGTGTCGGTCCCACCGGAGACAATCCGGTAGTTACGTTTCGCGATTCTTGCGGCTAACGCTTTCGCATTACGGACGACCTGCCGAATATAAGTTGCAAAACTCTCCGTCGCCGCTTCTTTGAAACAAACGGCTTTCGCTGCGATGACGTGCACGAGCGGTCCGCCCTGCATCTCCGGGAAGACGGATCGATTGAGATCTTTGGCGAAACTATCGCGGCACATGACGATTCCGCTGCGGGGACCGCGAAGCGTTTTATGAGTCGTGCTCGTAACGAATTCCGACTGCGGTACCGGCGACGGATGCTCGCCGGCTGCTACAAGCCCGGCGATGTGCGCGATATCGACCATCATCATCGCTCCGGTTTCTTTCGCGATTTTGGAGATTCGATCGAAATCGATAATTCTTGGATACGCGCTGGCCCCAACGACGATCAGTTTGGGTTTGTGCTGTTTGGCCAGACTCGCCAATTCGTCATAATCGATCACTTCAGAATCCTTGCGTACTCCGTATGGCACGATGCGATAGTACTTTCCGGAGAAATTCAAAGGGTGACCGTGGGTGAGATGGCCGCCATGCGACAGGTTCATTCCCAACACCGTATCGCCGGGCTTCAAGATGGTAAGATAGACCGCCATATTGGCCTGGCTTCCCGAATGCGGCTGAACATTCACGTGCTCGGCGCCGAAGAGTTTCTTTGCGCGCGTGATCGCGAGGTTCTCGACCACATCGACGAACTCACAACCGCCGTAGTAGCGGCGGCCCGGATACCCTTCGGCGTACTTATTTGTAAACACGGAACCCGTTGCTTCAAGAACACCCCGGTACGTGAAATTTTCCGAAGCGATCAGTTCCAAACCTCTGGATTGCCGCCGTTCTTCATTTTTGATAGCGGCGTAGATTTCCGGATCGAGTTCTTTCAGGGGAGTATTAATACGATTCACGCGGACCTCGCTTTAGTAGGTGGCCGGTCTCGCCGTCTAGACGCTCCCATGGATGGCGCGCCGCGGTGCGGCGGGCTCCCGCTGCACTCTAGCACGCTATGTTATAATTTCGCACCATGTTTGGCCTGAACAGCAGACAGATCTTCCTTCTGCTGATGTTGGTTGTTCTTCTTTTTGCGGCATATCAATACGTTCCGCCCTACTTCACGGCATTCGAGTTCAATGATTTCATCAGGCAGGAAGTGAAGTTCGCGGCCACGTCCAGAAAAACCACTGAAAAACTTCGGACGGATATCGTTGAGAAAGCTAGAGAGATGGGCGTTCCGGTTGCCGCGCGTGATATTCGGATTACGCGTAGGGGGCCGTCGTTCACGCTCGAGTTGGAGTATCGGTTTCCAATCGACTTGAAGATTTACCGCCACGAGTTGGTATTCCACGCTTCCGAGACCGGGGAAATATTCGAGAATGCTAGCAATTGAGCGCGGGCTCGAAATCGTCATGTCCGTTGCGAAGGCCAAAGACCGTCCGGGCCGCATGGCGGTCGAATCGGTTCCGCTTTCAGAGTCCATGTCCCGCATTCTACGTGAAGATATCGTCAGCGATGCCGATTCACCGAGATTCGACAAGGCGATCCGCGATGGTTTTGCCGTGCACTTTGAAGACCTGGCGCAGGTTCCAGTGGTCCTTGAAGTGATTGGGGAATCCCGGGCCGGGGCTGGCGCCGACATAATAGTTGAACGGGGCCAGTGCTGCGAAATCATGACGGGAGCGCCGCTGCCGGCTGGAGCGAACGCGGTGATCATGGTCGAAAATACGGAAAGACTGTCGCCAAACTCCGTTCGACTTCTCAAATCCGTGCGCGAAAACGAAGGCCTGCTTCGACGCGGAGCCGAGGCCCAGGAGGGCGAGACTATCCTCAAGGTCGGGCGGCGAATCGGTCTTGCCGATCTGGGTCTTCTGGCCGGTTCAGGGAAATCCAAGGTCCCGGTTTCCGCGAAACCGCGCGTTGCGATTATCGCCACGGGCGACGAGTTAGTCGAGGTTCACGAAAATCCGAGGCCCGGCCAGATCCGGAACAGCAACAGCTACACGCTTTATTCACAAGTGCTCGAGGCGGGTGGCGCACCTGTTCTGCTAGGTATCGGGAGGGATAATCTTCAGGATCTCCGAAGCAAGATCCAGCGCGGCCTCCAGGACGATGTTTTGCTCGTGTCCGGGGGCGTTTCGATGGGGAAATACGATCTTGTCGAAGCTGTGTTTGCGGAATTCGGCGTGGAAGTGCTGTTCGACAAAATTGCCATGAAACCCGGGAAACCCACGGTGTTCGGCCATCGCGGTGACACCTACGTTTTTGGTTTGCCTGGCAATCCGATTTCAACCATCGTTTCGTTTCACGTGTTTGTACGCCCTCTGATCCTGTTTTTGCTCAAAGCCGAGAACACCAAGCCCAAGATGCTCGAAGCAGAGCTCGAAGCGCCTGCGAAATGCGACCCCGAGCGTGCCGCGTTGATTCCGGCCTTGGTTCGCTTTGAACGGGGACAGTACCGGATTGCGACGGCGCCGTGGAAGGGTTCTTCGGACCTCGTCGGTCTGGCTCGGGCAAACGCCTTGATTGTGATACCACGCCGTGCGGGCGTGCTGGAGCCTGGGGAAACCGTGCAGTTCCTGCCGATGGAGTGAAAGTGGCTTCGAGAAAAGACGAATTGACTCACCTCGACAAAGAAGGCCGGGCGCGGATGGTTGATGTGAGCGGCAAGGCCGAGACTGTACGTTCGGCGCGTGCGGAGGCATTTGTCGAGATGTCGCCGGCGACGGTAAAACTGCTTCGGGAGAAAAGTGTTCCAAAGGGAGACCCGCTCGAGGTTGCACGAATTGCCGGCATACAGGCGGGGAAGAAGACTTCGGAGTTGATTCCTCTATGCCATCCATTGCCTCTCACCCATTTGGACGTCTTTATTGAAGTCATCGACGCCGGCGCGCGCATCGAAGCCGTGGCCAGGACGAAAGCCGAAACGGGTGTCGAGATGGAAGCGCTGACTGCAGCGTCGGTAGCTGCTCTGACGCTCTATGACATGTGCAAGGCGGTGGAGAAAGCGATTTCTATCGGTCCGGTGCGGCTACTCGAGAAAAGTGGCGGAAAAAGCGGCCACTGGGTGCGGAAGATTTGATATGTTGTAATGAGTCGCGCCAAATGCATATGGCTCTCGGAAAAGCCTTAGTCCTCACGATCAGCGATTCGGCATCCGCCGGCAAGCGCGACGACCTTTCCGGGCCTGAAGCGAAAAGAATCCTGGAAGAAGCAGGCTTCGAGGTAGCTGCAATTGAGGTTTTGCCCGACGAGCGCAGCGATATAGAATCGCGCCTTTGCCGGGCGAGCGATGAAGGGTTCCGTCTGGTGGTGACATCCGGTGGCACCGGACTCTCGCCGCGGGACGTCACGCCGGAGGCGACTGGGGCCGTCATCGACCGCAATGTGCCGGGAATCGCGGAACTGATGCGGCTGGAGAGCCTGAAGATTACGCCAAAGGCGGCCTTGTCGCGGGCAGTTTCGGGAATCCGGCAGTCGACCCTGATAATCAATTTGCCCGGAAGCGTCAAAGGCGTGCGAGAATGTCTCGCGGCTCTGCGGCCGATCCTGCCGCATGCGATGGAGACGTTGAAGCAGTCGTCGTTGGGGTGCGGGGAATAGCCCGCTGGAGAATCCATGAGCAACTCGGTCTTGACGAACTACATACCCATCTTCCTTTTCATGGGGCTGGCGTTTCTCTTTCCGGTCGTGACTCTTTTGCTCGCGAAACTGGTTCGGCCTCAAACCGGTGGTGCGGGAAAACTGGCTCCGTATGAGTGCGGTGTGGACCCGGATTCGGATGCGAGGAAGCGCTATGCGATCCGCTATTATGTGGTTGCCATTCTTTTTGTTATTTTCGATGTAGAGACTGTTTTCCTTTTTCCGTGGGCCATCATCTATAAACAACTTGCGCTTTTCGGATTGGTCGAGATGCTGGTGTTCTTGGGCATCTTGATCGTCGGATATGTTTGGATTATTAATAAAGGCGCGCTCGATTGGGCTTAGGAGAGATTTCACATGCCTGCATGGATTGAAGATCGTTTCGAGAAAAACATCATCACCACGACCGTGGATTTTCTTTTCAACTGGGCGCGGAAGTCCGCCATTTGGCCGATGACATTCGGTTTGGCCTGCTGCGCAATCGAGATGATGGCGACTGGTGCATCCCGCTTTGACATGGATCGATTTGGCGCCGGTATTTTCCGGCCGAGTCCGCGGCAATCGGATCTGATCATCGTTGCCGGCACCGTGACGTTGAAAATGGCCCCAATCGTGCGCCGCGTGTACGACCAGATGCCGGATCCGAAATGGGTGATCTCAATGGGCGCCTGCTCCAACGTGGGCGGCCCGTTTGATACATATTCGGTCCTTCAAGGTGTCGATCATGTCATTCCGGTTGATGTCTATGTGCCTGGATGCCCGCCGCGTCCGGAAGCGCTGCTTTATGGTCTGATGCGGCTTCAGGACAAGATTGATCGCATGACTATCGCGAAGAGACCGACCGAAGTCTTGTTCGATGATGTGAAGAACGATCCCCGTATTACTCAGGCTGCCAGAGAAGAGATGGAACGCATCGGAATGAAGATTTAGCCAGCGCAGCCCGCGAAATCGCAGGTCAGTGAGCCGCAGATTCCACGGATTGCGTGGATGATGATGTCCTTCACGGATCACCTCCGACGAAAAATTCAAAAGCAAGGCCCGATCCCTTTTTCCGAGTACATGGAAGAAGTGGTTCGTCATTACTACTCCGCCGAACGAAATCCCATTGGCATCGAAGGCGACTTCTACACAGCGCCGGACCTCGATCCCATCTTTGGACAGCTTCTCGCCAAGCAGTTCGACCAATGGGCCAAAGAGTTCGACTCATTCACGTTGGTCGAGTTGGGCGCGGGCAAAGGTCTGCTCGCGCGCGACATCCTTCAGCAGCGGCGATTTCCATATATGCTCCTGGAGCGGAGCCCGGGAATGCGCCGGCGTCAAGCAGAGCTACTGAAGGAATACGACGTCACGTGGATCGACGAGCTGCCAGACGGCATCACCGGATGTGTTTTCTCCAGTGAATTTTTCGATGCGCTACCAGTACGTCGTGTGGTCCGGCGTGGTCAGGTCCTGAAAGAGATATACGTGACGAAAAATTTTGAAGAGATCGAGGGAGATCTTCAGGGGCCGATCGACGCGCCTCTCGCCGATGGCCAGATTGCCGATATAAACCTCCAAGCGCGAAAGTGGGTCCGGCGAATTGGAGAGTCGCTGGATGCCGGATATCATCTTGCCATTGATTATGGATACATGGGCGACGAGTATTACGCTCAGCCAAGAGGCACACTCATGTGTTACTGGCGGCATCAGGCGGTAGAAGATCCGTACATCCGAATCGGAGAACAGGACATAACGGCTCACGTGAACTTCTCCGATTTGATTCAGGAAGGAACGGCCGCGTCTCTCGACACCGCACGATTTACAACGCAAATGGATTATCTGATCGGTCTCGGTATTCTGGATGAAATGGAAAAACTCGCAAACGCCGGCGACGCCGCCTCCTTACAGCGCCTGGTGAAGCTCAAGAAGTTGATTCTTCCGGGAAGCATGGGGCAACGTTTCAAGGTCTTGATTCAGGTTAAGAGGCGTGGGGGGACCGGCCGGCAGTGAAGAGGCCGCGAAGCGGTGTACCGAAGCAATCCGGACGGTGGGCCCGACGCTAAGAAAGGTGAGATGTTTCACTTCGCCGAAACCGCTGAATCGATCGCCGCGACCACATCCAAACTGAAAAAGATTTCATTTCTCGCGTCGTACTTACGCGATCTCAACGAGGCGGATCTTCGCGCCGCCGCCGTATTCTTCACGGGGCGGCCTTTCCCGTTGACGGACGCTCGAACACTGAACGTGGGGTGGTCCGCCCTCGTCAGCGCTGTTCAACAAATCTCGGGTGCTTCGGACGAAACCATCCATCAGATCTACCTGGATCGCGGCGATCTCGGTGAACTCGCCGAAAGGTTACTTGGCAGTCCCTCTCGTCCCGCGAGAGGGTCGGGCGAAGCCGGGGGTGAGCGTCTCAGTTCCGCCAGTGTGCAAGAGAAGCTCGCCGATCTTGTCAAACTCTCCGGCGCCTCTAACAAGATGCCTCTTGTTCTCGACCTTTTCCGCTCGCTAAGCCCGCTTGAGGCCAAGTACGTCATCAAAATCATCACCGGCGATCTCCGCATCGGCCTAAAAGAGAACACTGTTGAAGAAGCCATTGCGAAGGCCTTCGACCGTTCGGCGGAGGCGATCCGCCGTGCAAACATGATTCTCGGCGATATCGGCGAAGCCGCCGTCCTCGCCAAACGGGGCGAGCTCGACCAGATCGCACTTCGCTTGTTCCGGCCCGTGAAATTCATGCTGGCCACACCCGCGGAAACTGAAGATGAAATCTTCGCCACATTTCACGGCGCCTTCTACGTCGAAGATAAGTACGATGGCATTCGCGGCCAGCTCCACCTGGACCCTTCCCGCGCCGCACTTTATTCGCGCACCCTCGACGAAGTTTCGCACCAGTTTCCTGAGATCTTTGAAGCCGCCAGAAATCTGACGGTCCCTTTGATTGCCGACGGTGAGATCGTCGCATTCAAGGACAACCAGGTTCTCCCTTTCGGTCTGCTTCAGAAGCGGCTTGGCCGCAAGAAACCCTCGGCCAACCTTGTCGCCGAGATTCCAGTTGGATTTATGATCTTTGATCTGCTGTCCCTCGAAGGACGCAAGCTGATCGACGAGCCGCTCAAGTACAGAAAGGAAATGATCGAGGCCATTCCGTGGCCGGAGCCGTTGCGCGTGGCGCCTTTCCTGCTGCTTGAAGAACGGGTTCAACTGGATCCTTTGTTCGAGCAGGCCGCACTGCGCCGCAATGAAGGCCTCATGTTGAAGGATGCCAGCTCGCTGTACCTTCCAGGCAAGCGCGGCATGAGCTGGTTGAAATGGAAGAAGGCGCTTGCCACGCTGGACGTAGTCGTGACAGGCGTAGAGTTCGGTCACGGACGCCGGCGCGATGTCCTTTCGGACTACACATTCGCAGTTGAGCACGACGGTAAATTGTTGAACATCGGGAAAGCGTATTCAGGACTGACAGACGTCGAAATTGCCGAAATGACGGAGTTCTTCAAGCAACACACCGTTCAGGACTACGGCCGGTTCCGCCTGGTTGAACCGGGTGTCGTCATAGAAGTTGCCTTCAACGGTATTCAGAAGAGCGATCGCCATGCGAGCGGTTACGCGCTCCGGTTTCCGCGCATCGTGCGGATTCGCCTGGACAAGACGGTCTCCGATATTGACACACTCCAGACTGTCGAGAAGATTTACCAGCGGCACGTTGGAGAATCTTAGCGTAGTAATGCCATTCTCCTTTAAGCTATGATGCTCTGTTACGCGTTTAGAGAGCGGCGTTGACAGTGTGCCACCGATGTGGTTGAATCCACGTCTTTGTGTGAGCGGCGCTCTTTGAGACATTTCGTCCTTCCGAGACTCTTAAAAAGTGGCAGAAGAAGAACAGAAAGATAAGCAGCAGACTGAAAAACCGGCTGAACCGCCGAAACCACCCCAAGCGGCTGAGCCAAAGGCCGCTACTCCCAAGCCGCCACCGCCTCCGCCGGGGGCGAAGCCGGCAGCGCCTTCCAAGCCCAAGGGGCCGGCGCAGGAACCGTGGTCCAGTCCGTTAGTGGATGCCATCAAGGAAAGGTTTGGGGATCAGTTCGTCAAGGCCTATAGCTTCATTGGCCAGAACCAGATTGAGGTAAAGAAGGATCGAATCGTGGAGATCATGGCGTTTCTCCGCGATAACGATATCGTTCCATTCAATTACCTCGCCGACGAGACGGCGGTTCACTGGCCGAAGGAAGAGCAATTCGAGATCGTTTACATCCTATACTCGTTTACTAAGAACGAGCGTGTCCGTGTGAAGACACGAATCAAGGAATGGGAAGAGATTGAAAGCGTCGTTCAGGTCTGGACGACCGCCGACTGGCTGGAGCGCGAAGTTTACGACATGTTTGGAGTCCGGTACGCGAACCATCCGAATCTGACGCGTATCCTGCTGCCCGAAGACTGGGTAGGCCACCCGTTGCGCAAGGATTACGACATCCGTCTTCAGGACGTGGAATGGGTGCGAAAACATCTGGGCATTGATTCCGGACAGAAGTACTACGTCGGCGAAGCTCGGGACGAGACTACCGACTACATCACGCCGAGCGATTAACAGATTTATGTCGACCAACGAAACGTTATTCGATGCAAGTGAAATAACCGTAAGCATGGGTCCACAGCACCCCTCCACGCACGGCGTGCTTCAGGTGAAGCTCAAGCTGGATGGCGAACGCGTCATCGACGCACAGTGCGTGATTGGATATCTGCATCGCGGTGTTGAAAAACTGGCTGAGGCGCAGACGTACGCGCAGTATGTTCCCACGCTGGACCGTATGGACTACATCGCCGCGGTTTCTAACTGCCTGGGATATTGCGAAGCCGTTGAAAAACTGCTTGGCGTGACTGCACCGCCACGCGCCCAGTACATCCGGGTGATCATGACCGAATTGAACCGGATTTCAAGCCATTTGCTCTGGCTGGGAACCCATGCGATCGACCTCGGCGCGGTGACTGTTTTTCTCTATTGCTTCCGTGAACGAGAGGAAATCCTGAAGATCTTTGAGAACTACTGCGGCGCGCGCCTGACGACACACATGTTTCGCATTGGCGGGACCCAGTACGAGATTTATGAAGGTTTTCAGGATCAGGTCCGCACATTCATCAAAGGTTTTCCGCAGAAGGTCGATGAATACGAAACGCTGCTTACCGAAAACCGAATCTGGATCGGCCGCACTCGTGGCGTTGGCGTGATATCCGGCAAAGATGCCATCGATCTTGGCGTGACTGGGCCATCGCTTCGCGGGTCCGGTGTGCAATGGGATCTCCGCAAAGCCAAGCCTTATGCGGTTTATGCCGATTTTGACTTTGATATTCCGGTTGGCGAGGTCGGTGACACTTACGACCGTTATATGGTCCGGTTGGAAGAGATGCGGCAGTCCACGCGCATCGTCGCACAAGCAGTCGAGAAGATTCCGGCTGGGCCTCTCATGGCGAAGATGTCAAAAATCATCAAGCCCCCGGTTGGAGACTGTTATCACTCGATCGAGGCGCCAAAAGGCGAGCTTGGCTATTACATCGTGAGCGATGGCAGTACACAGGCGTATCGCACTCGCGTAAGGCCTCCCTCGTTCGTGAATCTTCAGGCCCTGCGCAAAATGGTGGCGGGGCACATGGTGGCGGACGTCGTCGCGATTATCGGAACACTGGATATTGTGTTGGGCGAAATAGACAGGTGAGGCGATTTCGGATTTCGGATTTCGGATTTCGGGGAACCCGCCGGTTGGGGTGGCCCCCGAAATCCGCAATCCGAAATCCGCAATCCGAAATCCTTTCAATCAAAGCATGGAATTTGCGATCGATTACGTCCTGATTCCGTTTATCAAGATCCTCGTGGTCTTCTTGGTCGTTTCTGGCGTTGTGGCCTATCTCACGCTGGCCGAGCGAAAAGTCGCGGCGTTCATACAGGTTCGGCTCGGACCGATGCGTGTGGGACCCTACGGCTTGCTCCAGCCGATTGCGGACGGTCTCAAGCTCATGCTCAAAGAAGACATCGTGCCGAACCAGGCCGACAAATGGATCTTTACGCTGGCTCCGATCATCACGCTCATTCCCGCATTCATCGTTCTTGCCGTGATTCCATTCGGCCCAACCATCAACATCCTTGGCCGGCCGGTCTCTTTATACATTACTGACTTGAACATCGGCGTGCTTTATGTGCTTTCGATCTCGTCAGTCGGCATTCTCGGCATCATTCTTGGTGGTTGGGCTTCGAACAGCAAGTATCCGTTGCTGGGCGCGCTCCGATCGGCCGCGCAAATGGTGAGCTACGAAGTGGCGCTTGGATTTTCGATCATGGGCGTGCTTATGCTTGCCGGCTCGCTGAGTCTGGTGAAGATCGTGGAAGCTCAAAAGGACGCCGGGTATTGGTATGTCTTTCAACAGCCCGTGGCGTTTCTGCTCTTCTTCGTGTGCGCACTCGCGGAAACGAACCGGGCGCCGTTTGATTTGCCGGAAGCCGAATCGGAACTGGTTGCGGGCTTTCACACGGAGTATAGCGGCTTTCGGTTTTCGCTGTTCTTTCTGGCCGAATATGCCAGCATGATCGTGGCCTCGTGCATGGCGGTGACGCTTTTCTGGGGCGGTTGGCTGCGGCCTTTTCCGAATGTCGAAACATTCTTGGGGATCCCGCTGCATTTTCTCGACCTCATTCCGGCCGTGCTGTGGTTCGCTGCCAAAGTAGTGGTGTTCCTTTATACATATCTCTGGTTCCGCTGGACCTGGCCCCGATACCGATATGACCAGCTTATGAAGGTCGGCTGGCAGTGGCTGCTGCCAATTGCGATGGCAAACGTCATCGTAACGGCGATTCTTGTGTTGGTCCTCAAAGGATAGATTTATGAAGGTCAAACGTCCGCAACTGACTTTTTTGAAAAAACTCTTCATGGTCGACTTGATTAAAGGATTGTTCCTCACGTTCTCATATCAGCGTCCTTCGCTGAATTACACCGAGCAATATCCGAAAGTTCGCCCCAAAATCGCCGAGCGATTCCGCGGTGCGCCGCGATTGAACAACGATCCGGAGAACGGCGAAACCCTGTGCATTGCCTGCAACCTTTGCGCGCTGGCCTGTCCGGAGCACTGCATCGAAGTTGGATGGGAACGCGATTCTGCCGGGAAGAAAGTGCTCACGACCTATATCTTCGACATTTCGCGGTGTATGTTCTGCGGCTTGTGCGAGGATGCGTGCCCGACGCCTTGCCTGGAGCTCACTCAGGATTTTGAGCTGAGCATGTACGGCCGGAGGGACATGAAGTGGGATCGGCAGAAGCTCGAAGAAGGCAACCAGCCGGTGGTGTATACGAGGTGAGAACAGATTGCGGATTTCGGATTGCGGATTTCGGATTTGGGGAACCGCTTTGTACCGGATTTTCCCGAAATCCGCAATCCGAAATCCGAAATCCGAAATCACGATGAACCGATGCTAGAACTGATTCTCTTTTATGTCTTCGCGACGGTTGCCGTTGTCTCCGCTCTCCTGGTGATCACGCGGCACAACGTCGTTCATAGCGCGGCGTTTCTGGGAGCTACGTTGTTTGCGGTCGCGGGCATTTTTCTCACGCTGCACGCGGAATTCCTCGCAGGCGTTCAGGTGATCGTGTATGTCGGTGGAATTCTGGTGTTGTTTGTTTTCGTCATCATGCTAATCGCAGTCGATCGTTCGACGCATGAGCGCCAATTCAACCGGCAGTGGACGATTGCGCTGATTACGGCGGGGATCCTGATCGCGGAACTCGTGTATGGCTTAACACAGGGCAGGGAATCGTTCATATTGCCGGCTCCAGTGATTCCGCCTGCGGCAGGCATTCCGGGCAATTCCGAACAGGTGGGCACAGCACTGTATACGATGTATTTGCTGCCGTTTGAAATTGCTTCCATTTTGCTGCTCGTCGCGATCGTTGGCGCAGTCGTTCTGTCGAAGAAGCGGACGCCGGCGGAATAGGGCGAAAAATGGTAACCACATATCACTACCTGCTACTCGGCGCGGCACTATTCACGATCGGCGTGATCGGAGTTCTGACACGGCGGAACATCATGATCATCCTGATGTCGATCGAATTGATGATGAACGCCGTGAATATCAACCTGATTGCCTTCTCCAACCGGCTGCAACAGGTGACCGGGCAGGTGTTCGCCATCTTTGTTATTACGGTGGCTGCGGCGGAAGCCGCGGTGGGTCTTGGGATCGTGATTGCGATGTTCAAGAACAAGGAAACGATGAACATCAACGAGATTGATCTGATGAAGTGGTAGACGGGAGACTTCGGATTTCGGATTGCGGATTTCGGATTTAAGGACAATGAACTTTTTAGATCTGATCTGGCTCATCCCACTCTTCCCGGCAATTGGTTTTGCCATCAATGGGCTCTTTGGAAAGCGGATGTCCAAGACCGCCGTGGGTGTTCTCGCGTGCGGCGCAGTTTTGATCTCCTTCATTTTTGCGGCTGGCGCGGTGGCTCAGCTTCTTCAGTTGGAACCCGAGCACCGCTCGCACACAGTAAAGGTGTACGAATGGATGAATGCTGGCCCTGCCCACACAAAGAGCGGCGTGGCGCGGTTCTCTGTGGATTGGGGCTTCCTGCTCGATCCGCTTTCGGCAGTCATGATTCTAGTGGTGACCGGGATCGGTTTCCTGATTCACGTCTACTCGACCGGCTACATGCACGAAGAGGACGGCTACTACCGATTCTTCGCCTACCTCAACCTGTTCATGTTCTCGATGCTCACGCTTGTCCTCGGCAACAACTATTTGATGATGTTTGTCGGGTGGGAAGGCGTGGGCCTCTGTTCGTACCTGTTGATCGGGTACTACTTCCACAAAAAAAGCGCAGGCGATGCCGCAAAGAAAGCGTTCGTGGTGAACCGAGTCGGCGATTGGGGTTTCTCGATCGGCATCATGCTCATCTTTGCCACGTTCGGGACGCTGGAATTCACAAGGGTCGGTGAGGCCGTTCACGAGGGAATAACCGCAGGCCGCTTCCACGTGAGTGATCCTCTGTTTATCGGAATCGCGCTGGCGCTGTTCATCGGGGCCACGGGAAAGTCTGCACAAATTCCGCTTTACACCTGGCTGCCGGATGCGATGGAAGGACCCACGCCGGTTAGCGCCCTGATCCATGCCGCAACGATGGTCACGGCCGGCGTGTACATGGTCGCGCGGAGCAATTTCATTTATCAGATGGCCCCTCAGGCGATGACGGTGGTCGCCGTGACCGGCGCGCTGACCGCGTTGTTCGCAGCTTCTATCGGACTGGTGCAGAACGACATCAAGCGCGTCCTCGCTTACTCTACAGTCAGCCAGCTCGGCTACATGTTTCTCGCGCTCGGTGTCGGCGCATTCGCAGCCGGCATCTTCCACTTGATGACTCACGCATTCTTCAAGGCACTGCTCTTTCTCGGTTCCGGCAGTGTGATCCAGGCAATGCATCATGAGCAGGACATGCGAAGAATGGGTGCATTGAAGGACAAGATTAAAACGACGCACTGGACCATGTTCGTGGGAGCGCTGGCCATTGCTGGGACCCCGCTTTTCGCAGGCTTCTTTTCGAAAGATGAAATTCTCTGGAAAGCATTTTCCAGCAATCAGGGTCACGTCCTGTTGTGGGTGATTGGCGTCACTGTCGCCGGAATGACGGCGTTCTACATGTTCCGTCTCATTTTCATGACTTTCTATGGCGAATCGAGAGTGGATCATCACACGGAGCAGCACATCCACGAATCGCCCAGGTCGATGACGGTCCCGTTGATCGTCCTCGCCATCGGATCGGTCGTCGCCGGGTATGTCGGAATCCCAGCGTGGATGGGCGGATCGAATGCATTTGAACATTTCCTTGAGCCCGTTTTTGAGCCGCTTCCGATTCCGCATGCCGCGGAGACGAACTACAGTCACGCTGCTGAATTCGGTATGGCTGCCGTTTCCGTGGCCATCGCATTCATCGGGTTTGGACTGGCATATTCGAAATATCGCCGCCGGAGCTGGGAAGAGCAGCGCGAGATGGCGCAATACGGCCCGGTATATCCGGTGTTGCTCAACAAGTACAACGTCGATGAGCTGTACGATGCGCTGTTCGTGAATCGGGCGAAGGATGCCGGCATCGGCTTATGGAGATTTGATGCGAGGGTGGTCGATGGCGTAGTCAATGGCTCGGCTTCGGCAACTGTTGGGAGTGCCATCGGCTCCGGTTGGTGGGATCGATGGATTGTCGACGGATTGGTCCGTTTCATCGGCGGCTTTATCAAGACCGTGAGCTGGCCGATTCGCCTGATCCAGACCGGTTACTTCCAGAATTACGCGCTGGTCATGATCCTCGGCGTTCTGATCTTTATCGGTTACGTTCTGTGGGGACACCCGTGAGGAATTTCGGATTTCGGATTGCGGATTTCGGATTTTGGGAACCTTCATTTCTATGCCGGTTCCGAAATCGGCAATCCGAAATCCGCAATCCGAAATCCCGAAAGACATTGTTGGAGTGGACATGGACTTTTTTCGTGCGCATATCCTGAGCATCGTCGCCTTCTGGCCGTTAGTGGGGGTATTTGTTCTCGTCTTCCTTAAAAAGGAGAACAAGGGCCTGATCAAGTGGTGGTCGAATTTCGTGATGATCGCCGGCTTTCTGCTCTCGGTTCCGCTGTGGTTCTGGTTCAATTATGAAAATGCGGACCAGATGCAGTTCGTCGAGAATGTGCGATGGATTCAGACGCTCGGAGCGAATTATCACGTCGGCATCGACGGGATATCGTTGCTGCTGGTGATGCTCACCACGCTGCTCGGGCCGCTGGCCGTCTTGTCGTCCTGGGACGCGATTGAAAATCGGGTGAAAGAATTCTACGTCTTCATGATGCTGCTGCAGACCGGCATGTTGGGTGTGTTCATTTCACTCGACTTCTTCCTCTTCTATGTGTTTTGGGAAGTCATGCTCGTGCCGATGTACTTCATCATTGGCGTCTGGGGCGGACCGCAGAAGTTGTATGCTGCCATCAAGTTCTTCCTATATACGTTAGTAGGGTCCGTACTGCTGCTGCTTGGAATATTAGCTCTGTATTTCAACTATCCCTCAATTGCCGCACAACACCCGGAGATTGCCCAGGCGTTCGGCACTGGCAACACATTCGATGTGTTGGCATTCCAGGCGATCGGTTCGTATTTGGCTTTCAATTTCCAATATTGGGTATTCCTCGCATTCTTTGTGGGATTTGCCATCAAAGTTCCAATGTTTCCGTTCCATACGTGGCTCCCCGATGCGCACGTTGAAGCACCGACTGCAGGCTCGGTGATTCTGGCCGCCGTGCTGTTGAAAATGGGGACATACGGGTTCCTGCGGTTCAGCTTGCCCATACTTCCGGAAGGGACGAAATACTTCGTACCAATGATGATCGCGTTGTCGATCTTTGCAATCATCTACGGCGCCCTGGTCGCCATGATGCAGCCGGACATGAAAAAGCTGGTGGCTTATTCCTCGGTGAGCCACATGGGATTTGTCACGTTGGGTATGTTTGCGCTGAATCCGAATGGTCTGAACGGAAGCGTGATCCAGCAGATCAATCACGGGATTTCGACGGGCGCCCTCTTCTTGATCGTCGGCATCATCTACGAAAGACGGCACACGCGGGCGATCGCGCAGTTCGGTGGCCTCTCGAATGTCATGCCAATCTATGCCACCGTGTTTTTGATCATGACATTATCGTCAATCGGCTTACCGCTGCTTAACGGATTCATCGGCGAATTCACGATCATGATGGGAGCGCTCCAGGAGAACCTCTGGTGGGCTGTGTTCGGTGGTTCAGGGATCGTGCTTGGCGCCGCATACATGCTGTGGCTGTATCAGCGCACCATGTTCGGCAAAATCGAGAATCCGGCCAATGAGAAGCTGCTCGATATGAATCTGCGGGAGCTGGCGACCTTGGTTCCACTGATCATCGTGGCGTTTTGGATCGGCCTCTATCCGGCGCCATTCTTCAAAGCACTCGACAAGCCGGTTAACAAGATTGTCGCGAAAATCCGTCCGGATTATTTCCAGGGTGCGCCAAGGCTTGAGGCTGGAGCTCAAGGAGATCGCCGCTAATGGACCAGTTCTTTCAAATGCAAGATCTCGGTGCGATCGCTCCCGAGCTCGAGCTGGTAGCGTTTGGAATGGTCCTGCTGATCGCGGATCTTATCATCGAAGAAAAGCGCAAGCTCGGGATTATAGCTCTGATCGGAATTGCGTTTTCCGGCTTCTTTCTGTTTCGACTCCGGGCAATTGAGTTTCCGGCCTATGGTGGGGCCCTGGTTGTCGATCATTTCTCGACGTTTTTCAAGTTGGTCTTTCTTGTCGGGGCGGCGCTGTCGATTGCTATTTCACTCAAGTATCTCGATATCGAACGTGAAAACCACGGAGAGTACTATGCACTGATTTTGTTTTCGACCATGGGCATGATGTTTATGGCCGGAGCAGTGGATCTGGTAACCCTTTACATCGGCCTGGAAACGATGTCGATCGCAACCTATGTGCTCGTGGGCTTCCTCCGAAGTAACCAGCGGTCGAATGAAGCGTCGATGAAATACTTCCTGTTGGGAGCGTTCTCGTCGGGCATCCTGCTGTATGGTATGTCGCTGCTATACGGGCTATCGGGGTCCACTCGATTCAGCGATATCGCGGCGGCACTCGCACAACGGTCTGTAAACGATCCAATCGCGCTGTTGGCGATGATCACGCTGGCCGCCGGTCTGTTCTTCAAGATCGCCGCCGTCCCATTTCACCAGTGGACCCCGGATGCATATGAGGGCGCTCCGACCTCGATTACGGCTTTCATGTCGGTTGCAGTGAAAGCCGCCGCATTTGCGATGATGGCGCGCATATTCATGGTGGCCGTTTACCCGTTGCGCCCGCATTGGGTCGCGATCATGACGGCTGTTTCCGTTCTCACGATGACGATCGGCAACATCGCCGCCATTACTCAGTCCAACATCAAGCGTCTACTGGCGTATTCTTCGATCTCCCATGCCGGTTACATCCTGATCGGCTTCATCGCGGGCAACGATACCGGCTTGACCGCCGTGCCGCTATATTTGCTGATTTACACGTTCACGAATATTGGCGTCTGGGCAGTTGTCGTCGCGTTGAGACGGAAAGATGTTATCGGCGAGCACATCGATGAGATGGGTGGTCTCTACTTCAGGCATCCTGCAGCCGCGATATTGATGCTGATCTTTCTGCTTTCCCTCGCCGGCATTCCTCCGACTGCGGGATTCATCGCGAAGTACTATCTGTTCGCCGCCGCCATCCAGACCGGCCACAATCTCCTGGCCGTCATCGCGGTGTTGAACGCCGCGATATCGATTTACTTCTACTTCCGCATTGTGGTTGCCATGTTTATGAGAGAGGCAACCGAAAAGACCGGCCTCACCTATTCTCCCGGCCTCGTAACGGCGCTCGGGGTTGCCCTCGTTTTCACGATGTGGATCGGAATTTATCCGGATCCTTTCATCGACATGGCCCGGCGAGCTGCGCTGATGGCCTTCTGATGCTTGGCATCCTTCTTTTCCTGGCATTAAGCAACGGGGTGTCTCCTCAAGACACCAACAAGGAAAAGATGATGAAGGACGCGGCTGACGCGTGGCTCGTGTTGGTGGACGCGGGAGACTACGGAAAGGCCTACGACGAATTGGCAGGAACCGTAAAGAAGGAGATCACACGGGAGGACTTTGTTCGATCGACGGAGTCCTTGCGCAAATTCCTTGGCAAACTGCAAACGCGCAAACTTAAATCCGTGGAATTCGTCACCAACCCTCCTGGACCCCCCGAAGGCGAGTATTCCGCAGTTCAATATGACGCTTCCTTTGAGAACCGGACTGTGATTGAGGCGATCGCCTTCCGGCTTGAAGAGGGGAAGTGGGGCGTGATCGGCTACTTTGTGCAATAAGGGGGTCATTTGGTCAGTTCGTCAATGCGTGATTTGGTTGTTGGACAAGTGCATTTGAGATCGTACATGGGACATCCCAACATTTGACATTGTTCGCTGCACGCTCGAGCTTTTCCAAAATGTCAAATGTTGGGATGTCCCATGTACGATGTCCGATGTACTTGTCAAACAACCCAACGACCAACTGACACCTTACGTGGTAGATTTCTTCATTTCCATAAGACGCAAGGCATTAAGCGTCTTGCCGCCGGCTTTGAATTTCACGAAGCGAAAGCCGCGGCTATCGTAGGAGTATTCGGTGGCGTTGTCTTCAGTATTTTCCGTGACGCCTTCTTCCTTGCCGAATAGTTCACGCATGTACTTGAGATCGCCGGTGGACACAAGCCTTTTCAGTTTCTCGTCGGCAATCTTCTTGGCAAAAGTCTCGTAGACTTCAAACTTCCGGGCTTTGCCGGTTAGCTTGAATGTGTAGACGAAGAGGCCGTTGCCCTGGTAGACCGTCAAGTAGTCTTCAGGAAACGTGCGTGTGTTTTCGACGTTACCGAAGTTCTTTTCGATTTCGCGCGTCTTGTCGCCAAGCTTCGCGCCGAGGATGGAGATGTTGCGGCTGGTCCAGTCTTTGTGGCTGGTAATGTTGTCCTTGGTGAGTTCGTAAACCTCGACTGGTTGTTCTGGGGCTTTGGCCGGTGGCGGCGCTGCGGCGGGCTGCGATGCCTGCTGCGTTTGCTCCCCGCCACCGCATCCAGCAACGGACAGGACCAGCATGCCGGTTAGGGCGACGAGCAGTACCCTGTTGAACATTGAAGTCCTCCTTAAAAATTTCCGTCGATGATTAGGTAGTTGTGCGTGAAAACCGCAGCGGTTATGGGTTTTCGGCGACAAATTATATACCATCGAAAACTCGCTGGTGAACTTTTTCACGAGATACGGTAGACTCTGGGCGGCGTCGGGTAATAGCATGGTGGTATGGCGGAATCAGGTGACCATGCAAATGACCGCGCGCATAAGGCCGAAGATGCTGGACTTTTCCTGGAGCGAGCAGCGAAGTCGTTTCAGGAGAATGTCACCAGGGCCGGCCCGGTGGCCGTGGCCAGTTATACGTTGATCGGGGCGATTCTTGTGCTTGGCGGAATTGGATACGCGATGGACCGCTGGCTAGGTACATCTCCCTGGTTCCTGCTTGGTGGGCTCCTGGTTGGGCTGATCGTCGGGTTCTACGAGTTAGCGAAGGCTGTCTGGCGGCTATGAGACCGATTGCGTGGATGGTCACAACCAGTGTGACCTCATGGCTGGCCGCCGCGGTTGTCGTCGAACGGCGAACGAGCGTCGAGGTTTTGTGGGGAATGCTGGGTCCGCTCGCGGTGGCAATCGGAACATGGTTGGCGGTGGAACGGGCTAAGAGGCAAAAACCTTTCGCAGGCAAGATGGTCTTCTTCGGAGCGTATGTCGCCGTCATGCTGCGCGTTTTGCGGCTTCGTCCGGCGCCCTTCGTCATCAGTTTCACAGGTTTCTTTATCATATTGTACTTAATGGAGGCGCTGTATCTGCGGCGCCTCTTCTCAGGTCGGATGCACGCATCCCAATAGTCGCTTGCTACTAAGTTCGATTCTTGTTCAGGAATTCGCCCAGGAACCCGCAGCCGAAGCGCACCGAGGCTTCAATGCTGGCGAGACCATCATCGAGCACGTTTCGAACAGCGGACACGATCATCCGCTGATTCACCTGCCGAGGGTGTTCGGGATCGATTTCTCGGTGACCAAGCACGTATTCATGCTCTGGCTGGTCGCCGCGATTGTCTTCATCACCGTCACCTGGTACGTACGCCGGTACTTGAGACAGGACCGGCTCATTCCATCGGGTTTTATGAACGGGCTCGAGGCCGTCGTCGAGTTCGTGCGCGACACCGTCGTGCAGCCGAACGTGGGGCACAAGTGGGTGAATACCTGGGCGCCGCTGATCCTCACGTTCTTCACCTTCATTCTGTGCTCTAACGCAATTGGCTTGATCCCGATCTTCGACACGTTGGCGTTGCTGGATCGCTTCCTGCTTCACACGAGTCCGGATTCGTTCCTCAACCAGGTGATCCATGGTGGGACGACAGCCACCGCGAACTTCAACGTGACGGCTGCCCTGGCGACCATCACGTTCGTGTCCATCATCGTGGCGGGTTCGAAGGCGCATGGATTTGTAAAGCACTGGAAGAACATCGCACCGCATGGCTTGAACCCGCTCATTTACGTCATCCTGATTCCGATCGAGGTGATTGGTATGTTCGTGCGGCCCTTCGCGTTGACGATGCGGCTTGCCGCCAACATGACGGGTGGTCACATTGCGATCCTCGCGATCCTTTCGTTCGTGTTTCTATTCACGGAAATGTTCGGGCGTGCGATCGCCGGAATCGGCGTCGGCATGGTGGTGTCTGTGCCGCTTGCCGTCGGCATTTCCGCGCTCGAGCTCATTGTGGTCCTGGTTCAGGCGTACGTATTCACGCTGCTGTCGGCCGTGTTCATCGGCATGGCCATTCACGTTCATCACTAAAGAGGAGAGAAACCATGCAATTTCTGCACTATTTTGGTGCTGCGCTGGGCCTGGGCATGATCGTTATCGGCGCTGGCCTAGGGATTGGAAAGTTCGCCGCCGCGGCAGCGGAGGGCATCGCGCGCCAGCCTGCCGCCGCGGACAGGATCACCGGCGCGGTCAACCTGCCGCTGTTCCTGCTCGAAGGCGTGGCAATTTTGGCGGAAGTGTTCGTGCTTCTGATCGTGCTGCTGAAGTAAACACCCGAATCTGAAAGGTAGCTCCCTATGAATAATCCGCTGGTTCAGCCGGATCCAGGGCTGTTTATCTGGACCATCGTGACCTTCCTGGTGTTGCTCGCGCTTCTCTCGAAGTTCGCGTGGCGGCCGCTCCTGAAGGCTCTTGAGAGCCGCCAGGCATCCATCAAGAAATCCCTGGATGATGCGCAGCTGGCGAGGCAGGAATTGGAAAGGCTGCACCAGGAGTCGGCCAAGATCATCCGGCAGGCGCGCCTCGATGGGGAGTCGATCATTGCCCAGAGCCGCTCGGATGCCGAAAGGCTCAGGGGAGAGTTGGCGCAGAAGGCAAAAGAGGAAGCGGACGGCATCATACGCAGAGCCCAGCAACAGATTCAGTTGGAGACGAGACTGGCGCTGCAACAGATCCGTCACGAGGTTGTAGATCTGTCGGTGATGATCGCATCGAAGCTGCTCGAACGACATGTCTCGAAGGCAGACGACCAACGATTGATTGATGAGACCCTCAAACAGATCGAGACCAGCAGACAGTAGAAAAGAGGAGTGGGAGAAAAATCTGGGGACAGACCCCGAATTCCGGTGGGAATTTCAGAGCTCCTGAGGTCGAGGAATTCAGGATGAACCTATACGAAGCGAAAACTCCCCTCCTTGGCAAAGGAGGGGAATTCCGGCTCATTCTGTTTTCCTCGTTTGCTGCAAATTGTCTGGCGAGATCAGGACGTCTGAATTTGGAGATGCGGAATTCGGGGGTCTGTCCCCAGATTTTTCTGACCCCTCAGCGGAACGCGTTCATTGCGGCGGCAGCAGTCCAGTCCAGAATGCGAGTGGGCCACACACCGAGATAGATGGTCCCGATCGCCGAGACAGCCAGAGCGACTCTCAAGCTTCCTGCCATTCGAACATCCGAAAATTCCTCATTCGGTTCCTGCATGTACATTTGCACGATGACGCTCAGGTAGTAGTAAAAAGAAACTACGGTCGTTAGCACCCCAATTAGGGCAAGCCAAACCATCTGCGACTCGACGGCCGCGCGGAAGATGAAAAACTTTCCCGCAAAGCCGGCCGTACCCGGCATTCCGGCCAATGACAGCAGGAAGAGCGACAAGACTGCGGCTAATCCTGGCCGTTTCGCGCCCAGACCGGCATAGGCCGTAACATTGACTGTCTTGTCTTCGGAGCGGCTGAGAATGGTCACAATCGCAAAAGCTCCAAGGTTCATCAGGCTGTAGGCCAGCAGATAAAACAGCGCGGCCGAACTGCCTCTCTGCGAAGCCGATGCAAAGGCAACTGCCACATAGCCGGCATGCGCAATGGACGAATACGCCAGCATACGTTTGATGTTTGGCTGAACGAGGGCGATCACATTCCCAAGCACCATCGTTAGGGCTGCCACTAACCAAATCGCGGACGTCCACCGGTCTTCAATCGTGGGAAATGCCGTGAGAAAAACTCGGAACAACACGGCGAATCCGGCAGCCTTTGGTCCAACGGACATGAAGCCGGTGACCGGTGTCGGTGCGCCTTCGTAGACGTCGGGTGTCCAGATGTGGAAAGGAGCAACAGCAACCTTAAAGCACAACGCGATGAGCATCAAAGCGGCGGATAGGTAAACCAGGCTCATCTGAATTTCAGCAGACCGCAGCGACTCAGCGATCGCCGGAAGCTTAGTACTCCCGGTGGCGCCAAAGATCAAAGCAACTCCATAAAGAAAAAATGCGGAGGAGAACGATCCGACCAAAAAATATTTCAGGGCGGATTCGTTCGACTTGAGATCCGTGCGGCGGAATCCAGCCAGCACATATGTCGCGATTGAAAGGATCTCGAGGCCCAGGAAGACCATCACCAGCTCGTTTGAGGAGGACATCATGAGCATTCCTGCTGTCGCGAACAGCAGGAGCGCGTGGAACTCGGAGTAATTTATGCCTTCGCGCCGCAGGAAATCCAATGAGGTCAGGATGGTGACCGCCGCGATCAACAGGAACACAAAAGTAAAGAAGACGCTGTAGTCGTCGACGATCCAGATACTCGAGTACCACTGACCGCGGCTTTCGGCCATCGGAAAAAGCGCAAGCATCGCCGCCAGCGTTCCCGCAAAGGCCAACCAGCCTAGCCGAGACTTGTTCCGGTCCCTCACGAACGGTTCGGCTACCATGACGGCAATGCCGAAGACGGAGAGGACTACAGCTGGAAGGATGGCGGACAGGTTGATCGTGGCCAAGTTCATCGAGAATCAGCCCTCACCCGGCCTTCGGCCACCCTCTCCCGGGGGGAGAGGGCGCGTGATCCAAGCGGTGTTCCAAATCCGAAATCCGCAATCCGCAATCCGAAATCTCCCCACGCATATTCTACTTTTCGATTCTCCGTCTGGCTTAACAGCCTCATGACCGCCGCATTCATCGGGCGCAGAAAATGATTGGAGTAGACGCCCATCCACACCATGAGGATCACAAGCGGGAGCAGCATCGCCCGCTCGCGCCGGACAAGATCCACCAGGTTCTTGTTACTCTCGTTTGTGATTTCTCCCCAGGCGACGCGTTGATACATCCACAGCATATAAACCGCGGAGAGGATCACGCCTGTTGCAGCGAACGCGGCTCGCGCCGGATTCACGCCAAATGTGCCCAGCAACACCAGGAACTCGCCGACAAATCCGTTCAAGCCAGGTAACCCGATCGAGGATAGTGTGACGATCAGGAGTATCGCCGAGTAGAGTGGCATCCGATGAGCTAATCCTCCGAATTCTTCAATCAGCCGCGTGTGGCGGCGCTCGTAAATAATGCCGACCAGCAGGAAGAGAGCCCCTGTGGTGATCCCGTGATTGAGCATCTGGTAAATAGCTCCCTCCATTCCCTGAGTCGTGAAGCTGAAGATGCCCAGCACAATAAACCCCAGGTGGCTTATGGACGAGTATGCCACCAGCTTTTTGATATCCGGCTGAACCATCGCGACCAGCGCGCCGTAAATGATGCCTACAATTGCCAGGAATGCAATGAGGGGTGCGAACAAATGGCTGATATGCGGGAACAACGGCAGGCTGAAACGGACCATGCCGTACGTGCCCATCTTCAGGAGAACGCCGGCAAGAAGCACCGATCCCGCGGTGGGCGCCTCGACGTGGGCATCGGGAAGCCACGTGTGGAACGGGAAGAGCGGAACCTTGACCGCAAACGCCAGAAAAAATGCGACGAACAGCCAAAGCTCGGCCCAGGGGGCAAGCACGAAACGCCCCGACGCCAGCGCGGATTGGATCTGCGCGTAGCTGAACGAGAAGGTTCCGGTCGCTTTACCATGCAGAAAATAGAGCACGAGGATAGCTACGAGCATCAGAACCGATCCAATCATGGTGTACAAGACGAACTTCATCGCGGCGTAGATACGGCGCTCACTGCCCCAGACCCCGATCAAAAAGTACATCGGCACCAGCATCACTTCCCAAAAGACGTAGAACAGAAAAAGATCCAACGATACGAAGACGCCGATCATTCCTGTCTCGAGCAGCATCATGAAAATGAAATATTCCTTCACGCGATCCGAAATCGACCACGATGCCAGGATGGCCAGAGGACTCAGAAGCGTTGTGAGAAGAATGAGAAAAAGGCTGATGCCGTCGACTCCCATCGAGTATCCGATTCCCAGCGACGCGATCCAGGGGACATTCACGCCAAACTGAAAATCAGGATTTCCCGATTCGAAGTGCGCCAACAGATGCAGCGCAAACGCAAAGGTCAGGAGTGCGATGATCAGCCCGAATAATCGAATCGAGCGAGCATGCGCCCGCTTGTAGAACAGGATCAACAGCGCTCCTGCCGCCGGCGTGAAGGTGATGATCGTCAGGATGTTGGAGGTAATCAAGGAATCTACCGTTAATAAGAAAGATTTCGGATTGCGGATTGCGGATTTCGGATTTGGGGTACACCCTCGTCCGGGCGGTTCCCCAAATCCGAAATCACCGCAAGAACCACGCCATCACCAGGACCCCACCAAAGAGGATCCAGCCGATGTATGCCCGAACATAACCGCTCTGCATGTGCCGCAGCCCACGCGCGCTCCCGCGAATGACGCGCCCGATGCCGTTGACGGCGCCGTCGATCATCAACACATCAACAAACTTCCAGAGGAACTCGCGTGAAGTTTGCACCAAGGGCGATACGATAATCGTGTCGTATAACTCATCCACGTAGTACTTGTTCACCATGATGGAGTACATCGCATGGGTCCTGGCGATCATCTTCTCCGGCAATTCCGGCCGGGCGACGTAGAACAAGTACGCAAGACCTAATCCGAGCAGAGACACGCTGGTCGAAGCGAGCATCAGAACGAATTCAGTTGTGCTCGCTCCAACCGACTCGCTCTCGGTTTCGTGGGTAGCCGGAGTAAGGAACTGTTGAATCGGATTGCCTCCGCCAAGGACCGGCGGAATGCCAAGCCAACCCGCGACGATCGAACCGATCGCCAGAACAACGAGCGGGAGCAGCATGGACCTTGCCGGCTCGTGAACATCGTGAACGTCGTTCTCTGAGTACCGGGCCCTTCCGTAAAACGTCAGAATGAGCAGCCGGAACATGTAAAACGAAGTGAATCCCGCCGCGGCCACGCCTACAAACCAGAGCAGCCTCCCATAATTCGCATAGTTCCATGTGCCCCAAAGGACGGCGTCTTTACTGAAGAAGCCGGCCAGTGGAGGAACGCCCGCGATCGTGAGGGTGCCAACGAGAAAAGTTGCATGTGTCCACGGCATATGCCGCCGCAATCCACCCATTTTGCGGATGTCTTGCACGCCACCCATTCCATGGATGACGCTGCCCGCTGCGAGGAACAGCAAGGCTTTGAAGAAGGCGTGCGTCATGAGATGAAATATGCCGGCGGCGTATGCGCCGGCGCCGCATGCAAGAAACATGTATCCAAGCTGGCTGATGGTGGAGTACGCCAGAACCTTTTTGATATCGGTCTGGACCAGACCAATCGAAGCTGCATAGACGGCGGTGAACAGGCCCACAACCGCGACGACCAGCAGCGCTCCCGGCGCGTGGTTGTACAGTGAAGCGGATCGCGCCACCATGTAGACACCCGCGGTGACCATGGTCGCGGCATGAATGAGAGCACTGACCGGAGTCGGACCTTCCATCGCGTCAGGCAGCCAGACGTAGAGGGGGAACTGTGCCGACTTGCCGGCTGCACCCACAAAGAGAAGAAGGCAGATCGTCGTCAAGACGCCAACGGAGCCGAGCGGCTCTACCGGAAAAAGTGCGGCATTTTCTAATCTAGAAAACACGCTCGCGAAATCGACCCGGTCAAACGTCCAGTAAATGAGCATGATCGCGAGGATGAAACCGAAGTCACCGACACGATTTATAATGAAAGCCTTTTTACCGGCATCCACCGCTGACTTTCGCGAGAACCAGAATCCAATCAGAAGGTAGGAACACAGGCCGACGCCTTCCCATCCAACGAACATCAACAGGTAGTTGTTGGCCAGGACCAAAGTGAGCATGAAGAAGACAAAAAGATTCAGATATGCGAAGTATCGGTAGAACCCGTCCTCGTGGCTCATGTATCCGACCGAGTAAATATGAATCAGAAAGCCAATCCCGCTGACGATCAGGATCATCACACCGGAGAGGTGATCGAGCATCAAGCCAAATTGCGCCTGGAACGGGCCCGCCTGGATCCAGGTGAAATAGTCTTTCAGAATCGGCAGTTCCGATTGCGGTTGGCCGAGCATGGCGAGAAAAAGCCGGAGCGAAATCAGAAAGGAGACGCCTACGGATCCCGCTGCGACGAGGCTGATGACATTCTTGGGCAATCTCTTGCCCACGACGCCATTGGTCGTGGCGCCCATGAGGGGCAAAACTGGTATGAGCCACAGCAGGTGCATAAGTTATCCGTGGGACGTATGTTGAACCAGAACGTATTCCCCTGCTTGCAAAGGAGGGGTGGCCGCGCCCTCAAGAAGATGATGCCTGTTCCAGGCTTGCCATGTCCCACATCTTTTGCTGGACACAGGGGGCATTGAAAACAACTGAAGGCAAAGCCGGAGTCCCCTCCTTGGACAAGGAGGGGTGGCTGCGCCCATTAAGAAAATGCCGCGAAGCCTCCTTAGCGGGCGCAGACGGGGTGGTTGGTTCAAGCCACCGATTATCGGAAGTTGAACGAACCACCCCGTTCTTGATGTTTGGCTCACGCTTCGCGCCGCGCCTCCAAAGGAACGGGACCATTTACTTGATGGCGCGGCGTCCCCTCCTTTGCCAAGGAGGGGACTTCGCCTTTCCCGCAGGTTGTCCCAGACGCCCGTGTCCAGCGGACGACTTGTGGGTTTGCTAGATGTTTCATCGGCTTCACCACTTCAGCAAGTTACTCCGATCCACATCGAGCGATTCCCGATTCCGGAATATTGCGATGACCAATGCCAGGCCCACTGCGGCTTCCGAAGCAGCCACAACCAGTACAAAGAATACGAAGACCTGTCCACTGATCTGAGCATGCTGGACGGAGAACGCCACAAACGTGAGGTTGACCGCATTCAACATGATTTCTATCGACAGCAGCAACGCGATCATGTTGCGCTTTATGAAGAAACCCAGCACGCCTATCAGAAAGAGAACCGCGCCGAGGATCAAATACCATCCGACCGGGATCATAAATCCTTCTTGGCGAAAACCACCGCGCCCATGAGAGCAATCAATATCAGCAGCGACGTCGCCTCAAACGGCAGTAGAAAATCGGTAAACAGACTATGGCCGATCGCCCCGGCGCTTCCGCTGATCCCCGCTCGTGTGTCCACGCTCGATTCCACGTTCCACAATGTGGCGATCACCAGAAAAAGAAAAAACAAACCCAGTGGAATTCCGAGGAACTTCAGCCACCACAACCGGTCCGCTCCGTCTTCGTCCTGGGGTAAATTCAAGAGCATGATCACAAAGACGAACAGCACCATGATTGCGCCGGCATAGACAATTACCTGGATTACCGCCAGGAAATCAGCCCTGAGCAAAATGAACAGGACTGAAACTGCGGTCAGCATGAGGATCAGCGAAAGCGCGCTGTACAGAACATGCTTCTGGACGAGCACGTTAATGGCTGCTCCAACGGCAACCGCTGCAAAGACGAAAAAGATAGTTTGCATCATGAAGCCGCTATCGCCACGATAAGGCTGGTAAGGACGATGTTTGCGAGCGAAAGCGGAAGCAAGAACTTCCACCCGAATTTCATCAACTGATCGTACCGGAGCCGCGGGACCGTCGCGCGCATGAGAATGTAGAAGAAAATGAACACGCAAACCTTCAGCACGAACCAGACGGTCGGCAGTGCCATCTGCAGCAGGCGGGACCGAACATCGGGCCGGCCCAGCCGCCCAGGAACAGGATCGTGGCGAGGGCCGAAACGGTGACCATATTCGCATACTCGGCCAGCATGAACATGGCAAACTTCAGCGAGCTGTACTCGGTATGCCAGCCTGCCACAAGTTCCTGCTCGGATTCGGCGAAATCCTCACCCCGAACAGGTACGACATGATCAGTGAAACCAACCCAAATCCTGTAGCAAGAATGAAGAAAATCAGGATGGGCGCCCAGTTTTCCAGCATGCTCTCTGTCTCACAAAACCGGTGGAGCTATGTCGATCAGGTTCGTACTAGTGCAAAAGGATCACTATAGTCAGCCGTTTGATGGACTGTCAATGGTGGGATCGGGGTCCAGCCGCTTCGTGGTAACATCCATTTGCTATGAGAATTGAAATTCGGCTGAATGGTGAGGCGCGCGAGATTCCGGAATCGCTGAATATCGCGCAGATGCTCGAGCATTTTGAATTCCCGAAGGACCGTGTGGCGGTGGAACGCAATCGGGCGATTGTGCCGAAGCCGCAATGGGAGAGTGTTTCGCTCGGCCAGGGCGATGAAGTCGAAGTGGTCCATTTCGTCGGTGGCGGCTCCGGCAACGATGCCCCGTTCGTGATCGCTGGCAGGACGTTCAAATCGCGGTTGATCGTCGGGACAGGGAAATATTCAAGCAATCAGGTGATGGCTGAAGCGCACCGTCGGTCGGGAACCGACATGGTGACCGTGGCGGTCCGGAGGATCGATTTGAAAGCGCCGAAGGGAGAGTCGCTTCTGGACTATATCGACCGAGAGAGGATCATGATCCTGCCCAACACAGCCGCCTGCTACAACGTCGAGGATGCGGTACGGACCGCCCGGCTTGGGCGCGAGGCAGGGCTTTCGAACTGGGTCAAGCTGGAGGTCATTGGCGACGAGAGAACGCTTTTCCCGGATACGGCCGCTTTGATTGAAGCGACAAAGATTCTGGTTAAAGACGGATTCGTGGTGCTGCCGTATACCAACGACGATCTCATCGTCGCCCGGAGGCTCATCGACGCTGGAGCCGCAGCGATCATGCCTTTGGGCGCGCCAATCGGGTCCGGAATGGGAATTCAGAACATTGCGAGTATGCGGATCTTGAGAGAGTTGATCACAGAAGTGCCTCTCATCGTTGATGCTGGTGTGGGGACGGCGTCGGATGCCACAATTGCCATGGAATTGGGCGCAGACGGCGTCTTGATGAACACTGCGATCGCCGGTGCCAAAGATCCTGGCGCCATGGCCGAGGCTATGAATCATGCGGTTAGGGCCGGAAGATTGGCCTATAAGGCCGGTAGGATTCAGCGAAAGCTGTACGCGACAGCGTCCTCACCCATCGAAGGAAAAATCTAGCCGCGGATTTCGCCGATTACGCGGATTCGAACCTGCGTAACTCGCGCAGTCCGCGGCTCAGAAATGACATTACAACGCCGGTCGTTCCGCTAATCAGGCAACCCACCATTCCTACCAGCCAGATTCCCCGATATTCCTCGAGCGCGTTTCCAGGAGAGGAGTTCAACGCGATTCCGAGGTAGCCGCTCACCAGCAGAGCCGTTGCCCCCGAGAGCTGCGCAAATGTATTCAGGAGTCCCATAACGGATGAAGTCTTCGTTGGACCGAATGTTTCCGACACGGCCGTGGTGACGAGTGGATACATGTTGATGGAGATCCCCATCAGAAAAGCGATTACGCCAAGAATGCTCGTCGAGTGGAGACCCATCGGCATGAGCTGGAAGAGAATCGCAGTGAAGAACAAGAAGCCGATAGCGAGTGACCTTCGAGAAATTCCACGGCTAATGAGGCGGTCTGAAATCAAACCCGCAAGCGGTACGCCTCCGAGTCTCCCCGCCAGGTAAAGCGTGCTCAGCACACCGGCAGCTAGCACCGCTCGTTCCAGAGGCACTCCTTGGCTAATGTAAATGTCCGCGGCATAAATCGGGAGCCATATTGGGAGAATTCGAATCGCAATGATGGATCCGGAGTACACCAGTGTGAAGCACCAGAGGCGCAGGTCTCTCACTGTCGACCATTCGAGAGGCTTACGCTCGCTCACGGATTGGCCCGGCGGAGCAGATCGCAAGAAGAGCACACACGCCACTCCAATCCCGCCGATGATTCCCGCCAGAATTTCTGTCGATTGCCGCCAGCCTGAGGCGATGTTGATTGCAAGATACGGGAGAACCAGGTTCGCGGTTCCCTCGCCAATGGTTGCTCCGACGGCTGCGAATATGCCTTGGCAAAATCCTCGCTCTTTGGGTGCGAACCATCGCGAGAGCGCGCCCGCCATCGCGACGTAGACGGCCGCTGCGGCGATACCATTGGTGGTGCGCCAGAATAGCAGTTCGTTATAACTGCCACTGATGGCGAATCCCCACAGCGTAATTGCCGTCAGGAAAACTCCCAGGCCAATCGCCTTTCGGCTTCCCCATCGGTCGGATGCGAAACCCCATGGCATTTGCGCCAGGGCATAAGCGTAGAGAAACACGGATCCCATCACGCCCAGCGCCGCCTTATCGAGACCAAGATCCGCCGACACAAATTTCGCGATACCCGTGAAATTTGTCCGTGCAAAGTAGCTGGTCGTGTAAGCCAGCATTCCAAAAATAAGGATGATCCAGCGATAGGCCATGCAAGTGGGTGCATGCTATCAGATTTTCAGCCGCGGATTACGTGAATTACGCGAATGGCGTCATTCGCCGCTGTCTTCACCTGCCTCTTGATTCAAAGTCCTCAGCGCCCGGTGGATGTAAGGTCAGATCGATGGCGAGCCAAATTGCCTTGGAGTACCGGATGATCCAGATGCCGAACAGAAGAGCCACCGCGATCATAATGCCAAGCGTCAAAGCTGGGGACCGGATTCCGAAGACATAGCGCAGCACGGGCCATGATCCAAGTGCAACGAGGACGGTTGCAACGTAACCAACGGCAACGTGTGGAAGAAAGTATCCGGTCTCCCGCATGAAGTAGTATCCGCAGGCAGGGCAGCGCTCCGGATTGTCGAAATAACCGCGGAAGAGCGGGCCCTTACCGCAAATTGGGCAGCACAGGCGAAGAAGACTTGCGAGCCTCATGAAACCATTTTAGCGCATCGCAGCTATACTAGCCTTATGCCAGACAATAGCTTCGATGTCGTCTCCATAGTCGATATGCCAGAGGTATTAAACGCGGTACAGCAGGCACGCAAAGAAGTTCAGACGCGATTCGATCTCAAAGATTCCAAATCCCAGATCGACCTGAACGAGAAAGAAAAAAAGCTGATTGTACAAAGCGTCGATGACTTCAAGGTGAAGGCCGTTGTCGACATCCTTCAGCAGAAACTCGCCAAACGTAAAGTTCCTCTCAAGAATTTCTCCTATGGGCCCATGACGCCCGCGGCAGGCTCAACCGTGCGTCAGGAGATTACGATCCAATCGGGAATACCCGTCGAAAAATGCAAAGAAATCGTCAAAACGATCAAGGACAGCAAGATCAGAGTCCAGGCTTCGATTCAAGGCGATTTCGTCAGGGTCAGCGGCAAGAGCCGGGACTTGCTTCAGGAGACGATTCAATCGCTGCGGGCCGCAGACTTCGGGCTGGAATTGCAGTTCACCAATTACCGGACTTTCTAAGTAAGCAACCGCGGCTGCCTTTGGACTATTGAGGATTACATAATACAGTGACACTCCTGACCCGACCGGCCAAACAATGTAGTCGCGGGCTTTAGCCCGCGTTTGTCCCATGGTATTGAACGCGGGCTAAAGCCCGCGACTACATTTGGATTTTCGAAATGTCAACGACTTGTTACTATATTCTGTAATCCTCAATAGGCAGATCACTATTTCTCGATGCCGTAGGTTTTCATCTTTCGATAAAGATAGCTGCGTTCGAGACCCAAAAGCCGGGCTGTTTGGGAAACGTTCCAGTTGTTTTCTTTGAGCTTCGAAATGATGAACTCGCGCTCGTATTGGGCTCTGGCTTCGTGGAGGGTTGAAGCGCGCGCCGCGTGGGTTCCATTCGGTAGCGAAAGGTCTCTTGCCTGGATGGCGCCATCTTGGACCATGATGACGAGGCGTTCGATTTCGTTTCGGAGTTCCCGGACGTTGCCGGGCCAGGAGTAGTCGACGAGCAGGTCCAGCGCCTCGGAGCTGAACTCTTTGGGGCCGCGTCCATGTTCGGCCGAAAATACGCGCATGAAATACCGCGCGAGCACCGGTATGTCTTCGCGGCGCTCGCGCAGTGGCGGGACGACAAACGGAATCACGTTCAGGCGATAGAAAAGGTCCTCGCGGAACCGGCCGGCCGCGATTTCGTTCTGCAGGTTCTTGTTCGTTGCGGTGATCACGCGGACATCGACGCGAACGGCTGACGGCGCACCGATCGGTTGAAAGCTGCGTTCTTCGACAGCACGCAAGACTTTGGCCTGGGTTTTGAGCGACATGTCGCCGATCTCGTCGAGAAAGAGAGTCCCACAGTCGGCCAGCTCAAACTTTCCTTTCTTCGCATCGCTTGCGCCGGTGAACGATCCTTTGGTGTGGCCGAACAGTTCGCTCTCGATCAGCTCTTCGGGGATTGCGGCGCAGTTCACTTCAACAAAAGGCGAGTTTGCGCGGCTACTCATGAAATGAATATTCCGGCTGACCAACTCTTTCCCAGTACCACTTTCGCCGTAGATGAGGACGCGGCTGTTAGTCGGAGCGACGATCGCGATCTGCTTGCGCAGCGCTTTAACGGGGATACTTTCGCCAACTATATTGAATCGCTCTTCCAATTGATGCCGAAGCAGATCATTCGCTTGTTCCAAACGCCGGTGCGACAGCGCGTTGCGCGCGATCAGCAGTATGTGCTCGAGGGAGAGCGGCTTTTCGATGAAATCGTAAGCTCCTAGCTTTGTCGCGGTGACCGCTGTGGCGATAGTCGCATGACCGGAGATCATGATGATGTGGGTCGCCGGCGATTTCTGCCGTAGCTTGCGGAGCGTTTCCAGGCCGTCGGCACCGGGCAGCCAAATATCCAGGAGGACGAGGTCGTAAGTACCTTCGGCAAATTTTTCCAGACACTCTTCGCCGCTGGCCACAGCTTCGGTCGCGAAACCTTCGTCTTCGAAGACGCCTTTCAGCGACTGCCGGATGCCGGGCTCGTCATCGACAATGAGGATTCTTGGCATACAGGTAGCTCAACCACAAATCGTGTGCCTTTAGGTGAATTTGGCTCTGCGGCAATATATCCGCCGTGATCGGAAACAATCCGGCTGGAGATGGCCAGGCCGAGACCCGTACCGTTCCCACGTGTCGAGAAATATGGAGTGAAAAGACGATCGCGATCTTCAGGAGCAATCCCGCGGCCGGTGTCTTCAATGATCAGCCGCGCCATTGTGTCGTGACGGGCCAGCTCACAACGAATCTTCAGCTCTCGAACAGAATCTTCCGACAAGGCTTCCAGGGCATTGTCCAGCAAGTTTACTAACACACGCTTCATTTGAAGTGAGTCCATGAGGATGGGTGGCAGATCGTCAGGCACATCTACCAGAACCGTCACTCCATGCAAGCGATCTTCATAAAGCGACATGGTTTTCCCGACCAGGTCCTTCATACTGTTCGGAACGCGTGACACTGCCGGCAAGCGCGCGAACCGCACGAACTCGTCGACCAGGTTCTTAAGGCTGGAGACCTCTTCCACGATCGCCTGGACACATTCCTCGATCACATTCGTCACACGAGGCGGCGCTGCGGGAAGCCTGGCGATATTTCGCGAAATGCGCTCCGCCGAAAGCTGAATCGGCGTCAGAGGATTCTTGATTTCGTGAGCCAGACGCCGCGCTACTTCGCGCCAGGCACTGGCCTTTTGCGCCCGGACAACTTCAGTAAGGTCTTCGATGACCAGAACGAAGCCACCAGTCGTGAGCCGAGTCGCAGTGACAGCGCTGTGAATCGGGCGGCCGTGCGTGTTGAATTCGATCTCGCGCCTGGCCGAGCTGGTTTGGGCATCGCGGAGCAGTTCGTGAATGGACGTCAAATCCTCGCCGGAGAAGATCTGGTCAAGCGTGGCCGCACTGACGGGAAACATGGTGCGCGCAGCGCGATTGATCTTGTTAACACCAAGGTCAGGATCTAGCGAAATGACACCGGTCGGGATGCTTTCCAGAATGATTTCCATGTACCGCCGCCGCGCTTCCAGTTCACGCGTGGTTCCTTGAAGTTGCTCCGCCATGTCATTAAACAATGTGACAAGCAATCCAAGCTCATCCTGGGCTTCGATCTCGACACGATGGCCGAGGTTACCCGCCGAGATTTCACGCGTAGCCTCCGAAAGAGCCTCGATCGGAATCGTTATTCGTTTCGAAAGAAAAAGGCCGGTCCAAACTGCTGCGAAGAGAACCAGCACAGTCATGATCAAAAGTATGGCGACGTAAATGTCGCGATAAAACTTCTGGTTCTGAACGAGGGCACTGTAGTTGGCCCGCTCGTCAGCGATCTTTGATGTCAGCTCGATAATTCTCTGCGGCGTGGGGAACACCGCAGCGAGAATTTGCCTGCCCTGTCGGCCCTGGATACTCCGGACGCCAATCCAGTAAGGGGCAATTTGCATAAACGCCTCGGCACGATCACCCAGAGCCGAAATGATTTGGTCCGGAAGGCGCGACTGGAGAACGCCCGGCTCAGCGGAAGAACGGAGCAGATGGCCGTCTTCGTCCAGCACCATGAAAGCCTTCAACTGGAAGGTCTGGCGTAGGCGTCCGAGGTCTTCCCGGGGTTCCTGTCCGAGATCCAGAATACTGCGGGCGATCGACTCGTGCTCGTCTCTCCATTCCCCGCTCAGATCGGCCGTGGCCTCGAAAATCTGGTCGACCGGAACGCTGAACCACTTCACGATGCTCCGATTCACCAGTCCGAAAGCGAACAGGAAGAGGCAGGTGGCCGGAATCAGTGTCAGCAGGATCAGCGAAACCACTAGCTTTGTTTTGAACTTCGAGCCAGGTTTCTGTTGCTTTCGCTCCGCCCAGACCTTGATTAAGGTGCGAAGAAGTACAAACCCAAAAATGAGAAGTACAAGGAATATGAACGTCGAGAGCGTGTACAGAAGGACAATCTGATCCGGCTCGGATGGACTCAGGAATGGATCCAGGTTGAATGCGGCTTGCACAAACACCAACAGGGCCAACGTGAGGAGGAAGAACCCCGCGACATAGAGCTTCGTTGTTTGTGGCGGCACCTTCATACGGTTTTGGGGACCTTTACTACACGTTTTGCCTCACAATTGTACATTTGTCGGGCCTCAGACAAACTATTGATCCAACTTTTTGTTTCTATTCTGGATGACCTATTCATAAAATTCGAAGGCGATTCGAGGTAACTATGCCAAATTTCTCATTTAAAGGACGAAACCGGCAAGGCCAGGCTGTAGCGGGGGAGCGCGCCGCCGACAGCAGGCAAGCTCTTGCACTGGCGCTGAGGCGTGAACAGGTCTTCCTCCTGGACGCTCAAGAGAAGAAGGCGAGGACCTTCAATCTGGAGTTCGGAGGTAGTCCGACACCCAAGGACATCGCCGTTTTCACGCGCCAGTTTTCGGTTATGATCGATTCCGGGGTGCCGCTGGTGCAATGTCTTCAGATCCTGGCAGAGACCCAGGAGAACAAGAAGTTCCGTGCTGCCATTCAAAATGTGACCAGGGAAGTCGAATCCGGCAATAACCTGGCGGCTTCGATGAAAATGTCTCCGAAGATATTCGACGAGCTGTACACGAACATGGTGGCGGCTGGCGAAACGGGCGGTATTCTCGATACGATCTTTCAGCGCCTTTCCGTATACATCGAAAAAGCCGTCAAACTGAAGCGGGCCGTGCAATCGGCCATGGTCTACCCAGTTGCCGTTGTGCTCATTGCGGCCTCCGTTATCACTCTGATCTTGTGGAAAGTGGTGCCGGCCTTTACCGAACTGTTCAACAGCATGAACGTGGATTTGCCGCTGCCCACACGCATTGTGATTGGCGCGAGCCAGTTCGTGGGCAGCTACGGTATCTTCGTATTCATAGGACTGGGCATTCTCGTCTTCATGTTCAAGTCTTACTACGCAACACCGAAAGGCCGTTACACCGTGGACGGACTCTTGCTGAAAGCTCCTATTTTCGGTCCATTGTTGCGAAAAATCGCGGTGGCCCGGTTTACCCGAACCATGGCGACGCTTATCGCCAGCGGAGTGCCGATTCTGGACTGCCTGGACATTACAGCGCGAACGTCTGGTAATGCGATCATCGAAGAGGCTATCCTAAACGTGAAGAACGCTATTGCGGAAGGCCGCACGATTGTGGATCCTCTGAGGGCTTCCGGTGTCTTTCCTTCGATGGTCGTTTCGATGATCGGAGTCGGCGAACAGGCAGGCGCTCTCGAGTCGATGCTCACCAAGATCGCCGATTTCTACGAAGAAGAAGTGGACGCCGCGGTCGGGGACCTGATGACAGCGCTGGAACCGGCGATGATCGTGGTCCTGGGCGTGATTGTCGGCGGTATCGTAATTTCGATGTATTTGCCCATCTTTACGCTGGTTGGACAATTGAGTAAATAAAACGATGGCTGAGATCGCCGTCATGGATCGGCGAAAGTGGCTCCTGCGCCTCATCTATGTCCGCCTGGCGGTCTTTTCGATATTTGTCGCCGGCGAAGGCACGCGCAAGATAGTACAGCCGGATATTTTTGTCCTGCTGGCGGTTGTTTACGGACTATCGGCATGCTGGTTCGTCCTTCTCCGGCTGAACAAGTCATACGTTTGGCAAGCCTACGCTCAAATTGCTCTCGATCTTTTCCTGATTACGTGGACCGTCAACCGCACGGGCGGCGTTGACAGCTTATTCTCCTCCCTGTACTTCCTGGAAATTGTAATGTCGAGCATCCTCCTGGAGCGGCGTGGCGCTTTCATGTCTGCAACGGCCAGCTCGGTGATCCATCTCGCGCACATGGACCTTGGCTGGTTCGGCTACATCCCGTCGACTACCAACGTGTGGCCGGACCTGCCATCGCTGCAATACATCGTCAGTTTGAATATCTTCGGATTCTGTTCGGTGGCTTTCCTTTCGAACTTTCTGGCCGAGAGCTGGCAACGGACGGGCGCACAACTGGAGAAGTCGACCGGCCAGATCGCTTTCCTAAAAGCATTCAGCGACCGGATTGTGGACAGCCTTGCCAGCGGCATCGTCACGACCGATCTCGAAGGCCGCATTTATCTGTTCAATCATGCGGCCGAAGAGATTACGAGATATCGCTTGGAGCAGGCGTTGCGTCTGACGATCTGGGAAGTCTTTCCGGGCATGCTTCCGAAAATCAGTTCGGCGCGTTTCGAGATTCCTACCACTCGACGCGACGGACAAAGCATCCACTTGCGGTTCGCCGTCTCACCGGTCATGATCGACGAGAAGAACACGGCGGGTTATGTCTGGTGTTTTGACGACGTGACGGAGTTGCGCGCACTCGAGCAGCAGGTGCGGCAAAAGGAGCAAATGGCCGCGATCGGGGCAATGTCTGCCGGGATCGCCCACGAAATCCGAAACCCACTCGCGTCGATTGCCGGATCGTTCGATCTGCTCAAAACCGACCTTAGCTTGGGTCCCGACCAACGCCAACTGGTGGATATCATCACTCGAGAAACAGAACGATTGAACCGGACCATTACGGAATTCCTTTCTTATGCCCGGCCGGCGTCGCCGAAACGCCGCAGCGTGGATCTATCCGAACTCATTTCGGAAACGGTGCAATTGATGCGAAACAGTCCGGAGCTGAAGCCTTCACACAAGATCGAAACACGCCTGCGTGCCGTTAAATCTGAAGTGGACGAGAGCATGATGCGTCAGGTGTTCTATAATCTCGCGTCGAACGCCTTCAAGGCCATGCCCGAGGGTGGAACGCTGACCATCAGTCTTGAAGCGCGCAATGGAAATGCTCGCATTCGTTTCGAGGACACGGGAATCGGGCTCGGTGAAGAGGACGTCAAAAAGTTATTTGTCCCTTTCAACTCCTCATTTCGGAACGGAACAGGGCTCGGGCTGCCGATTGTTTATCAGATTGTTAACGCGCACAACGGCTCCATAGCCGTTAAATCCCGCAAAGGGATGGGGACGACTTTTGTCATTGATCTGTAATGCCTAAACGCGCCAAGATTCTCATCGTCGACGACGAGCGATCTATCCGGGAGCTGCTTGAAATCTTCCTGAAGAAGGAAGGATTTCAGGTCACCAGTGCATCCAATGCCGAAGAAGGTTTGGCGCTGGTGAAGGGAACGGACATCGATTTGGTAATATCGGACATCAAAATGGCCGATATGTCGGGCATCGATTTCCTTCGCGAGCTCCGAGCCACGAATTACAGCGGCCATTTCATCCTGCTCACCGCCTTTGCGACCACCGAGACGGCAATCCAAGCGCTCAAAATGGGTGCGTTCGATTACATCCTCAAGACCGAGAATTTTATCGAAGAACTGAAGTTCGTTGTCTACAGCGCGCTGGAAAATCGCCGCCTGCGCGAAGAAAACACGTACCTGCGGCGCGAGTTCCGCAAAGTACATGGAATGGGAAATCTCATCGGGAAGAGCAAGAAGATGCAGGAGCTCTTCAAGATGATCGAAGTGGTCAGCGCGACAAACAGCACCGTGATGATCACCGGAGAAAGCGGTACGGGGAAAGAACTCGTCGCCAAGGCCATCCACCTGAACAGCCCGCGCGCCGAGGAATCGTTCATTTCCGTGAACTGTGGCGCGTTCACCGAAACGCTCCTGGAAAGCGAACTGTTTGGGTATGTGAGGGGAGCATTTACTGGGGCAACGGCCAACAAGAAGGGCCTATTCGAAGTCGCGGATAAGGGAACGATTTTTTTGGATGAGGTCGGAGACACGAGCCAGGCGATGCAAGTGAAGCTGCTTCGGGTGTTGCAGGAAAGGACATTCCGCCGGGTTGGAGGGACGGAAGAAATATCCGTGGACGTTCGAATCATCTCCGCAACCAATCGCGATCTGTCGGAGATGGTCGCGGAGAATCAATTCCGTGAAGACCTTTTTTACCGGATCAGTGTCATCCCCCTCGATCTTCCGCCATTGCGCCAGCGCCGGGACGACATACCCCTGTTGGCGGACCATTTTTTGGCGCGGCTGAATTCCTCGATGTCCAAGCGAATCGAACGGATCTCCGATGAAGCACTGAAGAAAATGGAGATTTATGACTGGCCAGGCAATGTCCGAGAGCTGGAGAATGCCATGGAGCGCGCGTTCATTTTGGAAACTTCAGAGGAGCTCTCCGCGCAGCATCTTCCCGAAAGCGTCTCGACCACTCCTCGGATGCGCGCCATGACGAATTTCCCCGACCAAGGGTTCGATCTCGAAACCTTCGTGGAAGATCTCCAAAAAGGATTCCTCGAAGAAGCCCTTCGCCGCACAAACGGGGTTCAGGTCAAAGCCGCCGAACTCCTCCGTATGTCCTATCGCTCCTTCCGGCATTACATGCAGAAGTACAATATTCCCTCATAGCGTCCAGAAACACATCACACCAGTTTGCCCAGCGATTCGGCCGGAACGCGACTGCGAGTGCCTGAGACACTTCAAGGATGCGGGCAATGTCGGCAAGGTCTTTTTACTGCAGAGGCGCGCGCGGATTGCCGATGTCGGGACGGTCGTTCACTATCGCGTCGTTGTTGCGGTCGAAGCCGTTCAAAACGGTGAACGGAGCGCCGGACTGAAACGACGTGATGCCTGCAACCGACCACCCGCCCAGAGCGTACTTCCAGAAACCGCTGCCTGGTCCGGGGACAGTCCATAGATAGAGAAAGGTGAGCCGGTGGGTGCGGTCGTAGTCGCTTGGCCCGTGATCGAGTTTCAGCCCGCCTTGCGCTGCCGGTACCGACAGCCGGTTCCCTGGGCTGTCTTGGGTGCTGATGGTGCCGACTCCCTCACTGGTGCTGTCCATGTTCCGCGACCAGGTGTAGGACGCATTCACTTGGAATCCGCGCGCAAAGCGGCGATCCAGGCGCCATTGCATGGCGTGGTAGGACGAATTTCCCTGGCTTGTGCGAATTGTCCGCTGACCAAAGTCCGGATGAAGACGCTGCCCGTTTAGCTGCCGCGGGTTGACATCTTCCCAGGTCGTCAGCTTATGGCTCTCCGAGCCGACATAGGAACCATCGAGCACGAGTTTGTTCGAAAGCTGCCGCTGGAAGCCAAACGACCAGCGCTCCGTGTATGGGCTGCGAAGGTCTCTGTCGAGGGCGCCCACCTGCGCACCCAGCAGGCTGGGAGCGCTCTCGGCCGCTGGCAGTTGCGCAAACCAGTTCGGCGAGCCGCGGCCTGTTCCCGGGGCGATATTGTTCGTGCTGATGGCATTCGGCGTAGAGGTAGCCAGCGTCAGTGAAAGCATTTGGGTGAAAAATGCGTCATAACTGATTTGATAGCCGCCGCGCCACACCGTTTTGTCTTCCCCAAAAAGCCTGCCCAGCCAGCCGGACCGGAATGACGGCGACCAAGCCAGTCCGAACGCCGGGCCGAAATTGTTGTTATCCGTGTTCACCCGATTCGGTTTCAGGAAGTCGTCCGGATTAGCCGTTCGTCCCGGACTTGGTGACGACGTTGAAGATGCCGCCGCGGCCAGTGACAGCAATCGATCCCTCCGCCGTTGTCGCCGATGGATTCGGGCCGGTACCAGGCTTCGATGACAGGAATCCGGCGACAGTCGAGGAGGCCGGGTGGCGCCCGCTTATCACGACCCCAAACCATCCCGAGTATCCAGCGGCTCACGGATCACTCATATCAGCGATGGCAGGGGTGTTGAGCGAGTTCCTGGGGACCCAGCGGATCAATGTGGATATTCACGGCTTCGCTGCCAATGGCCTCCCTGGAAACCTAAGCGCGGTACGCCACTTCGATACGGCGGAGCAGCTGGGGAGTGAAATCATCGAGGCACGCCTGTGGGCGGGACTGCACTACCGCGGTTCTACTGAAGCGGGGGTAGAGCTCGGACAGAAATCGCTCATTACGATCTCAACCACGCGTTCAAGACCAAGTGAGCGCTCCGGACCGGCCGCAGTGCAATCCCTACTTGGCACGATGGGCAGGACTGACAATCGGCCGGCCCGGACG
>WNGK01000869.1_pt1 | contig 59540 bp, 57 predicted proteins | sample 5400601 | NCBI WGS metagenome assembly WNGK01 (sample SAMN13153376, study PRJNA577476) | soil metagenome | isolation source: 60 cm soil or saprolite under Garry oak tree replicate 1 | place: USA:California | collected 2016-06-15
GACTCGAATCAGATCGGCGCCGGTTTCGGCGTAAGCGCGAACATTCTTCAGCGTTATCGATCCAGAAACTTCAGCGGTGATTTCGGGCGAAAGTCCTCGCGCGTGATCAATCAACTCTTTCACTTCCGTTGGCCCGGTGCCGTCAAAAACAAGCACGCTGGCGCCGGCTTCGATAGCTTCAGTTACTTCGCTCTTGTTTGCTACTTCCGCCGCAACCTTATGAACATGACCAATTTTTTTCCGGACGTTCTTTACTGCCAGGGCCAGCCCTCCGCCGATTACCGCATGGTTCGACTTAATACAAACGCCATCGTCCAATCCGTAACGATGATTCATACCACCGCCGAGCAGTACGGCGTATTTTTCGAGCATCCGCAAGCCCGGTGTCGTCTTCCGCGTGTCGGCAATTTTCGCCTTCGTGCCTTCGATTGCCCGTGCAAACTGCCGCGTTACAGTAGCCACGCCCGAGAGATGTTGCAGCAAATTAAGAGCAACGCGTTCGCCTGCAAGCAACACATCAGCAAAGCCGGTCGTCCGTGCGATTACCTTTCCGGCTTCGACCTCTTCTCCATCGCCGGCGAACGCTTCCAGTTGCTGCTGCGGATCAAGCGTCACGAAAACTTCTTCGGCGGCTTCAAGGCCAGCGACCACCATTTTTTCGCCGGCAACGAAGCGTCCGCGAGCGCGCGCGTTGCGCATTAACACGGTTTGCGTAGTAATGTCGCCGCGTCCCAGGTCCTCGCGCAGAAACAAACCAATGCTCGAATACAGCGCGCCCTCATCAAGCCAATTCACCGCAACGCCTCCCTGGGAGCGCAGACATTCTGTCCGCATAGCGCGCGAAGCGTGTTCATAAGAGCAGGGCTCATACCAGCGCCTCCCTGGGAGCGCGGACATCTTGTCCGCTTAGCGCGCGAAGCGTGCTCATAAGAGCAGGGTTCACACCAGCGCCTCCAGTATCTGATCCAACGCTGATATTCGTTGCGCAATATCCACGATGCGGACTCTTAATTCTTCGACTTTTTCGGCGGGCGCGCGGGCCACGAATTCAGAATTCGCAAGCTGAGCTTCCAGCTTCGCCGTTTCCTTCAGCAACTTCTCCTTTTCGCGAGACAACCTGTCGCGCTCTTGAGCGAAGTCGATGAGACCTTCAAGAGGTACTGCGACCTCCGCGCCGGCCGCCAGGACCGCGCGCACAGCAGCCTTTGGGATAGCAACTCCGCCGTCGATCGCAATCTCAGCCGCGCGTGTTAGCCGTCCGATCTGATCGGCGCTGGCTGCGAAGACTGACTGCTGATCGGATTTTGCTGTGATCAATAACTGAATGCGATCGCCTGGCTTGATGTTCATCTCAGATCGAATATTACGAACTCGAGAAATCAGATCGATGACTGCTTGCATCTCTGCTTCCGAGCGTTCGTCAATAAGCGACTCGTCACATTTTGGAAAAGCCGTCAGCATGATCGTCGGCTCGGCATTGGCGTAAGAACGATGCAGAAGCGCCGCGTGTTTTACCGGAAGTTTCAACCATAGCTCTTCTGTCAAATAAGGCATGAAAGGATGCAGCAGCCGCAAGGATCGTTCCAGCACCGAAATCAAGCGCGCCCGCGCCAGGTCACGCTGAGACGACGCCGCTTCGGCGGTAACGCCGGCCTTGGCCAGCTCGATATACCAATCGCAAAAATCATCCCAGAAAAAGTGATAGAGCGCTTGCACGACCCCATGAAATTCGTAGAGACCGAGTTGCATGTTAACGTCACGCGCCGTTTTATTGAGCCGCGACAGTATCCAGCGATCATGCAAAGGAAGAGTTGCGCGATCGCCGTCGAACGGATCAGCGATCGCATCAGCGCCGTCAGCGTTCAGCAGGCAAAAGCGCGCGGCATTCCAAATCTTGTTCGCGAAATTGCGGTAGGATTCAACCTGCTTTTCGTTCCAGCGCGTGTCGGTTGATCCAACCGAAGCGAGCGTCAAGCGAGTGGCATCCACACCGTACTTATCAAACACCTCGAGCGGATCGATGCCGTTGCCCTTGGTCTTGGACATTCGCTGGCCATGTTTGTCGAGAACGGTGCCGGTTACATAAACATCGTCGAAAGGTTCCTTGCCAATGAATTTCAAGCCGGCCATCATCATCCGCGAGACCCAGAGAAAGATGATGTCGCGCGCGGTTACCAATATCGAAGTTGGATAAAACGTCGTCAGGTCGTCGGTCCCTTCGGGCCAACCCAATGTTGAGAACGGCCACAATGCAGACGAAAACCACGTATCGAGTACATCTTCGTCCTGGGTTAGTTCGTCAGTGCCGGCCTTCCTTCGGGCTTCTTCCAGAGAGCGCGCGACGATGGTTTGGCTATCTTTCGTATACCACGCAGGAATCTGATGACCCCACCAGAGTTGTCGGGAGATCGTCCAGTCACGAAGATTTTCGAGCCAGTCGCTATAAACTTTTTCGTAAGGCACCTGTGGAACAAAGCGAGGCTTTTGTTCCTCGCGCAGCTTCCGCAATGCGGGATCGCGCAGTTGTTCCATGCGACAAAACCATTGCGTCGAGATCAAAGGTTCAATGACCGTTTTGCACCGCTCGCACTTGGAAATCGAGAACTCGTAATCGATGACCTTCTCGAGTAAACCGAGGTCTTCTAACCTTTGTACGACTTGCTCTCGCGCTTTGTACCGGTCGAGTCCAGCGAAATCGGCGCCTGCTTCTTCGGTCATGCGCGCAAATTGATCGATAACCGCAACCTGCGGCAGATTGTGGCGCACCCCCATTTCATAGTCATTCGGATCGTGCGCCGGCGTCACTTTCACGGCTCCCGTGCCAAACTCCGACTCAACAAAATCGTCAGCGATAACCGGGATTTCGCGATTAACCAGCGGCAGAATCAATGTCTGACCGAGCACCCTTTGATAACGATCATCGGACGGATTTACCGCCACAGCCGTATCGCCGAGCATCGTCTCAGGCAACGAAGATAGTAGAGCTTGCCTTTTTGCGCCTCGCGTTGAACTTCCAAATCCGAAAGCACGGTCTGATCATTCGGACACCAATTCACTATGCGATTGCCACGATAAATCAGTCCTTCTTCGTACAGCCGGACAAACGCCTCGTTTACTGCCCGTGACAAACCTTCGTCCATCGTGAACCGTTCGCGCGACCAATCGACAGACGCGCCTTCGCGCCGTATCTGGTTTACGATCTGCCCGCCATACTCCCGCTTCCATTGCCACGCGCGCGCGATGAACTTCTCACGGCCGAGATCGTGGCGCGTCAGTCCTTCCTTTTTCAGCTGGCGGGTTACCATTAATTGGGTCGAGATGCTGGCGTGATCCATTCCCGGCAGCCACAAAGTGCGAAATCCCGACATGCGCTTGTACCTGATCAGGACATCCATCATCGTATGTTGAAGCGCGTGACCCATGTGCAGCGAGCCGGTAACGTTGGGGGGCGGAATTACAATCGAGAAAATCGGCGCCGTTGGATCTTGATTGATTTCCGGCGCGAAGTAGCCACGATCTTCCCACCGAGCATAATGATGTTGCTCGGCTTGTTTGGGATCGTAAGTCTTAGGAATGTCGATCATTAATTAGAATCGCTCTTTGCGCGTTTGCCAATTGTACGGCAATTGGCTTTCATGCGTAAGTCGTCTAACAGAAACAAAAAGGATCGAGCAGCGACTCTTGTCACTTACTCGATCCTCAGTATTTGGCCACCCGCCTCGCAGGTATCAGGGATTACTTCTTCTCGTCGAGGCGTCTCTTGATCAGCAATTCCGCCAGCTCCGGCACGACCTCCCAGGCGATTTCGCGCACCACCTTTTCGGATAAGTGCTCAACGGCGCGGCGCGCAATTGCGTCCACAGCTTCGGGGGATAGATCAGAGAGACTCACTTTCTCCGTTCCAGGCTGGCTCGCCGATCGCGCAGGTTCTTCCAAAACTGAAGCCGGTACGACGGGCCACTCTTCACCTTCGTCGGCTCGGGCGGTTTCTGTTTCTACCGCCGAGTCCAGCTCAATGATGTCCGCGCCCTGCAAAGGTATAACCGGCGATTCAGAAGTCTCTGCCAGGAAAGTTCCCTCGGCATCGCCTGATGCGGCTTCGGGTTCCAGATCCAGAATAAAATCTTCTGCAGTTGAAGCCTGCACCTTGCCAAAGTCATCCAGGTCGAGAACAGTGTCATTGAATTCAGTGGAGTCCGGCTGCACCATTTGCTGATTTGAAGTGTCGTTCATTTCGCGAGCACCAATCGAAAAAGTTTCGGAATTGATTTTCTCATCAGAGTCAGAATCTGCAATCGCCATGAATTCATCCTGTTGTGGGGTCTCGTTCGATGTTGCGGTTTCGACACTGGGAAGCTGCATAGTATCTGCAGTCTGTAGTTCAATGTCTTCTGCGCAACTCTTTTCAGCAACATTTGAGGAGTCGAGATTGGTCATTGCCGGCGCTTCAACCAGGACTGTAACGTTTGGCTGATCGGCAGGATCTTTGGCGATTGTTACCCTCGGTGTTTCTAATCCCAGGGTAGAAACCTGTCGCGACTCTTCGGCATCAGCTGTCTTACCACCGACGAGTGATCCCACGCGGCTAACCAGTTGGCGGATTGATTGGAAGGGCTTGGTCACGACGTCATCTGCGCCCACGCGGCGCGCCTCGGCTTCATCGAACGGCTCGAACGAACCAACCAGAAGGATAACAGGAATACCTCCGAAGCGCTCGTTTTGTTTGATTCGTTCGCAAAGTCCGTATCCATCAATGCCCGGCATGAAAACATCGGCAAGAACAACGTCGGGCACAAACTGATCCAACTTATCCCAGGCGTGCTGACCGTTGCCGACGGTGGTTACTTCCATTCCCTCATCGGTGAATGTGAGGTCAATGACTTTTTGAATCGCCACTGAGTCATCGGCAAGCAGTAGCTTTCGTCCAGCAATCAAGTCGAACCGCTTTCTCACCACGCGCTTTGAATCACGTTCGCCGATTGGTCCACACGCGGCGCTAATTCGAACCTAGCATCCGCCCGAAAACGGCGTCAAGCTTTTTGTTGCCGGTAAAGCTTGGAAACCCTTCGTCCTAGTATCAAGCGGGTGGGTTTCGGGATGCAAGTCACGAACCTTGATAAACTCCATTTAAATCGGGGTCAGGCCTGCGATTTTTGCAATTCTCAATGGTTGTCGCTCTGGTATTGTTTGATTATCTCGCCGGCCAGATCACGAACTTGCACATTCTCTATCGGGAAATCGGGGTCAGGCCTGCGATTTTTGCAATTCTCAATGGTTGTCGCTCTGGTATTGTTTAATTATCTCGCCGGCCAGATCACGAACTTGTACATTCTCTTGCACCTTAAGTCTGACGGCATCACATCGTCGACTCAGAGCTGAACTGCTGAGGCCGGTAATTTCAGATAACATTCTCCGACTGGCCCCTAATTGCAATCCAGTTAGGATCAGGACCTCTTTCGCCATCACTGCAGCCGTGCTCTTGCTTCGGCTGCAAAGCTCAGCCCTCGATACTCGATAAGTCTTTTCCACAGCTTCGAGCAGTCGATCCGGTTGGAATTCGCCCGCCGTCGTCGCACTCTTTCCTGAGCTAGGAATTCTGCGCTTCGCTTCGCCCATCCGGTGAATCGTCGCGTCAACAAATTCTTCAGTTCCCAGAATGCGCCCTTCGTCTGCTGCATAGAATTCTTCACGGTGACCGTACTTCATTCCCGCGGCCACAAATTGCCGGTATTTCTCGCGCGCAACCTCCTTCTTTACTCCGAAATGCCGAAGCACCGGATCGACATCGACTATCCCAACCGGTTCCAACCCGAGATAAGCCCGATGTCCGCTATACTGGTATTCCTCAGGCCTAACCACCATCTTTGCGCGCACGGGATTAAGATGGATATACCGAACCAACTCGCTTAAATACCGATCGCTTTGACAGAGAATCGCCTTATGTCGGCCCTGCAACAGATGCCCTACCCGTCGGTAGCGACGGTTATAGTACTGACTGTAGCCCGTCAATAAGCGGTGCATGATCTGGCCAATCGTATGAGCTTGTCGCTCGACTAAAAGATGCACATGGTTGGACATCAAACAGTAGGCGTAGAGGAAGAATGGTAGTTTGATCTTCTGAATGGCAAGCAGCGAGAGGAACTTCTCATAATCAGCAGCTGAATTAAAAATCTTCCGACGATTATTGCCCCGTGTGATTACGTGGTATAACCCACCCTCGACTTCGGCACGCGCTTTCCTGGGCATCGGAGCGTGGATGGTACGCGCCGGCAGCTTTAGCGTCAAACATCAGCCGTTGAAAGTTCCTTGCATCAGCGTTATCGGTCTTTGACTGTAAGACTTTCAAGCCTGACGTTATGATCCTTGCAGCCAACTAATTGATCAACTTCGGCGGGTAACGATCTTTTTCGGAATCGAAACCAGAGAGATCGCAAAAATCGCAGGCCTGACCCCGATTCGATTCTGATCGCCTCTCTCGCTGACTATGATCGGTGGCTTAATTGGAGCCTTTTCCATATCAGAATCTATCCTTCCATGACTTACCGCCGGAAGCTTTCCTCGCCTACATTTCCTTTCAGGGGGACACCGCACTGTTCTTCGCAATGACCCTACCTTCCTTGTCGAACGATATTACATAGTTCTTCAGAAAGACCTCGTACCAATACTGCTGAGCGCACGCCTTCCTGTACTCAAGGTCAGTTTTTAAATCTGGGAATGCGGCATAGTCGCAATTGGCAGTGTGGCTGGGCTGCCCCATTAACTTAGTGACAAGGTCTTTTGAATCGCCGATTCTTATCTGCGGGTAAGCGCGCTCGTATCTCCTGGAGAAGATGACGTCAGTTACCGCCAAGAGTATTCCGTACAAGAGTCCAGCACTCAACACGACCACCAGGACTGTAAGCAGTTTCTTACGTCGTGGAAACATAGCCTTTAGTTATTATGACCCCTATCGTTTTGGCATGAAGCTGCCTAACTCCGCCGGAAGCCACCCGACTCCCTGAGGAATGTGTATTTTTTGTGCACCAGCCGCCATGGCTCGCATACCTGCCGAGCCAGGCAGGTTATCGGGCTCAAAGACTCCACCTGCTGCATACGCTGTTGGATCAGTTCCAAGCACAGGAGGGATGTTGCCGGCATCGAGACCTCTATTCGATCTTGACGAGCAGTTATCCCGGAAAATGCCCATCCTTTCCTCAAGTTCGGATTCATTCTTAGCAATATCGCGTAACGCGCCTTCAATTGCAGCATCCTGGTCTGGCGTGGTCTTTATTTATGTAGATATTGGTATCTCTATTTCTCGACTCACGCCAAATATATCCCGCGACGTCACCGCCAATGATGTTCTGTTTGGAATCAGTAGACAGCTCCCGACCGTTTCCGAAGCTAAAGACTCCGCGACCAGTAATTGCAATGGCGGTATGTCCAATTGGATTTCGATTTGTCGGACCTTGCTCGATTACGAGGATATCCAAGCCGCGCGGATCAATCGCACTGGTGGGAGCATTCGCAACGTACGCATACAGATTGATTCCGCCTTGATGGCCAATCGGATCGGGAGTCATAAATCGGCCCGTCGATGGGTCGTAGTAGCGATGAGTGAGAAGTTGCAGCCCGGTTTCGTTGTCGGTGTAATAACCAAACTGCGCTTTGTAGCCGAATGGCTCACTTAACGAGCCGCTGAGGATAACTCCGTGCGCGGCGAAGAGATGATTCGAGAGCACACTACCGCTAGCATCAGTTCGCAGGCTAACGTTGCCTTCCGAATCAAAGCTGTAGAAAACGCTCGTGCCGCTCGCGCGTCGGGAAACTAACCCGGCGGCGCCAAGGCTGTTCGTGGCGGTGACTGAGCCGCTTGAATCCAGCTCAACCACGGAAACAATTCCATCGTAGAGGAAGTAAGTTCGGCCTTTGCTGATTGTTTGAGTTGTAAGTCTTCGTCACGCCTTTGAAGGTCGTGGCGTTTCCGGCGAGGTCGTAAGCGAAGTTATCTGTGAAGCCGCCGTTGCGGGTTGAAGTCTCCTGCGTGATCTGATCTTTACTGTCGTAACTGTAGCCCGTAGTTCCGCTCAAGGAGGTTGCGCCGGGAATGCTGGCAGTAATCGAAGTACGGTTGCCAACGCCATCGTAGCCGATGCTGCTGAAGTCGGAGATCGTGTTTGTACCAATCTGATTTAGCAGCCGCGTCCTTTGTCCCAGAGCATTGTAGGTGTAATTCGCTGTTGCTCCATTGGCAAGTGTCTGTGTCGCGAGCCAGTTGTTATCCTGGTAAGACCAGCTTGTTGTCTCGCTGAACGGATTGGTCATCCTCGACGGCCGGCCCGCGGCGTCGTAGTTGTAGCTGAAACTGCCGGCGGGAGTCGTCATAGTCTGGCGGCTGCATTCGGGTAGTAAGCATAGGAAATCGTCTTTGGCGCCAGGCCCGTGTAAGTGGTTGTAGTGCTGAGCAGTTCATCGAGGTTCCCGTAGGTATAACTTTGACTGCCTGTTGCGTCGCTCATGGAAGAGCGGCGGCCGAACGAGTCGTAGCTAAAGTGCACGTTCAGACTGGTGCTGGCCGGATATTGAATGTCCGTCAGGCGGCTTTCGGAGTCTGTGTAGAGATAATTGGTCGTCACGCCGTTGCCGTCGATGCGTTGCAGGAGATTGCCGACGTTGTCGTAGGAGGGGAACTGGGTGGTGTCGCCACCGGGCAAGGCAATTGATGATACCAAACCAATGTTGTTATAGGAATAGGTAGTCGTGTTATTGTTGCCATCCTTCAGCGTCTTCACGCGATAGAGCGCGTCGTAAGTATTCGTTACCGGCTCAGTGCTCCCTGAGACTGACAGTGCTTCCCCTTCCAGACCGTAAGTGCGCGACACCTGGCGCACCTGGACGTTGCTTTCATCAAAGGCGGTCGTCGTGGTTAAAGGTCCGCCAACGTAAAGGTATGCGTTTGTGGTATGACTCTGTCCGGTTCCGGTCTGTCCAGTTGCCGGATAAGTGGTGGTGTCCGGCTGGCCGACGAGGTTGTAGGTGAAATCAGTTTCGTTGCCAAGCGCATCGCTAACCGAAGTCATGCGACCTTGCGAGTCGTAACGCACATGCTTCACATGACTGGAGAATGAAGGAGGGGTCAGGTTCGAGAATGAAGGAGGCGAGAATGAAGGAGGGGTCAGGCCTGCGATTTGTGCGATTCGCCGTCCCTCATAACAATTGATCAGACGCGACAAACCTATTTCACTTCGTGCCAAGCTAATCACATCGTTCTTGCCGGCAGAGTTGATTAAGAATCGCACAGATCGCAGGCCTGACCCCAGGTTTGGCAACCTCTAGGAGATCTGATCTCCATCCGGATCGTAGTCATTAGCAAGCATTGGACCGATAGTCGTGGTGCCGTGGACTGTGTAGGTGTCATTGTTTCCTATGGGCGCCTGGTTGACGACCGTTATCGTGACCGTGCGATATTCGAGCAGGCTTGTTGAGGGTCACAAGCTCTATAAGTAAAAGAATCTGTCCCGACGAAAGTTGTATCGGTTAACCCGTAGAGAAAAGAGCTTCCGTCGAGACCAAAGAGCGAGCCATGTGATGGAAAAGTGACGACTGACGCAGTCATCCGGTCACCGTCAGGATCAAAATCGTTCGCCAGTACGGGCCCAATGGTTCCGTTTCCGTGCCGCGTGTAACTGTCGTCATTTGCTACCGGCGGATTGTTGACCAAAACTTTCGCGCCGATCAGGGCGAGCAAGGAAACTAATGCCGGCAGTATTAAGATGCTATGAAACTTCCGGGGCGAGAGTGAGAACACTTAGTGCCTTCCTTTCGTTGGGACCGACTCGCGGACGTGAATCGATCTCGGGTTGAGGCGATCTCAGGAAGAAGCACTTCTTCGCAGAAGGTCGCGGGAGGTCGGGAAAAATTTGCTCAGACGAACGAGACTGAACTTCTAAGAGCGGACGAAGTTTAGTAACTTAGCAGAAAATCTGTCAAGACTTTTTATTTCGCTAACAATTTATCCTGAAGCCGCAGATTCGGAGCGAGAATTCGCCGGCGAGAACAACTAAACCCGTGATCAGGATAGCGGAGTTCAGCGCGCGCCGCCCGTCATAATGACGTCATCGGGGGTATTCGCCTTCCCGTCCGCACCCAGCGACCGCAGCACAAACGAAGTACGGTCACACTCATATTCATAAGGCTGATGCCATGGATCGACACGAATAATCCGCGTGAGGTAACGTGGACTTAAATGATCGATAAGAACTGCTTCGCTCTTTGATTCGACGTAAGAACCGCGTTCGCGGCGATAGGATTCGAGGGCTGTTGCGATCGATTCCAGCTCAGCGCGGGCGCGTTCTGTCTTCTCAGAATTTACCGCCCTCACCAACATGTCAAGGTCTTCCCAGCGTCTATCGCCGGTGCGAATTTCGGTAATCCGCCACTTGTCTTTGTCGCCTTTGACAAATCGAAATGCGGTCTCGACCTGCGCAACTACGGTTGCGGAATTGCCGAAAGCGGAGATCTCCTTGATGCGAACAGCGTCAGACGGCAATTCAATTCCAGCCATGCGCGCAATCAACCGGCGCGCCTCTTTCGGAGTAAGCTCACCGGCGGCGCCGACGCGATTGATGACGATTCCAGCGCTCGCGGTAACCAGTATCAAGGAAGAGAGGATGAAGATGCGTCGCTTGAGCATGATTTAATCTCCTGAAGTTTCGTTCCGCGGGTTGCGGAACTTATGCCGCCTCGGCTTGGCCACTCTCACCCGCTTTCAGCGAAAGCTCAGCCGCGAGCTTAATAGCTGCGACCATGCTGGAGTGCTCGGCAATTCCCTTACCGGCAATATCGAACGCGGTCCCATGATCGACTGACGTCCGAATAAATGGCAAGCCTAAAGTAATGTTGACTGCTTCGCCGAATGAGAGACACTTCACCGGAATCATCGCTTGATCGTGGTAACAGGCGACCACGGCATCGAATTCTCCGCGTGAGGCGCGCAAAAAAACCGTGTCCGCTGAAAATGGTCCACGGACGTTAATGTCGTCTCGCACGCGGCAAGCCTCGACTGCCGGAGACATCTCGGATGCCTCCTCGATACCAAACAGGCCGCCTTCCGCTCCGTGCGGATTCAGTGCGGCGACTGCGATGCGCGGTCGGTCGATGCCCCATCGCTGCAGTTCACGATCGGCCAAGCGAACTATCTGCTCGACGCGCGCGCGCGTAATCATTCGAATTGCTTCGGAGAGGGGTACGTGCGTAGACAAAAGCACTACTCGCAGATTGGCGCCGACAAAACCCATTGCGTAGTCTTCTGCGCCGGTCAAGTATGCCAGGAATTCTGTATGGCCGGGAAAACTATAGCCGCCGAGAAAAAGCGCACGCTTGTTTATCGGGGCGGTCGCAATCGCGTCCACACTTCCCGCGGCGCACAATTCGACGGCCGCTTCGATGTAACCGGCGGCCGCCTTGCCAGCGGCGCCCGATTCTATCCCCGGTTCGATATGACCGCTGATGTTATTCAGATGGAAAATGACCGGCTCGGCATTCCGACCGGGAATAGCCTCGCCACGGCGAAAGATTTCGTATCCGCATTGCAGGTCAAGGATGCGCGCAGTGTGTGCCAGCAATTGCGCGTCGCCGATGATAACGGGGACACAAACGCGGCGGACTTCCTCCTCCGCGACTGCTTTGAGCACAACCTCCGGACCTATTCCGGCCGGGTCGCCCATCGTAATACCAATTCGCGGTCGTAATCGACCGGACGTGAATTCAGACGAATCTTGCGGCGGAGTATTCACCAACTAAAATCTTGCCGTGTGAAAGCCAGCAATAATCATTCCCGCAAATGATAAGTGACAATGAGTGAGAGATGCTCCTAGGGCTCGGCGACGTGGGACGACGCTTCTTCCACCCGTGTAAGCTGTGGTACGCGTTCTTCGACTTTGTACATGTACTTGATATTGCGCTTGAGAACCAAAAGATTTGGCGCAGCCCTGCGGTTAATTTTCAGGGCACCGCGATCGTACCACTCAATCGTCCCTTCGATTTCTTCACCGTCTTGTAGCACCAGTACCATTGGCGTATGCGCGTCGATCTGCTTCTTATAGTAATAGATTTCAGCGTGGGTCTCGGTCGGGGGTGGTTGCCGCTTCCGTACTTGAATTGAAGACGGTTGTTGTGAGGGGCGTTGCGGAATGCCTGCGCTGCGCTGAGCATGTCCATTGATGCGGTCACGGTCATGGCCAGCCTCCCGTCTGGCTTTTACGTCCGCCAGTGTAGTTCTTATAAGTTTGCGATTCACAATTGTGCCTCCAACAAATACATGAAAAGGAACGTGATCACGCTCCAAATGCGTTCCCGCCTTTGGTTGCGTGGCAGGCCGAAGTTACTTACTCGCAGGCTGCGGCCTTCCGAGGAGAGATGCGCATTGACCCGTACGGAAATACGTTAGGGATTGTGCGACATGCTACACGACTGAGAGGGAAAACGCAAAGCTTGATCAGGAGTCAGCGTTATACTCTACAAGGCAAAACCCGTTATTTCTTTTTCCTGCTTACCGCTGTCTGCTCAAGGCCTTCTGTTTGTTAGTCCGCCTTCTTCCTGATAAACGTCGGTACGTCCAAATCCTCGCTGCGACGCGGCGGTTGTGGCGCGATAGAATCATCCGAAGGCCGCGAAGGGTATCGCGGTGGCGTCGATGCGGGAATGTGCGCCCCGGCCGTGGCCGAAGTCGTCGCCACTTCGCGGCGAAACCCCGTCGCTATTACAGTGATCTTCATCGCGTCCGCCATGGAATCGTCGATGACGTGACCAAAAATAATATTTGCGTCTTCGTCCGCTTCCTGGCGAACGATAGATGCCGCCTCGTTGACTTCGAAAAGCGTCAAGTCATGCCCACCGGTGATGTTGATTAGCACGCCCCGTGCGCCCTTGATCGACGCTTCTTCCAGCAGCGGTGACGAGATTGCTTCCTGCGTCGATTCGATTGCGCGATTTTCGCCTCGCGCATAGCCGGTGCCCATCAGAGCCATTCCCATTCCCTGCATTATTGTGCGCACGTCGGCAAAATCGAGATTGATTAAGCCAGGTACAGTAATCAAGTCGCTGATTCCCTGCACCGCTTGCCGTAATACCTCATCGGCCGCTTTAAAAGCATCAGCGAAGGAAGCTCCCTGCGGGACGGCGCCAAAAAGGCGCTCGTTGGGAATTGTGATGACCGTATCAACCGATTCATGTAGCTCGTTGAGGCCCTGCTCGGCCTGCTGTAGCCGCCGCCGCCCTTCGAATTGAAACGGCTTGGTAACGACGGCAACTGTCAGTGCTCCCAGCTCTGTCGCGAGCGATGCGACGATCGGCGCGCCACCGGTTCCCGTCCCACCGCCGAGACCGGTAGTAACAAAAACCATATCCGAACCCTCGAGCACTTCAATAATCTTATCGGTGTCTTCGAGTGCTGCCTGACGGCCAACTTCCGGATCTGCGCCGGCTCCAAGACCTTTCGTCAGCCTGCCGCCCAACTGAATCTTGACAGGGGCACGCGAACGCTTTAGCGCTTGTAAATCGGTATTCGCGACTACGAACTCGATGCCTTCAATACCGGCGTCGATCATTCGATTGACCGCGTTACCGCCACCGCCGCCCACGCCAATGACTTTTATTCGAGCGCCGGTGATGGGCGGCTCGTCGTCGATGAAAATATTTATGCTTCTGCCTGGTTCGCGAAACTCAGGTGTCATGAGTTTTTCCTCTCTTCCGAACTTTGAAGGCTGCCACGCCCTCTTTCGTTTATTTTGTGCAGGCTGAACCACAGGCATCTATATCTTGCGGACAATATCTTGTGCCAACGGCGCGCCAGCATACAATACTTTGTCAGAAAATACTACTACCAAATCGATTGCGAAACTTCGAAACAAAATGCGTCAAGCGACCCGATGCGCCGCGCCTCGCAGCACCTGCACGCTGTTCGAGCGCGTGTGCGCGCTGAGACACGAGTGCCAGCCCAGCGGCCGCGGCCCACGCGGGACTTTGAATGTCTTCGACGAGGCCGCCGAAGCGATCACGTTCGGGATAGCCGATGCGAACGGGAGCGTCAAAGACTTGCTCAGCAACTTCGATCATTCCGTCGAGCAATGCACCTCCGCCAGTCAGCACAACACCGCTCGATAATTGTCGGTTCCAACCCGAGTCTCGAATTTCATCAGAAACATGCATCAAGACTTCTTCCGCACGCGGCTGCAGAATGTCGCAAAGAATCTGACGGGAGAGTTGTCGCGGTGCGCGACCACCGACCGACGGAACTTCCACCATTTCGCCGCGCTGATCGTCACTGAGTGAGGCGCTGGACGCGCAGCCGACGGTTCGTTTGATCCGTTCGGCCTCAGGAATCGGCGTACGCAGCCCGAACGCGATGTCGTTGGTAAAATGAGAGCCGCCCAGCGGAAACACCGCCGTGTGTTGCACCGCGCCGCGCTGATAAACGCACAAACCGGTAGTTTCTGCGCCAATATCAACTAAGGCCGAGCCATATTCCTTGTCATCTTCAGTCAGTGTAGCTTCTGCCGCGGCGAGTTGTTCCAGAATCATATCGGCCACGATCAGCCCGGCGCGATTGACGGCATTGATAGCATTCTGGCGCGCGGTTACGGGGCTGGTAACGATGTGTACCTTAACCGCCAGACGCGCTCCGGTCATGCTAACTGGATCATTGATTCCGTCTTGATCGTCCACAATGAATTCCTGCGGCAACCGATCGACGATCTCTCGACCCGCCGGCAGTTGAATCGCGCAAGCCGAATCGATCGCGCGGCGTACGTCGTCGCCGGTAATCTCCCGGTCGCGATTTGCGACTGCGACAATAGCCTGCCCGTTGAATCCCATGATGTGCGATCCAGCGAGATTGATTGTTACTTCCTCCGCCTGTACTCCGCTCATTCGTTCGGCTTCTTCCACAGCGCGTTTGATCGATTCCACCGCTGCGTCCGGATTAACGATCACGCCCTTGCGCAATCCGCGTGACTCACCCTCTCCCATACCGATAATCTGCAGCAAGCCTTCTTCCCCCGGCACGGCAATCACACAAGTAACTTTGCTGGTGCCGATGTCGAGGCCTATCGTGTGATTTGTGCGCTTAGCCATTTCAGCTCACTCGATCGCTCATTTAGTCTTCGGCGCGGCTCAATGTACGCGGATGCGCACGCCGTCACTATTGTTACTGCGAGTCGCATTCGCTCGATAGGGTTTCTTTCGATTGGCGTCTGTGACTACGCTCTCGCCAATGCTTCGATTGTTTTCGTTCTCGCTCGTCGCTCTCGGCGCAACTCGAGTAGCAATAGCCAGAGTCGGTTTCGATGTGGCATCCGGGTTCGCGCCGGTACTTATCTTATTACCAGAGCTGAAACCCAGAATGACTCGGCCTCCCTGTGAATCGACGTACGTAATGGAAGACCCGTGGGCAGCCTCTTTGTAACGGTCAAGCACCTCTAATGCCGATTTCAAACGCTGGCTCAGATCTTCTCCGCCCAGTCGCACTTCGATCAGCGAATCGTTGCCTGCGAGTTGCACACGAATATCCCGAATGTCAACCAGGTCCACTTCACTCACGCGATCCAACAGACCTGCGGTTTGCCACTCACGTGCAAGCTCGAGATATTTTCGAACGCGCTCGATATTGCCGGCGCCGGCGTCGTCGCTGTCCTCTTCATTCCACCCCCTAATGAAAAACGGCGGCATCGAATCCGTTGATTTCATTTCACTCAACGCCATACCCTCGTCATCGACCCAAAGAAAGCGGCCGGCTGATGTCCGCACCACAGCGACCGGCACGCGCTCAGTGATGCGCACGCGCAGTCGATCCGGCAAGACGCGCGTAACGACAGCGCGACGTACGCCGGGCAATCGTCCCAAGGCTGTGCTGATGGCGGAAAGATCGGCGCGCCAAACGCCGGTTCGAGCCAAAGCGCGTCGCGTGAGGCTTTCAATTTCTTCCGCGGAAGTTCGCGAGGTCCCACTAATGTCTACATGCCGTACCTGGAACAAAGAGGCTGAGGCAGCAATTCGATACCCGACAATCAAAGTGATAACCGTGAGGATCACTGCTATCAATTTCAACGCCGTGGGAGCATATTGCAGAAGAGCGCGAATTGAGATACTTCCCGCCTGAGCCGCTCCTCGACTATCGCGCCGCGTTGGTCTTTGCACGAAACCTCGGGCCGGAGCTGCTGCGCGACGCGAGCCACGCGATGAAATGACTTGTTCTTTCATTGTGTCACCTCCGCACTCATCCTGATCGGACAGGTTCAAGTCCGCGACTACTCGCTGCTCCAGACCTCGACTTCATATTCCAGGTCGATTCCATGTTCGCGTTTCACGCGCTCGCGAATTTCTTCTGCCAAAGCAAGAGCGTCTGCGGCCCTGGCATCTTCGCCGTCGGTGACGATGAAATTCGCGTGCTTGGGCGAAACTACTGCGCCACCTCGACGCGTTCCCTTCATCCCAAGATCATCAATCATCTTTCCAGTGCCCATCGAACTGGCCGGTGCGTTCTTGAAAAAACATCCTGCTGAACGCGCGCCGTGGGGTTGCGTCGCCATACGCTGGTCTTTTGCTTTTTCCATGCGCGCGCTAATCTCTTTCGGATCGTCCGGGTGCAGCAGCAATGCAGCGCCCAGGAGCAATTCCCCTTCCTGGAATGAAGTGTGGCGATAGTTCCACTTCACTTCTCTGCCAGGTATCTCACGTACAACTCCATCGCGGGCAACTCGCACGGTTTCAACCACGGTGCCGATTTCCTGTCCATAGGCGCCGGCGTTCATCCAGAGCGCGCCACCGACCGTGCCCGGAATGCCGTTCAGTCCCTCAATACCGGCAAGGCCATGCCGGGCAGTGTCTATGCAAAGCCGCGGGAGGGAGTAGCCGGCGCTAACGGAAACTCGCTTGCCATCAAACACCGGATCAGCTTTCAATTCTTTTAAGCTCACGATCACGTAATGATGCTCACCATCATCGGCAAGGACGTTACTGCCTGAACCGAGCGGCCGCCAGGCTATTTCTGCCTTCTCAAACTCATGAATCAGAGCTGCCGCTTGTTCTTCACTCTGCGGCGAGAATACCCAATCGATCGCGCCGCCAACACGCAAACTTGTCAGTTCAGCAAATCGTTTTCCCCGTTCAGCGTTTACACTGAGGCGCGTCGCAATTTCTTCAATAGCCGAATCGCGCTTAGTTGCATCCGTATCTGTTTGGCCTGCTCGTGAAAACATTTCAAAAAACATCGTACTAAGTTTAAGTTTGTGCTGCCTGCACGCTCTGGCCGCGCAAGAGTCCCAGCAATTGATCGCCGGCGCGATGAACACTTCCCGCGCCCAGTGTGATCACCAAATCGCCTTCGCGAACATTTTCGTGAAGCAGCTGAGCAGCGTTATCCAATGCTCCAACGTAATTTGCGTTCTTGTGACCGTAACTCTTAATTCGACCGGTCAAGACTTCGGCATTCACGCCATCAATTGGGGTCTCGCTGGCTGCGTAAATGTCAGTCACCAGTAGCACATCGGCGTTATTGAAGGCCCTGGCGAATTCATCCATTAAGTCATTCGTACGCGTATACCGATGAGGCTGAAACAGTACGACGATACGGCGGTTTGGCGCGCCGATGCGCGCAGCGCTCAACGTCGCCTTGATTTCAGTAGGATGGTGACCGTAATCGTCGACAACCGTAATTCCTGCTTCCTCGCCCTTGAATTGGAAGCGACGATCGGCGCCACTGAATTCGCCGAGCGCTTGAGCGATCTTCTCGAATGGAACTTCTAATTCGAGCCCCACCGCGATCGCCGCCAACGAGTTGTAAACATTGTGCATGCCGGGAACTCGCAAGGCCACGTGGCCCAGCACATCGATGCCGCGCCACACTGCGAAAGTCGATCCGAACGATTGGTCATAACTAATCTCATGGCCCGAAACGTCTGCTTGCGCGCTCAGTCCGTAGGTAACGCGCCGACGCTCGACTTTCGGAATCACGGCCTGCACATGCGGATCGTCGAGACACAGAACCGCGGCGCCATAAAACGGAACCTTGTTCACAAAATCTGCGAAACAACGACGCACGTCTTCCATGTCGTGATAGTAGTCCATGTGCTCGCGATCGATGTTGGTCACGACGGCGATAGTTGGTGTCAGCATTAAGAACGAGCGATCACTTTCATCAGCCTCGACCACCATCAGGTCGCTCTTTCCCAATCGCGCGTTGGCCCGATAAGTACGCACGATGCCGCCTATCACAAAAGTGGGATCGAGACCGGCAATTCCCAGAACAGTCGCCACCATCGAAGTCGTGGTCGTCTTTCCATGAGAGCCTGCGACTGCGACCGTGTGCGGTTTCATGCGCATTAACTCCGCCAGCATCTCGGCGCGCGGAATGACTGGAATTGAGTGACGCCGTGCCTCTATGATTTCCGGATTGTCGTCGCGTACCGCGGTCGAACGCACGACAACATGGGCATCACCAACATTCTCAGCCGCATGTCCTTCGGTGACTTCGACGCCGAGCTCCTCGAGATGCGCGGTCACATCGGACTTCTTTTGATCGGAGCCTGAGACGCGAAACCCAAGATTCGCCAACACCTCAGCGATTCCGGACATGCCTATGCCGCCGATGCCTACGAAGTGAATGTGTTGAAAACGACGGAACATAAAAATCAGAAGGCAGTAGGCAGAAGGCAGTAGGCGGCAAGATTACAAGTCCTTGCCGATTCGTTCACGTTGGCCTGCCGGCGCATTGAGCTAATCGAAAATAAAGTGTTCACTGCCTTCTGCCTACTGCTTTCTGCCTTCTGCCTTCTGCCTTCTGCCTTCTATCAACTCTTCCATCAGATCGACCGTCACCGCGGCCGCATCACGTCGCGCCAGTTTGCGGCTGGCGTCTTCCATCTCATCAATTCTCTCAGGCGCAGCAACCAATGAAATAATCTCATTTGCCAGCCTCTCGCCGGTCAAATCTTTTTGCAGGATCATCTGTGCCGCCCCCGCGCCCTGCAATGCTTCTGCGTTCCTGCGTTGATGATCGTCAGCCGCCAACGGAAACGGAATCATGATTGCTGCTTTGCCTGCTGCAACCAGTTCGGCAGTAGTTGTGGCGCCCGCGCGGCAAACGATCAAATCCGCTTTTGCAAACGCGCCCATCATGTCATCGATATAGGGTCTTACATCCGCGTGATCGCGCCAGCTTCCCGCTTCATAACCGCGCTTGACTTTATCGTGGTCGGCCTCACCGGTTTGATGCATCACCTGCAACTGTTTTTTTTGTGATGCCAGATGCGGCAGCGCCGCAATCATCGCCTCATTGATCGCGCGTGCGCCTTGCGAACCGCCGAAAGTCAGCAAAGAGAAGCGCGACGAGTCGCGTTCCTTTCTCGGAATTTCAAAGAACTCTTTACGCACTGGATTCCCGGTCAGCACGCCTTTGCCGCGGAAATGCGGAAGCGCTTCCGCAAATGAAACCGCGGCTCTATCAACAAATCGCGCCAGCACTCGGTTAGTCCAACCCGGCAAGGCGTTTGAATCCATCACCAGCGTGGGCAACTTCATAAAGGAAGCAGCCAGCAACACCGGGCCCGAGACATAACCGCCGGCGCCGACTACGATATCGGGACTAAAGTGACGAATCACGCGCCGCGCGGCGAGGATACTCTGCGGCAGCAATCCTAAACCACGTAACTTAGCAAGCAGGCTGACATTCTTTAGTCCCACGCTTTCAATGATCGAAAGTTCAAATCCTGACTTGGGCACGAGGCGCGCTTCTAATCCTCGGGCCGTCCCTACAAACCTGACGACGGACGCGGAATCGCGGCGCATGATTTCTTTAGCAACCGCGATGCCGGGATAGATGTGGCCCCCAGTGCCGCCCGCAGCGATTAGCACGCGCATTGGTCATCCGTACCGCGGTCGCGCGAGCGCGCGTTGCTGTGCCACGCGCCGCTTTCTCGGCCGCCGTGCCACTTGCCATTCATCTTCATAGTCGCCTTCAGCAAAATTCGCACGACTTCCCAGTCCGACATACTGTGACATGTTGAGCAGGATACCGACGCCCGCAAGCGTCGGCACTAGCGATGACCCGCCGTAAGAAATGAAAGGTAAGGGAATTCCTTTCGTGGGAACCAACGCCAACACGACGCTCATGTTTAGAAGAGCCTGGGCTACGATTCCGACGACAATCCCTACACCGAGCAACATCCCGAAACGGTCAGGGGCCTTCAACGCCGCACGCATTCCGCGCCATAAGAAAACCGCAAAGACTAAGACCACGATCAAGGTTCCAATCAAACCCAGCTCTTCGCCGACAACGGCGAAGATGAAATCCGAATGCGCGAAAGGCAGAAAGAGCATTTTCTGTCTGCCTTGAGCAAACCCGAGGCCGTGCGGCCCCCCCGACCCGACTGCGATCAGGGACTGCACGACCTGGTAACCCGCACCTTGCTGATCCGCCCAGGGATCGATGAACGAGGCCATACGCTTCCACCGAAACGGCGTGAAAATTATCATATTGGCAACATACAAAAGCGCCGGCACAGAGGCATACGCAACGTGACGAACTCTGACGCCAGCGGTCAAACAGATCGTCAGGCAAATAATTGCCAGCATTAACGCTGTTCCCAGGTCGGGCTCCTTGACGACCAACCCGGCGAACAAACCCAGGGCCAGGGTAGACGGCAAAAATGTCTTCCAGAACGATCGTTCTTCGCCGGCGCGTCTTTCCAAAAAATGAGCGAGCAAGAGCGCCAGCGACAGCTTTGCGAGCTCCGACGGTTGCAGGGAGAAGCCCGCGAATTTAATCCAGCGCCGAGCGCCATTCACCGGAGGGAATGCAAACACTGCCGACAGCAGAACGACTGTCAACGCAAATAAGCCATAAATGATCCACGGACGATTCAAACGCTGATAGTCAAAACGCATCGCCATAAACATGACCGCGAATCCAATCAACGTCCAAATGCCCTGTTTGATCACGTAATGGAATTGATTGTGATTCTCCTCGATTGCAACCACGGCCGACGCGCTGTAGACCATGACGATGCCAAACAGCGCCAACCCAATCGTCGCCGAGAATAACCATTTGTCGATTTGTAGTTTCCGCGGCATGGCTACCAACATGTCCAAGGTCTAAGGGTCCAAAGTCCAATGTCAAACAGACGGACTTTGGACCTTGGACTTGAGACTTTGGACTTCGTTCTTGAATACCTTTCCCCGGTGCTCAAAACTTTCGAACATGTCAAAGCTGGCGCACGCCGGCGCCAAAAGAACGACATCGCCTGACTTCGCGGCTGCAAATGCACGCTTAACTGCGTCATGCATGTTTGCCGAATGCTCGAACGGCGCTGCACCCTTGAGTTCTTTTTCGATCGTGGGCGCGTCCTCGCCAATCAAAATTATCCTGCGCACGCGCTTGTTTATTAGCGGCGCCAGGGGTGAATACGGCGCGTGCTTTCCCCGACCGCCGAGAATCAGAACGATCTTGCCGGCATCATCGGCAAATGCTTCCAGCGCCTTCATCGTCGCGTCAACGCTGGTGGCTTTTGAATCATTGAAGAAGCGCACTCCGTTTATTTCTGCGACTTCTTCCAGCCGATGCTCGACCGGCCCAAATTGTCTAACCGTCCTCCGCAATTTTTCAGGCGCCGCGCCGCAAGCGAGCCCGACCGCCATAGCTGCCAGTACGTTCTCCACATTATGAATGCCGCGAAGTTGCATTTCGTCTCTCGTCATTAACACCCGTCCGCCATCCGCGGTTCGCGAAACCAGCTCGTGTCCTTTTAGAAACAAGCCTTCATCCAGTTCGCGTTTGACGCTGAATTGCACGACATGAGCGCGCAAGCCGTCGGCCCACGAAGAAACAATCGCATCATCTGCGTTAAGAATCGCAACGTCGCCGGCCGTCTGATTCGTAAAGATCCGATGCTTGGCGGCGGCGTAATCCCTTAGCGAATCGTACCGGTCCATATGATTTGGAGTGACGTTCAGCACTGCTGCCACATTCGGGTGAAAATCAACAATCGTTTCCAGTTGGAAACTCGAAACCTCAACTACGGTCCAACCCTCGTCGCGTGACGAGTCGACCATCGAAATCAACGGCGTGCCTATGTTGCCGCCAACTTGTACCTTCATTCCAGCATCCTTAAGCATCTGGCCAATCAACGTGGTCGTCGTTGTCTTTCCGTTCGTGCCAGTGATGGCCACAATGCGTCCGTGTAAGAAGCGCGAAGCCAGCTCGACTTCACCAATTACTTCCGCGCCGCGTCGATCCGCATAGCGAATCGGGATTGCCTTGATCGGCACGCCCGGGCTGACCACGACTAGATCAATCTGATCCAAAAGCCACGACGGCGCATCCCCGGCCACTGCTCCGACGCCTTCAGTTTTCAAAGCGAGCGCTTCCGCTGACCATTCATCCAGCGGCTTGCGATCATTCAAGGCGACAGTCGCGCCGCGTTGCGCAAGAAAGCGGGCGCTGGCGATGCCGCTGCGGGCGGCGCCGATCACTAAGACTTTCTTGCCCGCAATTTCCACTCGTAAATCATGCCAAAAAGCGACCCGGAAGCGCGAAGCACGATGAGCGCCAAAAGCAGGGATGCGGCAAGTTCGGCCAATACTTTCATCTATATGCTTGCGAACGGGCGACCCGGTAGCTAGCCTCTGAACGAAAAAGTTAGAGTCCTATCGCAATTTCAGAGTTGAAAGACTCAACAAGGCGAACAATATCGCCAGGATCAAGAACCGAAAGACAATCTTCGACTCCTTCCAACCAACCATTTCAAAGTGGTGATGCAACGGCGTCATTTTGAAGATGCGTCGACCAACGCCACTAGTGCTCTTTGTCATTTTGAAAACGCCGACCTGAAGCATCACCGATAGCGCTTCCAAAACAAATACCCCTCCGACCATCAGCAGCATGAATTCCTGTTTTGTTAAGACGGCGATCGTGCCAATCGCGCCGCCGATTGCCAGGCTGCCCACGTCGCCCATGAAAACTTCGGCTGGCGGCGCGTTGAACCAAAGGAATCCCAGGCTCGCTCCGGCCATTGCTCCGCAGAAAACGGTGAGCTCTGCCGCTTCGGGCCGGTGCGTCAGATCCAGATAATTCGCCCAACGCGCATCGCTGCTGAGATACGTGAACGCCGTCAAAGCTGTCATGGCGATGAACGTGACGCTGATTGCCAGCCCGTCTAAACCGTCGGTCAGGTTCACTGCGTTGGTGGCGCCCAGCAGAACCACCACGATCAGCAGGAGATAGACAATCGGCCCGACTGTGCTGATGCCGTTGGGTATGGCCGTATCTTTGAAGAACGGAATGCTGACGTTCCATGAATATTTGGTTTCGAAATAGCGCGTGGAAATCCACAACGTGGCCCAGATGGCGACGGCAATTAACAATTGCAGAATCAGCTTCTGCCGACCGGTGAGTCCCAGACTTCGCCGCTTCACCAGCTTCAAATAATCGTCGGCGAAGCCGACTGCTCCAAACGCCAGCGTGGCGATGATGATCACCCAAACGTAAACGCTTGAAAGTCGCGCCCACAGCAAGGTCGAAATTACTACCGACGCAATCAACAACAGGCCGCCCATAGTCGGCGTGTCGCGTTTGGCGATATGTGCCTGCGGGCCTTCTTCGCGAATTTGTTGTCCTATGTTCCATCGCTTCAAGGCGTCGATGACTCGCCGTCCTGACAAGAGAGCTATCAGAAGAGCTGTAACCGTCGCATAGGCAGTACGAAAAGTTACGTACTGGAAAACATTGAGTGCTTTTACGAGATACCACTCCCGATCTTTGAAGTGGCCGTAGATAAGCTCGTAAAAGATGAAATAGATCATTTGAAGTGGTCAGCCATCAGTAGTCGGTGATCAGGAGGCTAACATTGACTACTAACAACTGAATGCTGTGATCATCTCCTATCTTCTCCCGTCAAGGGAAAATGCTCTCGCAGGGCTTTCACGACCTTGTCTGTTTCGACACTCCGGGAGCCTTTAACCAAAATCAAATCGCCTTCGCGAACTTCGTTCATAATCGCATTGGCTGCTTCATCGGACGATGTGAAGAATCGTGTGGCGCTCATTCCCGCTTCCAGGGCCCCGGAAACGATTTCTTCCGCCAGGCCACGCACGCCCCACAGAATGTCAATGCCTAGTCGCGCGATCTCTCGCCCAACTTCATAGTGCATCGATGGCGCTTCCGATCCCAGTTCCATCATTTCACCGGCGATCACGATGCGTCGCTTCACGTTTTGGCCTGCTTCCGCTAATGTGCGCACCATGCTGATTAGCGAACGCGGATTCGAGTTGTAGGAATCGTCGACCACGGTAAATCCTGCCGCAAAGTCCAACACCTCGCCGCGCATGCGTGGAGGCTTCGCGGTTCGCAAAGCTTCCGCGATCAACTCGGGCTTGACGTTGAGCGCGGTCGCTACAGCAGACGCAGCCAGCGCGTTCATTAAATTGTGCCCGCCGGTCATCGGCAGTTCAGCAGCCGCGTCGCCCGACGGCGTCTGCAGCCGAAAGCGAATCGAACCAAAGCGCGACGTGTCGATATCGCCGGCTGAGACGTCCGCCGCCTTCTGGATGCCGAACGTTAACACCGGCCCATCTGTTTTTGATTTCATTTCCATAACCAGTTGGTCATCCGCATTGAGCACCGCGACGCCGCCCGGTTTCAGACCTTCAACTAACTCGGCTTTCATCGTCGCGATGTTTTCGAGGGTACCGAGATATTCCAAATGCACCGGCGCGACCATCAATTCCACTCCCACATCGGGTGGCGTAATTTGTACCAGCCGTCGAATCTCGTGCGTGGGGGAGGACATTCCCATCTCGAGCACTGCTATATCGTAATCATCCGGCTTATGCCCACGACTGACCATCTGTAAGACAGAAAGCGGCAGGCCGAGCCCGTTGTTATAATTTCTCTCACTCTTAAGTACGCGAAAGCCGGCGCTTGAGAGAATGTGCGCAATTAATTCTTTCGTCGTAGTTTTTCCGGCACTGCCGGTGATTCCAATCACCCGACGCCCCCACGCTTCGGAAACCTTGCGAGCCAGCGTCTGTAAAGCAGCGATTGCATCGTCAACGAGCAACAGGCGATCGCTTAAGCCCCTTAGCTGCTCATCAGTGCTGATGCGTTCTCGTCGCGCGACCGCGGCAATTGCGCCGCGCGAAAGCGCCTCCGCGATGAAATTGTGAGCGTCGACAAACGTGCCGTTAAAGCCAGCCCGCTCATAGTCAGGCTGCGACAATGCAAAGAACAGCTCGCTCTGTTCCACCGTGCGAGAATCGACCGAGAAATCAATTATTTCTTTGTCAAAGAGCTCGGCGCTCAATGCATCCGCTGTCGCGCCCATTAAACCCGCTGCCGTTCTAACTTTCACCTTGGCCAATCCATCTGGAACCCTTCGTCACTAGTTGCCGCGGCCAAAATCAACCCGCACGAGCTGGCCGGACTGGACTTCTGAGCCCGGCTCCGGGCTCTGTTGTACTGCACGACCTTCGCCATGGGCTTCCAGTCTCAAGCCGAGTTGGGCGCACATCCGCACTGTGTCGCGCACGCTTTGGCCGTGCAGGTCGGGCATCAACGCCGCGCGATTGGTGGCGAGAGTGAAAACCACTTCGCTCACCTGGCCGCTGAAATTTCGCGCCGCTAGTTTTGGCAAAGTCGCTTCCCGCTGCTCGCTGGCGTCGGACTCTTGTTTCAAAATCTGTGGCGCAGGAGCGGCAGCCCTGGCAATCAGTTTTTCGTCCCTTATTTGGACGTCGGGCATTACACTCAAATCTGGAAGTATCGCTTCTGCGATTTCACGGAAAACGGGGGCAGCCACATCGCCACCATGGTAGGCCCCCCGGGGCTCATCAATTACCACGATAATCACTACAGCCGGATTGCTCACCGGAGCAAAACCAACGAACGATCCGATATATTTAGTTGTCGAGTAGGCGCGAGTTTTCGGATCGATTTTCTGAGCAGTGCCCGTCTTCCCGGCCGCGCTGTAACCATCCAATTGAGCTTTTCGGGCAGTGCCACGCAGCGTTACGGCTTCCAGCATTCCCCGTAAAGTTGCGGCGGTTTCAGGCTTCAAAGCTGGTCGCGTTTCGGGCTTGGCCTGGAACAAGACGATCCCATCGGGCGCCCGCATCTCGCGCAGGAGGTGCGGCTTTACGAGCAGGCCATCATTTGCCAATACACAGTACGCGGTGGCCATTTGCAGCGGCGTGACTCCAATCTCCTGTCCAAGCGCAATCGATCCGATCGACGAAGGTTGCCAGCGGTTTAACCGACGAAGAATTCCCGGCGACTCTCCTGGCAGGTCAATTCCGGTGCGCGTACCAAAACCGAGTCGCTTGATGTAGTCGTACATCGATTCGTTTCCAACCAGCAGGCCAAGCTTGATTGCGCCCACATTGCTCGATAGCGCCAGGGCATCGGCTATCGTGAGTACGCCGAACGGATGATGATCATGAATCAGTCGACCCGCGACAGTGATCTGGCCCATCTGGCAATCGATCTTGTCTTCCGGACGAACCAGCCCCTTTTCGATGGCCGCCGAGTAAGCGACTATCTTGAAGGTCGAACCAGGTTCGTAGATATTTTGCAGTGCGCCGTTCGAACGACCATCGCTGGAGTCTTTTGGTGGCTGGTTCGGATCAAAAGCTGGTGCGTTAGCCAAAGCAAGAATTTCGCCGGTCCGCGGATCCATGACGATCGCTGTGCCAGACTTTGCGTGTGCGCGTTCGACCGCCGCGTTTAGGGCTTGCTCGGTACGATACTGAATTGTCTGATCGATTGTCAGAACCACTGTCTGGCCGGGGTGCGGCTGGACCTCGTAGCTTTCGAACGCGCGTTTTAGCCTGTCAGTCTCGACGTAAAGTTTGCCCGATTCACCGCGAATCTTCTCGTTGTAGTACTGCTCGACGCCACTCAACCCGATTTCGTCGGTTCCCACAAAGCCGAGCACGTGCGCCGCTAGCGAATCGTTTGGGTAGAACCGTTTCGGTTCCTTCCGTGAATAAATTCCCGGCAGTTCGAGCACGTCCAACCTGTTTGCTAACTGCGCATCAATGCGACGCGCAATCCAAATGAATTTTTTGTTGGAGCTTTGGGCATCCCGCAGCCGATTGATAATTTCTTTTCGATCCAGTCTGATTAGCGAGGCAATTCGCTGGGCTGTTTCGTTCAGATCGTGGATTTCGCGTGGGTCGGCGAAGAAAGAAACTGTATCAATACTACGAGCTAGGTCGCGCCCGTGACGATCCAGTAGCTGGCCTCTGCTAGGGCTGGTCTCAATCGTGCCGAGCTGCTGATTTCTGGCGCGCGCCGTGAGATCGTCTTGCTGGCTAACTTGCAGTTGAACTAATCGGGCCCCCACCACCAGCATCCACGCGACAAGCCCCGCTGCGATATACAACGCTCGCCGCTGAGAGTTGCCAGGCCGTGACGCGTCGATGGCGATAGAACGACGGGGCATTCAAAACTCCAAAGATTGCGGTGAACTTACCGCGACTACGCAACATCAGATTGGCTTATTGCGACTCAGTTCGATTTTTGGCGAGCGCATCGATTTTGCTCGAGCATTGGAAGTTCGCGAGCGGAACCATTGACTCTGACCCGGCGAAGTGCTCTCCGGTGTACTCTTCGCCAAGCGGCCCAGGGGATCGATTTGCGCCGGTTGCATTGGCTGCAGTCCCAGCTGGCGAGCCGCGCGTTCCAGGCGTGCAGGACTGATTACAGCTTCACGCTCAAGCAAAAATCTGCGTTGCTCTTGTATCTGAGCGCCGCAAAGTGTTGCTGTCCGGCGTAGACGAAGCCGCCTGCCAGCGCCAGGCCCGAAACCAGCAACATTATCAAACGAATTAACGCCGCCTTATCGACTTCGCGGGCGACTGGGGTGTTTCGATATTTTGAGGGAACTCTTCGAACCATGATTTTTAACGGTCCCACGGGTGCGGGTCAGATTCGGTCGCCTCTAAAGCTTTTCACATCCTCGCAACTTCGCGCTACGTGCTCTCGGATTTGCGGCGATCTCACCCTTACTCGGCGTGATTGGTCGCCGAGTCAAAATCTCGATCACTCGTCGTGCTCCGCATTTGCATTGAGGCAGACGCGGCGGACACTGACAACGACCTGAAAGCTTCCAAAGCGTTCGCTTGATGATGCGATCTTCAAGCGAGTGAAAACTGATTACTGCAAGGCGCCCGTTTGGTTCTAACAGGTCAACCGCATCGCTGACGAAAAAATCAAGTTTTTCGAGCTCGCGATTGACCGCTATACGCAACGCTTGAAACGTGCGCGTGGCGGGGTGGATCCTCCGTCGTTTATCTGCTCCTACTGCGCGTTCAACCAGTGCGGCAAGATCATGCGTCGTCTTTACCGGATCGCCTCGTTCCCTTCTTTGAACAATCAGGCGAGCAATGCGACGCGAGCGGCGTTCTTCACCATATTCAAAAATGAGACGCGCAATCTCTACTTCAGAAAGACGACCGAGCAGCTCTGCCGCGGTTTCCCCGCCGCTCGAAATATCCATGCGCATATCGAGCAGCGCGTCGTACCGGAAACTGAAACCCCGCGAGGGAGATTCCAGTTGCAATGACGAAACGCCAAGGTCAGCAAGGATGCCGCGCGCTGTCTTGACCTTCGCTATCGCGAGGACCCGCGTAATATCGCGAAAATCAGCATGCACAGCCCGAAAGCGCGAGCCGAATCGCGCTAATCGCTTGCTGGCTAACACAAGCGCTTCGTCATCACGATCGATTCCCAGCACTTTCGCTTCGCGAGATGCTTGCAGAATTGCTTCGCTATGCCCGCCCAGGCCTACCGTGCAATCGACAAACAACCCGCCTCGCTCCGCCACGAGCAACTCGATCGTCTCTCGAAGTAGCACGGGGCGATGGGGCGCGCCCCTGCCCCCCAAAGGCACCGCCATCACCACCGCCCCGTGATCTCGTTCAAAGAACAAGGGATGAGAACAAAGCAGCAAGCGGAGAGCGGCAACGCGTTACTTGAACAGAGCCCGCCAGGCTCTCTTGTGGTACCGATCATTGATTTTGTTTCCAATGAACGCCACCAACTCACCGCTTACTGCTTAGTTCTCATTTTCAAATACCCAGGCGCGCAATTGCCGCTTCGTCTTCCTCGGTATAAGGATCGGAGAGCAAGCGTTGATGAAACTTGTCCAGCTCCCAAACTTCCAGATAACTCAAATAACCGAGGACTGCTACGTCGCCGAGGACGCCAGCGCTTTTTCGCAACAACGGATGAATCAACACGCGACCCTGTGCATCCATCGCCGACTGCTGACCGTAGTAGTTCGTCCTGTCAAGGAACTTACGCCGCGCCGGATCCATCGAAGGCAACAGCGAAAGACGCTGTTCGATGGCTTCCCATTCCGGCATTGGATAGATTCGAACGCATTCGCCCGTTAAGCTGGTAAGATAAAGGGCCGAGCCGTACTTCTCTTCTACGTAACGACGAAATAGAGTTGGCACTTTAAGCCGGCCCTTGGAATCGATTCGAGCTGTGTAATTGCCGCGCAACATGGAGTCTGGTTTCGGGTTGCAAGAGAGACGGCTTTATGGTTTGCGCTGCTTTCGTGTTCGATTCGTGCCGCTGAGTCCACCTCACTCCACTTAACTCCACGGCGCATACTACGCTCGTATTTATGGGCTGTCAAGACTTTTTAAAGTTTTTTCAGCCCCGCAGGAAACGAGGCGTACGCCTTTCGATGTCCTGTTCGGCGGTTGGCTGATGGATCCTAACCGACCGATTTCGTCGCGGCAACTTTTCGATAAAAAGGTAGGGTGACTTCCCGAAAGGTTAGAACCCGCGCGAACTACACATGGCGCAGTGGTCACAGGGCTTGCCGCTGGGGTCGACGGAGCATTTCTTTTCGTTCTCGAAGAACTCAACCAGTTCTGTGACGGCTGCTTCCTCGACGCCGAAGCGTTCCTGACTTGGGTGTTCGACGAATTGCGGATTGCGGATCTCGGATTGCGGATTCTCTTTCTGACTTTGCGGGGCAGTCTCGCCATACATGCTCGACATCGGCGCAAGCCATGGCGATTGTGTTGGTGGAACGAACTGAGGTGATTTTTCCGGAGATGCAGAGGATGGAGGTGCTATCGAAGACGATGAAGCAAGCGGCGGTCCCGACGAAACGAAATCTATCACGCGCGCTCGCCGTGATTCTGTCGGCTGCGCGCCAAAAACAATCTTTGATTCGATTCGGTCGAGTTTGTTTTCGAGATCGTGAAGCCCTTCGCGTATAGCCGAGAGTTCTTCCCGGACAGGCGCGCCGTTTTTTGAGGTAGCTGCTGAACTGACAGATTTTGATGAACCGTCGCTGGTACCCTTCACTCTCCGCGCAACGCGTTCAGCTATCAACTTTGCTTGATCTTGATCGGTAATCACTTCGAAAAACTGCGAGCTTAAAATCGTTTAGACGCGGGACTTGTCCCGCTACTTAAAATCGTTTAGATGCGGGACTTGTCCCGCTACTTAAAATCGTTTAGATGCGGGACTTGTCCCGCGACGCTGGCATAAGTGCCAGCTCTGAACGGCGTATTGTCATCTTGTCAGGTCTTCCAATAGATCGATGCGATCGACAACGCCCACGATGGCTGAATCGATCGCCGCGCCTGCTTTTCCCGTCGCCACCGTTGAGGCGCTCCAGCCTTCCTGCACTATTAGGACGGTGTCGCCGACGCCAGCATCAACGGCATCCAACGCCAGAACGGTATGACCGGTCGCCTCACCTTCGGGTGTGATATGTTCGCACAGCATCATTCGCGCGTTGTCGTAACGCGAGTTCTTCTGCGTAGCTACGACGTTCCCTAAGACCTTCGCGAGAATCATTTCTGTGGCGCAAGTTGATAACTTGCGCACGCAAGATAACATCTTGCGCTACACGTTTACATGTTTGTCAGAATCAACAATTCCTACGATCGTGCAATCGGTTGGTGTATCTTCGCGCTTGAAGGGAAAACTTGCTTCCTTTCCCCGGCACCAGAAGACCAATTCACCGACGCCCGCTCCGGCGGCATCTATTGCAACCATGGGCTTACCCTGTGGCGCAAGATCTTTGTTGAGGGATTGGACAACGAGCAGCTTCCGACCGTAAAGCGAATCGTTCTTGACCGTTGCTACTACTGTGCCGATGACTCGCGCAAGTTGCATATCATTGATTCACATCGACGGTGTCAATCACCCCAACGATTGCCGCGTCAACGGGCGTATCTTTCATATTTTGCGCCAGCCGCGCGCTTGAGCCGGCAACCACCAGCACCCGCTCGTGAAACCCGGCGCCCACCGTGTCCACGGCAACCACATAACCGCTCGTGTCCGTGCCGTCAAGATTAATCGGCCGAACAATTAGCAGTTTCTTGCCTTGCAGCCGCTCATCTTTTTGTGTCGAGACGACTGTCCCAATGATGCGAGCAATGATCATGCCCGGCTTTGCGCGCTAATCGGCATCGCGTCGTCAACGCTGCCGTGTGGGCGCGGAATCACATGCACGCTGACCAATTCGCCAACGCGGCGCGCGGCTGCTGCGCCCGCGTCCGTTGCTGCTTTCACCGCCGCGACATCGCCGCGCACGATCGCCGTAACAAATCCGGCGCCGATCTTTTCGTAACCAACCAGCGTGACGTTGGCGGCCTTAACCATCGCGTCGGCCGCTTCAATCATTGCCACCAAACCTTTGGTTTCAACCATACCGAGTGCTTCTTGCATTCAGTTTCTCCTGTGAGAAGTCAGGGTTAGTAAATCGTAAATGGTAAATCGCGAATAGAATATCACGGGGGCTTCCAGGTAGTGTCCCTTAACTCGAAATTCATTTTGGTTGCCACAGCATCAATAACTGCGTCAGTCCTCCCATAATTCCCCAGAACAGTGAGGCTACAACAAAGTAAGGAATGACAAACGGCTTGTCCAGGCACCAATTTACCCGGCAATTTGTCAGCGAGAGCTTAAACAGGGCAGCGCCACTGATGATTTCAAGAATGGCAATAGACACAATCCACGGCATCGGAGATTACCGTCTTCTATTTACGATTGCGATTCCCTATTCACGACTCTTTCAGTCGCGCTGCTTCGCTCAACAGCTCTACTAATTCATCGCGACTTAACGAAACTTTTCCAGTGCCATTCGATGACGAATATGAACGTGAGATCGGCCGATCCCCGCTTGGACAGGCAAGGCTTGTCTCGTGCAGGTAGCCGCAAGCCTGACAGCGAGCCCCTTCGTCAAGATATCCGGCTGCCTCGCGCACATTGATTAATTTTTCAATCGCGTCAGGCGACAAATTGCGCGAACCGCCCAGCACACGCGAAAGGATCGCAATCTTCGCCGTGTGCTCAAGAGTCTCAAGTCGATCGAAAGCTTGCCAAAGGTCTGCGCCATACGCGACAGCGCCATGGTTCGCCATCAAAAGCGCGTTATGATGCTTTACGAGCGGGCGCATGGCATCGGTTAGTTCTGCAGTTGAAGGCGTTCCGTACTCTGCCAGCGGTACACAGCCAAGCGTCAGGATCACTTCAGATAGAATTGGTTGATCGATTGGAAGTCCGGCCACTGCGAACGCCGTCCCATGAGGCGGATGCCCATGACAAACCGCGCGCACATCGGGTCTCTCCTGATAAATCAGCAAGTGCATCGCAAGTTCGCTGGATGCGCGACGATCATTCAGAGGCCGTCCTTCGAGATCCGTCACGGCCAGCATGTCTTCAGTTGTCCGGCCTTTGCATGTCATCGTCGGCGTCGCTAGCACGCGTCCATCATCGAGCCGCACGCTCACATTGCCATCTGACGAGACTACATAACTGCGCTCGTACATCAGTTGGCAGATTCGTATGAGGTCGTGCCTGGCGCTTTGTTCGTCCATCCGATTTGCCCTTTAAGGCGAACTACAGCTCATGCTTGTGGTCGGTTCTTACCTGTTCAGTCCGGGAAGAATTTTGCCGGGCATTTGTAACATGAGCGGTCCCGGGCCGGGCCAGAAAATACGACAGAGACTCGAGCGAAGTTGTCAGGTCAACGGTCTTCACTTTTACGCCCAGGCGTGGAGTTAGCGTCGCAGGGGCGAAATTCAACACCGCTTTGACGCCGGCAGCCATGATTTGATTCAGCACTCGCTGCGCCACACGCGCAGGTACCGCAATCACGGCTACATCAATCTCCTCGTCGCGGACCACCTTCTCAATCTTCTTCACGTCGTGAACTGGAATTCTGCAGGATCCGACATGCTGGCCGATCTTTTCTCTGTCATTGTCGAAGAGCGCGACGACCGCGAAATTTGATCTCTCCAGACCGTTGTAGTTCGCCAGCGCAGTCCCCAACCGGCCCGCACCTACAATCCCAACGTGATGCGATTTGTCGAGACCGAGAATCTTCGTCAGATGTTCCCGCAAGTCATCGATGAAATAGCCGACTCCGCGCACGCCAAACTCGCCAAAGTAACCAAGGTCCTTGCGAATCTGCGCTGAGTTGAGATTGAACTGCTCGGCCAGTTCCTGCGACGAGACCGTCTTGATTCCGGCCGCCTTCAACGAGTTCAGGCAACGCAGGTATATGCTGAGCCGGTTGGTGGTAAGCTCGGAGATCTTTTCTCTCTTCATAAGAATGCGCTGCGCTGAAAGTATAGCGCTGATCCGCCTTAGCCGAAAAGGTTAGAGGTTTGCGAATGAAAGTGCCTTCCAGCATAATCGGCGCGATTTCAGAACCACTGTTGAGTGCTAAGGGCGGCTAATATGATTTTGGCTTTGAAATTTGCCAGCGGCACATTCTTGAAAGTTGTTCCCCTCCCGGTGGGAGGGGATTAAAGGGGAGGGATTTAGCGGCATAGAGCCCTCTCCCCTAACCCCTCTCCCAACGGAGAGGGGAAACGAGAAAAATATTGAGACAAGGATGCCGGCGTCACATTCTTGAAAGTTGTTCCCCTCCCTGTGGGAGGGGATTAAAGGGGAGGGGTTGAGGGCGCCGCAAAGCCCTCTCCCCTGACCCCTCTCCTAATGGGAGAGGGGAACGACGAAATATACGCTCCTATCATGATTGCTTATCTTTCAGGCACGCTGCTTTCAAAACAGCCGACGGCGGCCATCGTCGATGTGGGCGGTGTGGGTTATGAAGTGGTGATTCCTGTTTCAACGTTTTATGAGCTTGGGGAAGTTGGATCACCGGTGCAGCTTCGCATCTACACGCATGTTCGCGAAGACACTCTTCAACTTTACGGCTTTAACACAGCACGTGAGCGTGAACTATTTTTGCAGTTGATTTCGGTCAATGGCGTCGGGCCGGGGCTGGCAATCAAACTGTTATCGGGAATGAATGCCGACGAGATGATCGCATCCATTCGAACGAATAATCTGGTGCGATTGGTGGCAATTCCCGGGGTTGGGAGAAAGACGGCAGAGCGGCTGGTGGTTGATTTGCGCGACAAGATAGCAGAGCTTTCATCGCCCGCCCTGGAAGAGGAGTTCGCGGCAAAAGCCAGCGCCCGCGCGCCGACATCCGAAGATGCGATACGGACCGACTCTATCTCTGCTCTCGCGAATCTTGGTTATCAGAAATCCGCCGCAGAAAAGGCTGTGAAATCGGCAATCGACGAAGGTGGCGAGCTTTCAGTCGAATCCATACTGCGCCGCAGTTTGCGCTCGCTGGGGAAAACATGATCGGCATAAGACCGGTTTAGACTGCGGACCTATCGGCCGGGCACGCGCGCCGGATTTGTCCGGCGTCCACAAGCATGCTGAATTAATTTCACGGTAGGGTTCAATTTGATTTATAAGGCTGACTCATACTGGGAGCGCGGGCGCCCGCGCCCGCATCGCCAGCGGGCGCTTGGTCGAAAGCAAACGAGAACCTGCGTCGAAGCACGTTTTTTCGCGCTTCGCGCTCATTGCGGGCGCGGGCGCCCGCGCTCCCAGTAAAATGTAGCCTCCCGTTTTTTGAAATTGAACCAGTAACGAATTTCACGGAGAAGTTGACCAAGGCGCGCGTCGCGTTCAGAATTCACAACATCGATGGCAAAAGCAACCAGAGCAGCCGAAGCGCTCAGCGCTACACCAACGGAAGAAGACCGTAGATATGATCTGACTCTGCGCCCGACGCGGCTCGCCGAATACATCGGCCAGCGTAAGGTCGTAGAGAATCTGCGCGTTTATATGAAGGCTGCACTCAAGCGTCGAGAAGCACTCGATCATGTTTTGCTAACTGGTCCACCCGGCCTGGGAAAGACTACTCTGGCGCATATTGTCGCAAACGAAATGGGCGCGCAGTTGCGTTCAACTTCAGGGCCGGCGATTGAAAAGACCGGCGATATCGCGGCGCTGCTGACAAATCTGCAGGAAGGCGATGTGCTTTTTATCGATGAGATTCATCGCCTGCTGCCGGCGTTGGAAGAGAAACTTTATCCGGCGATGGAAGATTTTAACCTCGATCTGTTAATCGGCCAGGGTCCGGGTGCTCGTTCAATCAAACTCGAACTCCCAAAATTCACTTTAGTGGGCGCCACGACGCGTGCGGGATTAATCACTTCGCCATTGCGCGGACGGTTTGGAATCGTCTTTCATTTGGATTTTTACCCACATGAAGACCTGGAAATAATTTGCCAACGGTCAGCAGGCATTCTCAATGTGGAAATTGACGAAGGCGGAGCCCGCGAAATTGCGCGCCGCTCGCGCGGCACACCGCGCATAGTTAATCGTTTGCTTCGCCGCGTGCGTGATTATGCTGAAGTAGATTACGAAGGCCGCATCACACACGATATCGCAAACGACGCGCTTAATCGTATGGAAGTTGACACTTACGGCCTGGATGAGATGGACCGTAAGCTGCTTTTAACGATCATCGAAAAGTTTGACGGCGGGCCGGTTGGAGTCGGCACGCTTTCGGCGGCGATTCAAGAAGAGAAGGATTCAATCGAAGAAATCATCGAGCCATACCTGATTCAAATCGGCTTCCTTAATCGCACGCCGCGCGGCCGAATGGCAACGCAACTGGCTTATCAACATTTCGGTGTGAAAGCCGGACAGCTTCGACCCGGCCTGTTTGATTCTGCTTAGCTCGTTTAGACCCGGCACTTGTGCCGGGCCCATTAGGGCGGGACAAGTCCCGCCTCTAAACAAACAAATCGCAAATTAACAATTTGCGCTACAGCATGAAACGAATTTCACGTCATTCCTTTGGAGTTCGCAACCGCTTACCGTGGTGGCGGATGTTGACACACGCCGTGCATCAGTTTCATGAGAATGATCTATTCACATCGGCGGCAGCAATGAGTTACTTCGGTCTGATGACGCTGTTTCCCGCTCTGCTGTTGTTGCTTGCTCTCAGCAATCAGATAGCCGCCGGCAACGAAATGATTGCACGCATTGTGCAGGTGTATCCCGGTTCGAGTAAGTTCCTGCATGACACAATTCGATCGCTTTCGGGCATCGGTACCGGCATGATCGTCACTTGTGCGGTGATTGTCTTGTGGGCTGGTTCCTGGGTCTTTGCCATTGCTGAACGGGCACTAAATCGCATCTGGGGCACGACACAGCGAACGTTTTTCCATGGCCGCTTGCTGACTTTAGGAATGATCGGAATAGTTGGCCTGTTGCTTTCCGCTTCCGTACTGGTTACTTCGATTTTGGTCGCACTTCAGGAAATTGCGGGCCGGTTATCGCCGAGGCAGTTGGAGAGCTATCGTCTGCTATCGTCAGTCGGCAGCGTCTTCTGGCAAATTGCATTCGCGCTGGTAAGCTTGCTCGTCACTTTCACTCTGTTCGCGATCGTCTATCGGTTCATGCCGAACGGACCCGTTACCCTGCACGACACCATTCCCGGCGCTGTGATTGGCGGATTATTGTGGGAAGCGGCGAAATACCTTTTTGCCTGGAGTTTAAATTACTTTCATTACGATCAAATCTATGGTTCCGTCGGCGCGGTCGTAGCGGTGCTGACATGGGGCTACGTGTCCAGTCTGGTTTTGCTCTTTGGTGCCCAGTTGACGGGCGTCTTTCATCGTGAACATATGGAGCACCCCATCGCCGTCCCCAGCGTAAACGTTCCCTCGGCTTCCCTCTCCTGAGTAGATCGCAATCGTGCAGACTTTGCCTTCGGCATGCGCATTTCCGACTTTGATTACCAGCTTCCGGAAGAATTAATTGCCCAACATCCGCTAACTCAACGTGATGCTTCACGGATGATGATCGTGGATCGGGCGACCGGGACTTGGAAGGATTCCCGCTTTTCTGCCTTCTCCGACTACCTGCGCCCGAACGATGTTCTCGTGCTCAATAACACTCGCGTGTTTCCAGCGCGATTGAGAGGAACACGCGTGCCGTCGGGCGGTTCGATTGAATTGCTATTACTGCATGAAGTCGAGCCGAGGGTTTGGGAAGCGCTGGCCAGGCCGGCGCGCCGGCTGCGGAAGGGTACGCGACTTTCGTTTGGCGAATCAGAGCTTCACGCAGAGGTAATTGAATCTCTCAACGATGGCAGGCGGCTGCTCAGATTCGAATCGAACGGGGATCTCGGCGGCCTTATAGACCAGCTTGGCGAGCCACCGCTGCCTCCCTACATTAAACGGGAAACAGATTCGAGCGAAGATCGGGAACGCTATCAAACGATTTACGCCAAAGAGCGCGGCGCGATAGCCGCTCCTACAGCGGGATTGCATTTCACCGCTCGATCTCTAAGAGACATCGAAGCTCGCGGCATTCCGATCGTGGAAGTTACCTTGCACGTGGGATACGGCACGTTTGAGCCGGTAAGGGTAGTTGATATTAGCCGGCATCGCGTCGCGCCGGAACGCATTTCAATTACTGAGCAGGCCGCAAAGACGATCAACGAACGCCGAACCGCAGGTGGGCGCGTCATTGCCGTTGGCACGACGACAACGCGAGCGCTTGAATCGTCGCTAACGCCGCCTGGGCGAATCTCCGCGTGTTCCGAACAATATGCCACGGTGACGATTGTTCCCGGCCACAAATTTGGCGCAGTCGATGTGCTCTTGACCAATTTCCATTTGCCAAGATCATCATTGCTGATGCTGGTAAGTGCATTTGCGGATAGCGACCTCATTCTCGCGGCTTATCGGCACGCGGTCGCCCAAGGCTACCGCTTTTACAGCTATGGCGACTGCATGCTGATAGTGTGATTTAACGGCAAAAGTGGGGTACGCACTTGTAAAAAGCTGTAGGTAACAGGCTATAATCTGCGCCACGCTTTTCGGTTTCGCGACGGATTGGTATTCGGGTTATGGCGGTTCTCAAGAAATTTCGTCCGCGCTGGTGGCCTAATAGCCGTCAGCCATCACCTCATCTAGGCCAGACCAACATTGCGCTGGTTCCACCGATCAACGCGCGTTATGATCTGAGGCCGCTGACAATTGCCCAACTTGATGAGTGCTGGCATCTGGATCAACGTTGCTTTGTCGATGGGGAAGCCTACAGCCGCGACACGTTTGAATACCTTCTGACCGCGCCGGAATCTGTCTCGTATCGCGTCGTTACCCAAAACAGCGCCATGGCTGGTTTTGTGATCGGATTGCTGGAGCCCGATCATACGGGCCATATCACAACGATTGGCATCGCACCAGAACATCGGCGGCGCCGTTTAGCGAGTTGCCTGATGGAAAGGGTCGAAGAGGGATTTCGCCAACGCGATGTGCGGATCGTTCGACTCGAAGTTCGCGCTAGCAATATCTCCGCCCAAAAGCTCTACTTGAGCCTGGGCTATTCGGTAACGCAGCGCCTGCCAAAATACTACTCAAACGGTGGCGATGGGCTGCTAATGGTGAAGCCAATCGCTTAAGAACTTTGGGAAATTACTTATCCCGAGAGTCGCTAACTCCTGCGTAGTTCCGTTAGTACTTGCTTGGCAACCGCTTTTAGAGTGTCGAATACGCCGACGCCGCTTGAGGCCACCGCTTCAATCACCGGCTCGCCCTTACGCTGCAACTCCGCCGCAATGTCATGAGACGGAATTACATTGGGTAGGTCGCGTTTGTTGAGTTGGAGCGCGTACGGAATTTTCATGAGATCGTACCCGTGGGACCGAAGATTTTCTTCGAGGTTGTAGAGCGACTCAATATTCGCGTCCATGCGCTCTTCCTGCGAATCGGCGACGAAGACCACCCCGTCAACGCCTTTGAGGATTAGCTTTCGCGATGCTTCGTAAAACACCTGTCCCGGCACCGTGTACAAATGGAAGCGAGTCTTAAAGCCGCGCACTGTTCCTAATTCCAGCGGCATAAAATCGAAAAATAAAGTTCGATCGGTTTCTGTTGCCAGGCTAATGAGCTTTCCCTTTGCCTGCGCTGCGGTGGAATTATAAATATGCTGCAGGTTGGTAGTCTTTCCACAGAGACCAGGACCATAGTAGACGATCTTGCAGTTGATCTCTCGTGATGCGTAGTTAATAAAAGTCATAAGGATTCGGAATCTGGCGGGGCCGTAGAATCTTTCACGCCTGTGAAAACAGACTATCGATGTCTTCGTCGGTAATCTCGCCGAATGGAAGCGGTTCGCTCCCAGCCGATAGAGATTCGCGTTCGATCTCGGTAAATGCAGTAGCCAGTTCGTGAGAAACTTGCTTCGAACGAAGTTTGACCAAACCGAGGCTGGATCTCTGGTCGAAGACAACCACGAGCAGAACGCGACCGATCACGCTGATATGAATACTTTCGCGATCGCCCTCGTGAGATAAGGTCGGAAACTCTCTTTCGCCGATCAGTTTTGCCATTCCACCCGTAGCCGCAACATTACCGGCGACCAAAGAAGCCAGGCTTGTCGTATCAAGATCGGTCAGATCGCCATGAACGGCAATCTGTTGGCCGTCTTTGTCTACCAATACGACCAACCGAGCAGCGGCATCGAGGCGAAGGCGAGCCAGGACAGCTTTGATCTGGTGATATCGCTGCTCGCGGATCAAGATTGGAGTTTCAGCCATTGAAGAGTTTCCGATCGCGACTTTGATAATACGTGGAGGGGCGGTTAGGCAAAGAAAGCAAGAGAGCCGCGCTTAAATAGCACAAACAGGAAACAACCTGTTTTTTCCATCTCGCCGAGCTTACCGTCTGCGAGGGCAACGCCGAGCTCACGAGTCACATTAACACGGGGCATCCAGACGCATCAAGCATTTTTCATTGCCGACACAACTCTGTTAAGGGTTGAAGATAGCGGGCTGTCGCGCCCGCAAACCCTATTCTTTCGTTGAATTACACGGTCATGTGTGCTAAGCTGCTGGGCGTTTTTTGTAGCGATTTTAGAGTAGTCGTCCTCGAAACGAGGATTTGCGAATGAGCAGTCCCATCGCTAAGAGTGTGAAGAAGTTAGCTTCACGTTCCGCCTCGCGGCACGCGTCTATGTCGTCATCGTCTCGCAAGCGGGTCATGGCGGGCAAATCGACCCGTCTGAAGCCGGCTACCAAACGTTCACCTGCCGGCAAGGCGCGAGCTCATAAAGCAACGAAGGCTAAAGCCGCTAAGCAAAAACCGCGCACCCTACTATCTCGAGCAACCAAACGAAGTTCTACAAAGGCGCAGGCCAAGTCCAGAAAACCCGCGCAGGCAAAGCGCGGCGTCGCTGCCGCACGACCGAAGAAGGCTCCTACTCGAGCCCTCGCGCCGCAAAGAAGAATAATCCTGCCGCCAAAGAAACCGGTAACGCCACCTCCACAACCTACTCATGACGAGGCGGCTGCGCTAAGCGCGTTTGAAGCTGCGCACAAAGAGTTTACCCGGGGGCGTTTTGCCGAAGCCCGTAACCAGTTCAAGACGCTCGTGGATAAATACGCTTCCGTTTCCGAAGTGACCGCGCGCGCGCGTACTTATCTTGCGATAGCAGAAGCGCGATTGCGCACGGAGTTGACTCCGCCCCGGGACGCCGATTCGCTTTACGACCGTGGCGTAATTGAATTGAATCGCGGCGAATATGTTGCCGCTCAAGAGCTTTTTGAGCGCGCACTAAAACGAGAACCAGATGCGGCGCACATTCACTACGGACTGGCCGCTAGTAGAGCCCGGCTCGGCGCGATCGATACTGCCCTCAAATCACTGCGACGCGCTCTCGATCTTCAACCAACCCTTAGGATCAGAGCTCAGCGCGACCACGATCTGAATCCGCTCCGAAGCGATCCTGAATTTGATGTCCTCGTATTTGCTGCTCGTGAATAGCTGTTTCGTTGAACCTCGATTATCGACGATAGTCCCCCTTACGCCTCTGTAGGCTGTTTCACAAAGCCTTTAAGTTTCAGGTATGATGCCTGCCAGGCATCACCACAGAGCCACACCGGAGACAATAATTGCCAAATATGGAAGGGAATCGCGGCCTGAAGCTAGTCGCTATCGGTGGCGGTACAGGTCTGTCTACTCTGCTGGCAGGGCTGAAGCCATTTGTGGGAGAACGCGGCGATGGTTCCTGGTTGCAGTCCCTGTCTGCGATTGTAACTGTTTCTGACGACGGCGGAAGCTCCGGAAGATTGCGCGAAGAATTACAAATGTTTCCACCGGGTGACATACGCAACTGTATGATTGCGCTGTCCGAAGATTCAACTTTACTCGCCAGGTTGTTCCGGTATCGCTTTGGTGGCTCTGGCGATCTTGCCGGCCATAGTTTCGGTAATTTATTTCTGGCAGCATTGACCGCAGTCACCGGCGACTTCGTTGAAGCAGTCCGACTCTCTTCCGAGGTGTTGGCGAGTAAAGGTCACATTTACCCCGCGACAATAACAGATGTTCGGCTGGTCGCTGAATTGGAGGATGGGACTGAAGTTTACGGTGAAACGCAGATCACGGGCGCCCGCGCTGTTATTCGCAGCCTGCGTCTTGAGCCGGAACGATGCCTGCCCCTGCCTGAAGCACTGGCGGCAATTAACGACGCGGATCTTATTACCATCGGCCCGGGCTCACTCTACACGAGCATTCTCCCTAACATACTGGTCGCGCAAGTTGCCGATACAATCTCCGAATCTCAAGCCATCAAGGTTTTTGTCACTAACCTGATGACACAACCTGGAGAAACTGATGGGTACGACGTACGTCGACATGTGGAAACTGTCAAGAGGTACGCGCCACAAATTGAATTCGATTATGTAATCGTGAACAGTCGCGCCATCAGCGAAGAGCAAGCAGCCCTGTACCGCGCTGATGGAGCCTATCAAGTCAAATTGGGAGATGACTTCGGAAAAGCAGATCTCGGGATTGAAGTTATAAGCGCCGATCTATTGGATAAAGGTGATATGGTCAGGCATGACTCGCATCGGTTGGGGCAGGTCGTGCTTGCTTGCAGTGAGCATCAAAAGCCAGCTGCCCTCGCTCACATTTAGTTGCGCCGCGAAAGCTGGTCCAGACAAAGAAACTCAATGAATGACAGCCCGAATCAAGCGAACCAGCCGTTATATGTCCTGATCCTGGCAGCAGGACTCGGTACGCGTATGAAGTCGCGCCACGCCAAAGTCTTGCACGAGTTAGGTGGGCGGCCGCTTATCGCTCACGTCTGCCGTACCGCAGCGCTACTGAATCCACAGAAAATTTACGTCGTCGTCGGCTATCAAGCCGACGAAGTTTTACGCGCCGCCGAAAAGGAACTCGGAAGCGGTAAAGTGGGTTTTGTTAATCAACCAGAACAGCGTGGCACTGGCGACGCCGTGTTGGCGGCGCGCACCGTTTTGGAAGGCGCGACTGCGACGTTGCTGATTTTGTCAGGCGATGTGCCTCTGATCCGGGCTGAGACCTTACGCGCTCTGATCGAAAAGCATGGGACTGAAAAGGCGACCTGCACAATACTGACCGTGCGTCTGGAAAATCCGAGTGGTTACGGGCGCGTAGTCCGTGATCAAGACGGAAATTTCGTTAAGATCGTTGAGCAAAGAGATGCGAGTGAAGAAGAGCGCGAGATTCGCGAAGTCAATGCGGGCATCTATTGCTTTGAGAACCAACAACTGTTCGCGGCGCTCCCTCGCGTTAAACCCGCTAACAAGCAAGGTGAATACTACCTGACTGACGTGCCCACAATCATGCGAAATGACGGCGAAACAGTCGGCATCTTTCAACATCGCGACGCGCGCGAAGTTTCCGGCGTCAATACTCGAGCTGACCTTGCCGAGTTCGAGAATCTTTTACGCCGCGGCACGATTCGGCGCTTGATGATCGATGCAGGCGTAACTTTTATCGATCCCTCTCATGCCTATGTCAGCGATGAAGCCGAGCTGGGACGCGATTGCGTGCTTCATCCGGATGTGCACATCGAGGGCAGATCGGTTATTGGCGAAGGCTGCGAGATTCATCAAGGCTCGCGGATTGTCAATTCACGCATAGGCAATCGGGTAATGATTAAAGATCACTGCCTAATCGTTGATTCTGACATAGCCGATGATTGTGCTGTCGGACCATTCGCACACTTGCGCATGAACGCGACCATGGAAGAACGCGCTGTAGTCGGTAATTTTGTCGAAGTAAAAAAATCGCGGATCGGACGCGGCACGAAATCTATGCACCTGACCTATCTTGGTGACGCGACTATTGGAGAAAACACGAACATTGGTGCGGGTACAGTAACGTGCAATTACGATGGAAAAGAAAAACATCCCACGATTATTGAAGACCACGTCAGAATTGGTTCCGACACGATGCTCGTTGCGCCCGTGCGAGTGGGCAGCGGAGCCGTAACCGGCGCCGGATCAGTCGTTACCGAAGATGTACCTCCGGATACCTTGGTGGTAGGGGTTCCTGCGAAAGTGAAAAAGAAACTAAAGGAAGATTCCAAGTGATGCGAGACTTCGAAGTGCCTCAGATGGATTTCCTCACTGCTCACTGCTCACTGCTTACTGCCAACTGACATGTGCGGAATAGTCGGATACGTCGGAAACAAACAGGTCGTACCGCTGATCATCGAGGGCCTGCGCAAACTCGAATACCGTGGCTATGATTCCGCGGGCATCGCTGTCGTAGACGAAAATCACAAGCTGGAAATTCGTCGCGCCGAAGGCAAACTGCGAAATCTCGAAGAGGCCCTGCGGCAACAACCTCTCGATGGCAGCTATGGCCTCGGCCATACCCGCTGGGCTACCCACGGCCGTCCTACCGAAGAAAATGCCCATCCGCATCGTGATTGCACCGGCCGTGTGGTTGTCGTGCATAACGGCATAATCGAAAATTATCTGCAGCTAAAAGATGAGCTACGAAAAACCGATCATCAATTCGTTACTGAAACTGATACGGAAATAGTTGCGCACTTGATAGAAGAACATTTGAAGCATGGCGACACTTTTGAAGGCGCTATTCGCAAGATGGTGCAGCAATTGCGCGGCATCTTTGCCCTCTCGATGCTCTCTGCGGAAGAACCCGACACTATCATCTCAGCCAGGCAAGGACCGCCGGTCGTGATAGGTCTCGGCGACGGTGAATACTTCGTAGCTTCGGACATTCCTGCAATCCTGCAACACACAAGAAACATTTTCTTCCTCAACGATGGCGAGATCGCGGTGATGACGAAAAAGTCTGTGCGGGTCACGGATTTCGCGGGCAATCATGTGGAGCCGGTGAAGCAAAACATCACCTGGGATCCCATCGAAGCTGAAAAAGGCGGCTTCAAACACTTTATGCTCAAGGAAATTTACGAGCAGCCGCGCGCCGTACGCGAAACCGTTGAAGGTCGCATCTCGCACAATACCGGCCGCGTCTTTCTGGACGAAATGAAGATCAGCGAGGCTGACTTCAAACGGTTTACATCAATCAAGATCGCCGCCTGTGGCACGTCTCTGCATGCGGGTCTCGCCGGAAAGTACATGATCGAGCAACTCGCCCGCGTTAACGTCGACGTCGATTACGCCTCAGAATTTCGCTACCGCGATCCGGTGTTGGATGAAAACACTTTGCTGCTGGTGATTTCACAGTCCGGAGAGACCGCCGACACGATCGCCGCCCTACGCGAAGTTAAAGACCGGGGCGTGAAAGTGCTTTCCATCTGTAATGTTCAGGGCTCTATGGTCACGCGGGAAGCCGATGGCACGATTCTCACCCATGCCGGACCTGAGATCGGCGTAGCTTCAACCAAAGCTTTCACCTCACAAATGATCGCGCTTTATTTACTTGGGCTGTATCTCGGACAGCTGCGGGGAACGCTGAGTTCGGAAGAAAGTCTGGCCCACGTGCAGCAACTCGCAGAACTGCCTGTAAAGATGGAGCATCTGCTAAACCGGGACGCCGAGATCGAAGCCCTATCGAAGGAATTTTTCCGCGCAACTGATTTTCTCTATTTGGGCCGGGGCATAAACTTTCCCATCGCGCTTGAGGGTGCATTGAAGTTGAAGGAGATTTCCTACATTCACGCCGAAGGGTATCCGGCCGGTGAGATGAAGCACGGGCCCAACGCCCTAATCGATGAACGCCTACCCGTAATGTTCATCAATACGCGTGAACAAGGTAACCGCGCCTCAGAGCTTCGCTACGAAAAGACACACTCGAACATCGTCGAAGTGAAGGCGCGCGAAGGCATCGTGATTTGCGTTTTGACTGAAGACGATTCAATGTCATCGGTTGTCTCAGATTATATAATCTCGATTCCCGCCTCGAGTGATTTGCTCTCGCCTATTCTTTCCATCATTCCCCTGCAACTGCTCGCATATCACATCGCAGTGCGACGAGGTTGTGACGTGGATCAGCCAAGGAACCTGGCTAAATCTGTAACCGTGGAATAATCAAAATCCGCGCAGTGGCATCATCATTTCTTCCGGCGAGCGCTGCAACCAGTTTTCCGTCGACCGTGAAGCGGTTGTGTAATACAGCCCAGCGTCGCCGCGCAGCGAACTGTTCTTGCCGGGAGCGCGGACGTCTCGTCCGCATTGAGCGCAAACGCGAAGTTCGGCATTTGATTTCAAGAGAGCGATTGGAAGCGTGTCCGCAAGCTTTGCGGACGAGACGTCCGCCTCCCAGCAGTACGAAACGCTTTGCGTTACAGAAAGTGCGAGATAGACTTGCTGCGTTTCTGGAGGCAGACAAATTTGTCCGATGAAATAGAGACTGGCATCATCGCCGAATCAATCTCACAACCACCGGCTTACGGTCGGTTGCTGAAGCTCTTCGCGCCTGCTCCTGCTCTTCCAACTCGCTTAAAGGATCCGGCTGAAGTTTCCTCGCAATATCGTTATTTGCAGAAGCGCGTGTTGCTGACATCGATAATCGGCTACGCGACTTTTTATTTCGTCCGCAAGAACCTGAGCATTGCCATGCCCGTGATGCAAAGCAGTCTCGGCTTTAAAAAGACCCAGCTTGGTTTGTTCTTAACGCTTCATGGATTGCTTTATGGCGTGTCGAAATTCACAAACGGTTTTCTTGGCGACCGCGCGAACGCCCGAGCATTCATGGCCTTCGGTCTGGGCGCCTCGGCTTTGATGAACGTCTTGTTTGGCTTCAACTCAGCTGTGGTCGTGCTCGGCCTGATCTGGATGGCTAATGGTTGGTTTCAGGGCATGGGCTTTCCGCCCTGCGCGCGTCTGTTGGCGCACTGGTTTCCGCCCAAGCAACTGGCGAGCAGGATGTCGATTTGGAACATCTCGCACTCCATCGGCGGAGGAGTGATTGTCATTCTTTGCGGTTATCTGGTTGTGATCAGCTGGAGGCTCGCCTTTTTCGTGCCCGCGGCAATTGCGTTCGCTTGCGTACTTTTTATTTGGTTCACCCTGCCCGACACGCCGCCTTCTCTTGGTTTGCCTGAAGTTCAAGGAACAGAGCATCACTCTCAGAAACATGAATCGCGCGCTGAGTTCAGACGTTTCGTGATTGATCGCGTTTTCCTCAATAAGTACATCTGGATCGTTTCCCTGGCAAACTTCTTCGTTTACATCGTTCGGTATGCAGTGCTTGATTGGGGACCTACGCTGCTTACCGAATCCAAGCATGTGGTGATTACCCATGCAGGATGGATGGTAGCAGCGTTCGAGTTCTGTGGCGCGTTGGGGGCGATGTTTGGCGGCTGGTTAACTGATCGTTTCCTCGGCGGCCGCGCCGTGCGCGCATGCGCTGTCTATATGGCGCTGGCAGGTGTTTCTCTGTTCGCCTTCTGGAAGATTCCATTACAGTCTGAACTTCTGACCACAGCGTTGCTCGGCTCTGCCGGTTTCTTTGTCTATGGCCCGCAATGCTTGCTCGCAGTTACCGCCGCCAACCTTGCGACGAAGAGGGCCGCCGCGACCGCCATCGGATTAACGAGCATCTTCGGCTATGCGAGCACTGTGCTTTCCGGTTGGGGTCTGGGCGCCCTGGTGCAGCATTACGGCTGGGACGTTGCCTTTGAAGGATTAATCATCGTGAGTGTGATTGGAACTCTGTTCTTCATCGCCGCCTGGCCGGCGAAAGCGCATGGCTACGAAAGCTGAGCGGGAACCCTTCTGAAACTTCCCCTTACTTCAATCAGAAAAAGGCAACCTTGCGGTCGTCTGTTTCCGATCTTAGACTGTTCGTGTACTTGTAGCGCTAAAGCAAACTGGAGCCGGCTATCGGACTTGAACCGATGACCTTCTAATTACGAATCAGACGCTCTACCAACTGAGCTAAGCCGGCTCTCGATGCATCTGACTATACGAACGCGCTGTTTTCAGTGTCAAGCGCGACAGGAAAGGAGTAATCATGCGAGATCAAACTCGAAACATCGAGACCTTCAAGGTCGGTACCGGCTCAAAGGTGAACGAATTCGATTTTCATAAGCATCAGGGTGAGATGCATGAATCGCACATCAATGAACACGAGCGAGGCTCGGAGAAGCAAGAAACCAGGGCCGAACGAGTAGCGAACTTAACAAAGAAGGCGCATGAGAAAGTCCTGCGCAGGAAGAAGCGGCGCTGAGTGGTACACAGCCTCGCCGAAAGCGGGGCAGTAGCCCGACCGTGACGGAGGCCTTCGAAGCGCGCCTCTCGCACCAACAGGCAAGGATGCCAGCGCTCCAATGAACGAAATCACAGTTATCGGCGGTGGATTAGCAGGCGTTGAAGCTGCCTGGCAGGCGGCCCGCGAGAAAGCGCGTGTGCGTTTATATGAAATGCGTCCGACGAAACAGACACCCGCCCATCGCACGGACAAACTTGCTGAAATTGTCTGTTCTAACTCGCTGAAATCAGACGAAGCAGGAACGGCATCTTATTTACTGAAAGAAGAATTACGGCGGGGCAACTCTCTGGTGATGGAGGCCGCAGCGGTAACGCGCGTCCCTGCCGGCGCCGCGCTGGCGGTGGATCGGCAGCAGTTCGCCGAATATATAACTGAGCGCATCGAATCTCATCCGCACATTGAAATCGTGCGCGAGGAAGTCACAACTATTCCGAGCAACGCCATCACGATCGTCGCCACCGGACCACTCACCTCCGACGCGCTGAGCACTGAAATCATGAGGCTGACAGGGGACGATCAGCTCTACTTCTATGACGCGATCGCGCCGATTGTGGCCGCTGATTCAGTCGATCAGTCGATCGCCTTTCGCGCTGCTCGTTATGGCAAAGGCGGTGATGACTACCTCAATTGTCCGCTCGATGAAGAACAATACGCGCGTTTCTATCAAGCATTGATTGAAGCCAACAGCGTCCCTTTACAGCGTTTCGAGGACACGCGTTGGTTTGAAGCCTGTCTGCCCATCGAAGAACTCGCCCGTCGTGGAGTTGATACTTTGCGATACGGGCCAATGAAGCCGGTTGGACTCGTTGATCCGCGCACCGGCCGTCCGCCTTACGCGGCAGTTCAACTGCGACAGGAAAACCTGATGGCCGACGCCTATAGCCTGGTCGGCTTTCAGAATCATCTACGTTATGGCGAGCAGGCCCGGGTTTTGCGAATGGTTCCAGCACTCGAGCATGCAAAGTTCCTTCAGTTCGGACAAATTCATCGCAACACCTACATCAACGCTCCTCGGGTGCTGGCGGCAACCATGCAAATGCGCGCGCATCCAAACATCTTCTTTGCCGGCCAGATTACCGGCGTTGAAGGTTATGTCGAGTCGGTGGCGATGGGTTGGTTGGCGGGCGCTAATGCGGCGCGGTTTGTGAAAGCCGAAGAACTTTTGGTAGCGCCGCCGCGTAGTGCGATCGGCGCGCTGGCGAGATACGTTTCCAGCGCGGAAACCAAAAACTACCAGCCCGTCAATATCACATTCGCATTGCTCGAATCGCTCGACACCGAAACCAGCCGCAGCGTACGACGAAAGCGCGACCGGCATTTGCTGCAAGTTAAGTTGGCCCTGGAAGAGTGGGACAGTTGGCTTCAAGGAACATCGAAGCAGCGCGAGCCAGAGTTTCTAGTGGCGACATGATTGTTCGGGACGTCAATGAGCCATCGAAGATGGCGGCAGAAGGTAGCCAGGGGCAAGCGCGGAGCGCGCTGCCCCTGGTTGATGGAATAAGGGAACGCAGCCCCGGAGGGGCGACGGAAAATTTCTTGCGTGGTGTAAGAAGTGTGAATCGGCAAAAGCTCATCGCGCCCCTCACGGGGCGCGATGGACCTTTTTGGACTCTTATCCAGGGGCGGCGCGCTACGCGCTTGCCCCTGGCTATTATCTTTCGCGCCTACAGCGCTTTCCCTCTGTGCCTTCCACGAAGCTTCTATTCAGTGTTGGTCCTTCTTGGATTGTTAACAGCGCTCTCATACCCACCACTGATTCATTCCCAATCCGGTCGTCAAAAAGAGGCAAAGCCTTCGGCTAACAGCAACACGCCACCGCGTCAGACGTCGAGGCCCGCGACTCAACAAAACACGCAGACGCCGACAAATAAAAATGAATCCAATGATTCCGAAGACATCGTGCGAGTCACTTCTAACCTCGTGCCGGTACCGACTACGGTGGTGGACAATCGCGGCGTGGCGCTCACCAACTTGAAGCTTGAAGACTTTGAATTGCGTGTTGACGGCCAACCAAATCCCATCAGCGATATCAGCCGCGCGGACACGCCGGTGCGTATGGTTATGCTGTTTGATAACAGCGGCAGCCTGAGTGAGTCGCGCGATTTTGAAAAGCGCGCGGCGATTCGATTCTTTCGGAATGTCATGCGTCCCAGCGATCAGGCCGCAGTATACTCGGTCTCGACGAACGTCGAACTCGCGCAGCCCATGACCAACGACGTAGGAAGACTTGAGCAGACAATCGAAAGCTTCGGCAAACCCGAAGGAGCGACTTCACTATACGACGCGCTTTTTGATGCTCTCGCTTATCTGAAGCCATATTCTGGACGGCGAGTTATTGTGATCGTCTCGGATGGCAGGGACACAACCAGCCGTTACGATCACGATTTTGATAACACGCTGCAGCGGTTACTAGTCGATGACGCCCAGGTTTATGTCGTGCAGACGGGAATCTATGACAACGCAAATGTGCGCGATCTGGCGGCGGAACGACGAATGCAGGAATTCGCGGCACAGACGGGCGGTGCAGCTTATATCCCAAAATCAGTCGGCGATCTTGACGACGCCTTTGCGCAGATTTCCGCCGATCTGGCGCAGCAGTATGTCTTGAGTTATTACCCGGCGGCTGACAAACGGGACGGCCGTTATCACGTGATTGTCGTGCGAGTGAAGTCCAGGCCGAATGCGCGCGTGCGCGCACGAAAAGGATTCTTGGTGAAGCAGCACGACCGGGTGTAACTTGTTCTATGCTCGATCAGCTTCTCACGCAATTTCTCGATCACCTGCGTTACGAGCGCAACCTCAGCGCGCACACGCTGCGTAATTATGACAGCGACCTCAGACAGTTTCTCGATTATCTGATTCCATCAAGAGAAGAGCCGGAAGGTGGGCCCGCCTCAAAACGAGTATCGTCCCTTGCTTCAAAGCGGAACGAACCTGACCCCAGAGAGATCGATCACATCACCATACGCGAATGGCTGTCATCGCTGCATTCAAATCAAAACAAGAAGACTTCAATCGCCCGAAAGCTCGCCGCGCTGCGCACTTTTTTTCAGTTTCTGGTTCGCGAGCGCGTAATCGAATCGAATCCTGCAAAACTGGTGGCCACGCCGCGCAAGGAAAAAAAGCTGCCCGTGCATCTATCTATTGAAGACACGGTCCGCTTCATCGAAACACCAGATTCGGAAAGCGATTTTGGCAAACGCGACCGAGCAATTTTGGAGTTGCTTTATGCAACAGGCATGCGCGTTTCAGAGTTAGTTCAGCTTAATCTGCGCGACATTGATTTCAAAAATAAACTGCTGCGAGTTTTCGGCAAGCGAAGAAAGGAACGCATTGTGCCGTTCGGCGATCCAGCGGCGAAGGCTTTGAAAGATTATCTGGCCGTACGCGAGCGGTTCCTCGCGAACGCGCCGTCATCCAGGCGGGACGCCCAACCTCTGATACTGAATTACCAGGGCACGCGCATGACTACGCGCTCAGTTGGCCGGCTGATTGAGAAATATATTCGACGGTGCGCGGGCATTCATGATATCAGTCCGCACGCGCTCCGCCATTCGTTCGCGACCCATTTGCTCGACAGCGGCGCTGATTTGCGTGACATTCAGGAACTCCTCGGCCATGCGCGACTTTCAACTACCCAAATCTACACGCATGTTTCCATGGAAAAGCTGATCGAGGTATACGACAAAGCCCATCCCAAGGCCTGAATTTGAGAATCGCCCTTTTCGTTCGCAGGCTTTAATTGTTTCCACTTTCACTGGGTCAGTACCGTGCGCTATGATTTCGATCGGAGTCCGCGAAGTCGGACTGCTCTTGTCAGATGGAAGGTCAACTCACCCGCAATCCTTTGCCGGAACTGATTTGCGAAATCCGCGGGGCCGGACTGTCGGGCGCCCTGCGATTGACTCGCGAACGTCTAAAGGTGGCCGTTTACTTTGACGGCGGCACGCTGATTTTCGCCTCATCTAACCTCCGTACGCATCGGCTCGAAGAATACTTACGGCGGAGCATCGGCTCAGCCGACAGCCAACTTACTGAATTTCCGAAGACAGTCGCCGATGATGAGATGGCGGCTATGCTGATCCAACGAGGAATCCTAACTTCAGATTCATTGAACAAGATTCGCGGCAATCAAGTTTCCGAAATCCTGCGGCTGGCTTTGTTATGGACGACCGGAAGCTGGAGTTTCGATTCACGAGCTCGCCTGGCGGCTGACCTGCGGGTCGAGCTTGACATGAACCGTCTTTTGCTCGAGTGCGCGCGACATCTTCCCGCGAGTTTCCTCAGGGGCAGGTCTGCCGACCTTGAGGGAACATTCTCTCGGGCGGACAGCGATCGCAAAGTCAGTCTCCTGCCTGAAGAAGTTTCTGTCCTCTCGCGGGCGACGGCGCCCGTTACCCTGGCGGAGCTGGAGGCGCTCAGCGGACTGAATGAAGAGCAAACACTGCGCTCGGTTTATGCTTTGTCGATGACGGGCTATTTGCTTCACAGTAAGCCGCGCCGGGCGCTGTCCGCGACCATGTCAGCTCCCGCGGGACGTCACGATGGATCGCGCTCGTCGAAGCGCCCGGCGACAACTGTTCGTGCCGCTGTTAGCACGGCAATCGAGGATCTGAAAACGTTTTTTTCTCGATTGGAACACGCGAAGGATCACTACGACGTGTTGGATGTCGGCCGTTCGGCGAGCTCTGAAGAAATCAAAGATGCCTATCACACTCTGGCGAGGACTTATCATCCTGATCGCTTCCATCAGAGCGATCCAAAGTTGCGGGCCCGCGTGGACTCGGCTTTTGCGCGCATTGCTCAGGCCTACGAAGCTTTAAGCGACCAGACGCTACGCTCGGCTTACGATGCACGGTCCCAACGACCAAAAGGATACAGTAAGAATTCCGCGCCTTCCGTGAGTACGGCAAGCAATGTGAATAACGCCGAGTCAAGTTTTCAGCGGGGCAAGGCGGCTTTGCATCAGAATCGCCGGGCCGAAGCGCTCCGGTTTCTGGGTGAGGCAGCGCTGAGGGCGCCGCGCGAAGCTCGCTATCGCGCAGAATACGGGCAGGCTCTGATTGGAGAAGCGAGCAGCCGGCGCCTGGCCGAGGCTGAGTTACAGGCAGCTATCGCGCTCGATCCAAACAATTCATCCTATCGCGTTATGTTAGCCGAATTGTATCAACAACACGGTCTGCGAAGACGCGCGATAGGTGAACTGGAACGAGCTCTGGCTCTCGATGCAAAGAACGAAGCAGCACGCTCGCTCCTGTCAAAGTTGAAGGGTAGCGCGTAAGATTGCATCCCCGACAACTTCATTAAGAGAATAATGCCGCTAATCGAAACTTTTGAGAGCGAACAGCTTGTTAGTATCGAAGTTTTCCGAAATCTGAGCGCAAAAGCCGACGAGTTCGAATGTTATGCGAATCCGCATGCCTCCCGCATCGCGATAATTGCCGACCAGATTGGGAGGTCTTTTAACCTCGGAGCCAGGGATCGATTTTCTATCCGGGTGGCGGCTTTGGGCCACGATTTGGGCGAGGAGGTAATGGCGCGCGATTACATTCAGCGAGCAGGACCTTTGACCCAGGAAGAACGCCTTGACCTCGCACGCCATCCGTTACTTAGCGAGCGCGAAGCGGCTAACGCTGGCGCAGCTCGCGGAGCGCAATTGTTAATCAGATGGCACCATGAATGGTGGAACGGCAGTGGTTATCCGGATGGCCTGCGCTTCGAACAGATACCCCTGGGGGCGCGCATTCTTCGGGTAGCTGATTCGTATGCGGCGTTAACCGACGCGCGGCCGTGGCGCAAGCCCTACGCGGAAGATCAGGCGCGCGAACATCTGGTCGAATGGACTGGCTTGGAATTCGATCCGCAAGTCGTGAAAGCGATGTTGTCTTTGGAGCCGATTTAGGAACTCACGGGGTTACGCCGACTTGCTGAACCGACGCCAGAAAGGGCGACGGTAGCCGACTAGAGTCCCGGATAGTGGGTCAGTTTGATGTCCGACAAGCTTTATTTAGCTTGTCGAACTCGGACGACAAACTTCAGGAATCTCTGAACAAGTCAGAGGTTACGCATTAATTGGCAGTTGTTCTTGGTCTTTCTCCCTTCTCCCTCCGGGAGAAGGGCCGGGGAAGAGGAGCCTAGCAATGATAGGCGCGAGCCTTAAGTCCCTCTCCCCAACCCTCTCCCAGAGGGAGAGGGAGTTTAAAGCAGCTAGCGACAAACTAAAGTTTGTCGGACATTTCATTGAACCACTACTAGAGTCCGCGCAGCGGACGATGGTTTTTCCGACAGACTCCGAAGCGGATGACAGAAAAGACGCGGCTGCCGAAACCGGATCGAAAGGTGTGCCGTCTGCTATGCTGACTTATTGCTATGCAAACGCAAAACAGCATCAACGTGGGCAACATAGGCTGGGTCGGGTTTGAGCTCAGCGTGCTGCGGCGGCTCAAGTTTGGATCAGTGGCGCTGCCGTTGGCTGGCGAGCCGAACCTTGGAATCTACCTAAAGCATTGGAACGCGCGGGTCATGGCGAACGATCCGGCGCAGTGGGCCTGGACCAAATCAGTGGCCTTCGTTGAAAACAATTGCGAGATGCTTACTGAGCAGGATCTGGAAACAATCCTTGATGATGCATATGTACCGCGAAATTATTTCCGGAATCCGACGTTGTTGAGCTGGTTCAACGAAACCGACGCCTGGTGGTTTGATAATGTACGAGCGAACGCCGAGCGACTATCATCACCTTACAAGCGCGCGCTGGCGCTGGCGTTGGGCATGGCCGTCGGCGACTATGTATTTTCCTTCAATCTCGACACGCGCGATTTACGACAGCCGCTTTCGCTATCAAACGTTTTCCGGCGCGTGTGGCACACCCTTTCGCCGCCGGTCAACAATCTGCGTAGGAACACTAGTTCGAATCAACCAGCAAACGGTTTTCTCGCTGAACTTTACGATACGGATCTGCTTTTTCTGCGACTTCCCCGCCCTGCTCGTGCCAGCGAGAGCCGCAATGCGCGGGTGTTGACGTGGCGCGAGGAATGGCTACGACAGGGCAAGTCTTTTTGGAACGAGATGGCCAGGCAACGTAGTGCAAAGCTAAATACGTACATCGAGACTAAAGAGCAGTACTTGCGGCTGATCGAAGACTTGTTGACGACTGCTGCGCATCTGCCGCTCTGGGCAATCGAAGGCGTAAGCGATGGCTTCGTTTCTACTGAAGAGCTGATTGAGTGTGTTGAGGGTACACGCAAGATCGACGCAATCTACACGAAAGACTTTTCTGAGTTGCTGGGAATTCAGGCGGTAATTATTACGGCCGCTGCGTGAAGATCAATAGCCTCCAACTGCGTCATATTATCACGCTGAACGGTTCTGCGCGCGACTCGCACTGAAACACTCACCGCAGAGCACAGGCCGGCCCGCTTGCGGCTTGAACGGCACGCTGTCGGTCTTCCCGCACTGATCGCAGACGATCTCGAATCGTTCTCGTTCCCCTCCCTGCTGACGCGAACCACCAAAGTTTGCGCGACGCGCGTCGCGGCAAGGCTTGCAACGCTTTGGATGACTCAGGCCGCGCTCGCGGTAATATTCCTGTTCTCGTTCACTAAAGGGAAAGGTAGTCCCACACTCGGCGCACGTAATCTCCAGGTCTGGCATCGCTATCTCCCGAGAAGCTTCTCTTCAGGTTTTTCTAAGCTGGTTAGCAGAGTTTACTCCACGTCTGGGTGGGTGTACAGAGGAGTTCGTTAGCTTCGCGCTAAGAGTCTGCCTGCAACTCCTGCACATGTGCGCGCACTGTCTCTCCCAATGTTTCAAGATTATAGCCGCCTTCCATGCACGAAACGACACGCCCGCCACAACTCTCGTCGGCCCATTGCTTCACCACTCTCGTCATTTGCACAAAGTCCTCGTCGGTTAAAAGCAATTGACCCAGTGGATCTCCCTCATGTGCGTCGAAGCCAGCCGAAATGATCACCAGGTCGGGGGTGAATCTGGCCGCAATGTCTCCGATTGCCGAGTCGAAAGCGCGGCGCTGATCGACGGTCGGCGTCATCGCGCGCAGCGGAACATTCAGCGTATAGCCGCGACCGCGACCGTGGCCCGTTTCTCCGCGCGCGCCTGTGCCCGGATACCACGGGTATTGATGCATAGAGAAATAAAAGACCGAAGGATCGTCATAGAAAATTCCCTGCGTGCCGTTGCCGTGATGAACGTCCCAGTCGATGATCATGACTCGGTCGATTTCCCTGTGACGCGATTGCGCATAACGTGCCGCAACCGCCACATTGTTGAAAAGACAGAACCCCATTGCGCGATCCGGCGTCGCATGATGGCCGGGCGGGCGCACCGGCACAAAAGCATTTTTCGCAGCGCCCTCGACGATAGAGTCAATCGCCTGGCAGGCCGCGCCGGCGCCACGCAACGCTGCTTCCAGCGAATGAATTGAAACCATTGTATCGCTGTCGAGATAGCCGATGCCCTCGCGGACGGCTTCCTCGACATGTTTGAAATGCTGTGGCGTATGGCAGGCTTGAATGTAGCCGCGGCGCGCTTCTTTTGCTTCAATCTCGACTACGTCCGACCATAGCTCCTGATCGCTTCGCAGGGCATTTATGACAGTCGTATAACGCTCGGGCCGTTCCGGGTGACCGGGACCAGTGTCGTGCTTTTCGAAAATAGGATGGTGAACGATGGCTGTCGGCATCGGATCAATTTCTCTAGCACAGAAATTCACGCCTGGGAAAGCGGTGCGAGGTTTCTCCAGCCCAAGCGTAAAACAATCTCAGCCAAGACTCGGACATGAGGTTAGCTAAGTGATTTCTTAAACGCGGAGGACGCTGAGGCATTCGCAAAGGTACGCCAAGGACAGCCTTTCTCTGCGTTTCTTTGCGAAAAACTCTGCGCCCTCTGCGTTAAAATGTTGTTTGACTATCAGAAGCTCTTACTTTTGACACAGGCTCTAAACGCGTGGGCCAAAAGAAAGTGGGAACATCTTCAGCGCAAATTCTGAGCACTCTGATAAAGCTTCTGTGCTTTCTCGGGATCGAGCCGTTGCAGAATTCGATACTGCTCCAGCATCCCATTCCGATTGCGCTGCTCAACGAATACCAGCCCGAGATAATAGTGAGACAATGCGTACTCAGGCTTAACTCTGATAGCCGTTCTCAGTTCTTCGACAGCCAGGGGCAAACGAGACAACTTCAAATACGCAAACCCCAGTTCAGTATGCGCCTCGTAGGTCTCTGGTTTGAGTCGCGTAGCTTCTCTCAGATGCTCAGTCGCTTCGGCAAAGCGATTCAGATCGTTGTAGCACCAACCCAACCTGTAACGCACGCGCGCATTGTTCGGAGAGATTTGGATCGATTGCTCGTAAGGCGAGATTGCCTGCTGGCATTGACTGAGATCATCGTAATAGACATCACCCAACCCCGTATAGGCGAGACCATAACCCGGCTTAAGGCGTGCGACTTCGCGATAGCTGGCAATTGCTTCGTTGAAAAGACGCGTGGCCTCGGCCGAATTCTTTGGTTGCTCTTCTCCGAGTTTTCGATTGGCATAGCCGAGTTCAACGTACGCTTCGGCATAACTTGCCTTGAGGGCAATCGCTCGTTTCGCTGCACTGGCAGCTTCTCGAATTTCACCCAACTCGTTGTCAGACCAGGCCAGGTTGTAAAAAGCAGTGGGGTTGTCCGCTTTGAGGCGCACGCCCTCCCGATACGCTTCAGCGGCTTGCGCATATTGCTTGGTCTGATAGTAGTGGACGTCGGCGAGACCGAGATAAGCCAGGCCATAGTCGGGCTTCATCCGCACGGCTTGCTGATAGGCCGCAATCGCCTCCTGTGATCGACCGAGCTTGTAATAGGCGTAGCCCAACTCTTCATTCGCCTCGGAATAGTTGGCTTTGATGCTCGCTGCCTGTCGCAGCGGCTGGATGGCCTGTCCGAATTGGCCCTGCTCGTTATAGATCCACCCAACTTCATAGTGAGCCAAAGCAAAATCAGGCTTGAGGGTAATCGCCCGGCGATATGACTTCAGCGCTTCGTCGTAACGCTTCAGATTGCGATAGGCATAACCCAGTTCATAATAAGCATCGGGGTCGTTTGTGTTGTAACGAAGGGCCTGTTGCAGCGCCGCAGTCGCCTGATCGTAATCGTCGCGATCGTTGTAAATCCATCCGATGTGATAATAAGCACTGGCAATTGGCTTCAACTGCACGGCCTTTTCATAGGCCTCAAGAGCGTCGTCGTACTGCTTGGCTTCGAAAAATCCATCGCCTTGTTCGTTGTATTGCTCAGCCGTCGTGCCTCTTCTCACGGGCGCGCGTGGTTTGCGTGCTGCCGCGGACGCGCGCGCGGGTGTTCGTCTGGTGCCGCCGCTGCCACGACTGGTCGACTCAGACGTGGCGACGTCTTTGGTGGTTCCTCCGCCTACGGCAACGTCGTGTTGGGCAAAGGCGGAGCTCGCGCTTAAGAAGATCGCGCCGGTAAGAGCGACGCGCCAGGGGGAACGAAACGTCATCATTGGCTTAACTCCATTTGCTAAAGTATGCGACCCGATCGCTTGCGATGAAATCATACGATTATAGAATTAAGTATAGATGATGCAAGAGCGAAGGACTGCCGAGCGATTTCAAATCAATCTCACAGCTCGCTGGGAAGGTTTGATGTCCTGAAAATCCCGGTTCGATTCGATCTTAGCGCCTCAGGCTGCTTCGTTATGATCGGAGGCGAATTCACAACATGATCAGACATACGGTGGTGTCTCAATTTCAGCTTTCTCTACGTAGTCTCCGCGTTCTTTACGTCTCGGCGGTGAGTAGACGCTGAAATACACTCACCGCAGAGACGCTGAGGGCGCAGAGAAGGCGCAGAGAATTTCAGACTACGCCACGCCAGACATACTATGCGTTTGACTCTGATTGTGGGCTACGCTAACGTAGCCAACTCGCTCGTATCGCGGCGGTCTTGACTGTGCGTCCCGTTCGTCTAGCGGCCTAGGACACCGCCCTTTCACGGCGGTAACACGGGTTCGATTCCCGTACGGGACGCCAATTACTTCAATCACTTACGAGATCTTGCCATTTCGCCGCGGGTCCAGAAAGGTCCATTAAGCTAAATCACTGCCCTACGAATACCTGGAAGAAGCATCTTCACAACCTTGTTCTGCGCCTCTCGCTTTTCATCCGTCACAGCTTGGACGTAGGTGTCCATCGTGACCTTGAGATTGGCATGACGCATGAGCTCCTGAATGACTTTGGGGTTCTCTCCATTGGCATTCAGGATCGTCCCAAACGTATGACGGAAGGTATGCCAGCCGATACGCTTCCGTAAGCCAATTTTGTCCGCTGCTCGCTTGATGTAAACGCGATAGATAGACTTTGGCCAATACGGCTGCGTACCTTTCTTGGCAGGGCTTGCATACACCCAGTCGCTGGGGCGGTTGTAAATCGTTTTCATCTTCCAGAGCCGCAGTGATTTCGCCAATTCCGAGTTCATCGGAATTGGCTTTTGTGACGCCTCGGTTTTAGGTGGGCCGATTTTCTGCTTCACAATCGAGCGCCGGATGTAAATGACACTTTTCTTGAAATCCACATCCTCCCATTTGAGTCCCAACAGTTCGCCGACTCGCAAACCACTTGCTCCGTCCAGAAAGACAGCCGTACGGAAAGGCTCTGGAAT
>WNGK01000347.1_pt1 | contig 59506 bp, 41 predicted proteins | sample 5400601 | NCBI WGS metagenome assembly WNGK01 (sample SAMN13153376, study PRJNA577476) | soil metagenome | isolation source: 60 cm soil or saprolite under Garry oak tree replicate 1 | place: USA:California | collected 2016-06-15
GCGCTCCGATCCGACGCGTTTCGGGCCAGTGCAGGGCAACAGCAAGCACGACGAGGATCGTCCCGACGCCGCCAGCGACAACTGAAATAACCGGGCCGAAGAGCGCTGCGGTTAGGCCCGATTCGAACGCGCCAAACTCATTTGATGTGCCGATAAAAATATTGTTCACCGACGAAACGCGTCCGCGCATTTCATCGGGCGTGACCAGTTGCACGATGGAACCGCGAATGATCACGCTCACACTATCGAAGGCGCCGATAAGAAGTAATAGGCCGAGCGATAACCAGAAGATTTTAGACAAGCCAAACAGGACAGTGGCAATTCCAAACCCTGAGACACACCAGAGCAAGGTTTGGCCGGATTGCTTCATTGGCGGCAGGTGTGCTACCACCAGCGCCATTGCAAAGGCACCGATCGCCGGCATTGCTCGCAGCCAACCAAGGCCAACCGGGCCGCAGTGCAAAATCTGATCTGCGAAAATCGGCATTAATGCGGTCGCGCCTCCCAGCAGGACCGCGAACAGATCCAGCGTGATCGTCGCCAGGATCACTTTTCGTCGAAACACGAAGCGGAGTCCGGCCATGAGACTTTTCCACGTGCTTGCCTCGCTCTGGTCGCGCCTCTGTTTGCTGCGCCGAATCGGGAGAACCAGAAGGAAAAAACAAAACGCGCACAGCGCATCCAATAGGTACACAAACGGGAAGCCGATGTAGGCGACCAGCAATCCGCTGAACGCAGGGCCCACAACGGATCCAATTTGAAAAACGCTGTTATTCCAAGTCACCGCGTTCGCAAAGGCATCACGAGAAATCAGCGTAGGGAAAAATGAACTGCGCGCCGCCCAACTGAAAGTGCGCGCCACTGCTCCGAGAAAAAGAAGAAGATAAATCAACGGAATCGACGCGTCGTCGAAATGGAAGATTGGATGATGCCGTTCGAAAATCCCGGCGATGGCCGAAAGGACTCGATTACTTCCACGTAATGGCGCAATCGCAGGAATAGCGAGATGTTTCCAGGAAACCAGAGCCAGAGCCAGCGACGTCAGCAGGCTAAAAATTTGCGAGATCAGAATGATGCGCTTTCGACTGAACCGATCCGCCAAATGGCCGGCCGGCAAAGACAGTGTCACGACCGGCACGGCAATAACCAGGCCCACCAGCCCAAGCGCGGTGGCTGAATGAGTGCGCGCATAAACCTCCCATTCCACCGCCACGGCCAGCATCAGGCGGCCCGTGATCGAAAGCAGATTGCCGGCTGTGAACAAGCTGAAATCCCCAGAGCGGAACGCAGCATAAGGATCATGTGCTCGTCCCCCCAATTCGATTGAGGCGGAAACTGCCGGACGTTCGCCCTCCGGCGATTGATAGGAACTGGGATCGACTCGTTGCGCCATGGTCGAGCCCAGCTACTGCTAAGAACAACGGATTACTTTTCGATTCCCGTCCGATTCAAGTAGCTGGGCGCACGAGATTGTAGATTGAGCAAGCCACACCGCAACCTGTTCGAGTCTGAGAGGCGGAGACGAGGCCGAACCTCCGGCCCCCAACCTCAGCTATGGCGACTTGAAGCTGCTGCCATTTTGGGATCCGCTCCGTGGCGATTCGCGGTTCGGAAAAATCGTCGCCTCGCCCGCGCCGAAGAAAATCGGCCGGCAGCAACTGGCGCGAGGCCGCGCGCGACGAAATCGTCTACCGCATCATGAATGGCGCGGTCGATCGAGGTGGAAGGAAAATAACCGAGCTCGTTTTCCGCTTTTGTATTGCTGGAAAAATGTGGACCGCGCGACATTTGCACGGATTCGCGCGTCACAAACGGAGTCCAGTTCGGCCAAAGCCGCCCGGCAGTTTCGCTGGCGCAAGCCGTGAGAAAACTGAGCCAATGGGGCGCATAAAAACGTGGTGTGCGGTAGCGCCCGTAGGGTTCGACTTGTTTTAGAAAATCGCGCAGCCACAAGTTGATCCCGCCTAACAAGTAACGCTCACCGGACTGGCCCCGCGCCATCGATAGAAGATGACCAAGGGCGCATTGTCGTACATCGACGAAGTTGAGTCCCGTGCGGGCAAGCAACGGGATCCGTCCGTTTAGAAATGCGACTACGATCATTCCAGTCGGCGTCGGTCTCACGTCCCGCGGGCCGATCGGCGCGGTGGGTAGCGTGGTCGCGATGGGCCAGCCCGTGTCCGTCCGTTTTTTCACTTCGAGATAACTCAAGAACTTGGAGCGTTTGTAGGGTCCTTTGAATTGCGAGGGCGAAGCGAGACGTTCTTCACTCGCCAGCCGCTCGGGTGTTCCTGGTTCGAGAATTCCGGTCGTGCTCGTGCACACGATTTTCTCGACCCCGCGGCGCTTCGCTGCTTCTAAAAAATTGATGGTTCCCTGCACGTTGTTAGCAAAAATCTCACGCGGATCGCGCGCCCAGAACCGATAGTCGCCCGCAACATGAAAAACGTATCGGCAATCTTTCATCGCCGCACCAATCGAATCCCGGCGGAGGAGATCGCCTTCCACCCAATCGATGGCAGTATCGCGGCGTCCTTTTATCGATCTCGCGAACGCCCGAACGTGAGCGCCCGTCTGAACCAACAACGACGCAACATGGCTGCCGATAAAACCGGATGCGCCTGTTATGAAGACGTGTTGTCCGACGAAGAAATGATGGAGATCGTGCGGGATCATGCGGAGCGAATGATCGCTGGAACCAATTGGTTTCGAGCACGAATGACATCCGCCGGAAAGTCGATCTCGATCCACTGCAGTCCGGTCACATCTTCATATCCGAATCGCCCGCGAAGCACCAACGTCCTTAAAACATCATCATAGGAATCCGCACAACTGGAGCCACCACTCCGCTCCTGTGTCTCTTTGATCAGCAGCGGAAAATCAGCTGGCGCGATCTTGAAGAAACCGATTGATTCGCCAACGAAGTCGGCGTCGCCAGTCCAGTGCTTGCGAAAGTCGATCGGTCGCCCGTTTTTTACCGGCACGAGCACAGGATCGTCGTCGTCGGTGGAGAATTCCCGATCCACCAGTAAAGCGGTGCCGTGCGGCGATCCGGTTAGGCGGTCGAGCATCCCGGTTGAATAAAACACATCGGCATCCATCAGTAAGATAGGCTCAGAGGCGTCTTCGATTTCTGGAAGCGAAACTTTCAGGCTGAGCAAACTACCCTCGTGAAAGCGTGGATTCACTATTTCGCGTACCGCAACGCCGTGCCGGGCGCAAATGCTTGGAAGCAATTTTGCGATCTGCTCGCGAAGATGGCCGGTCACCAGCACCAGTTCGCGCACGCCGGCCTCACGCAACCGCAGCGCGTGCCACTCCAGCAGCGTTCGCCCACCGAATTCGAGAAGGATTTTCGGCGAGTCCGATTGCAAACGAGTTCCGCGTCCGGCCGCGTAGATGATGGCTTTCATGCCGGCACCTCAACTTCTCGCGCAACGCGTTGCGCGAAACCGCGCAGCGGTTCCTCGGCATAGAGAAGCGCGCCACCGATTAGCACGAACGTCAGGTCACGCGCGCGGCGGATGATGGCGTAGGGCGCTGAAAGCGCCAGCGGCAAACCGAAAAGGTAAAAGAGAAAAATCACGCCACTTTCCTGCACTCCAAGAGCGGCGGGAACAAAAATCCCAAGTGCCTTGGCGACGCCGATAAATGCCTCGAAGGCCAGTGCTTGACTCCAATCCAACGGCATCCCAACCAAGTGTGAGACGAGCAAAATGTCCACTGAATCGGCGATCCAACCTGCCAGATAAAACGTCACGCTGGAAAGGAAGCGCCGCCGATCATTGCGATAGAAATCTAAAATTCGCCGATCGAGTTGCCGCAAACTTTCAGCTCGCGATGTAAGCGCGCGAATGCGCAACCGCAATCGCCCGGTCAACGCCAGGAATGTGCGGAAGATTCCTCGATGCTGCAGCCAGAAAAGCATCCCGATGAGTGCGGTGGCAGCGCCGGTAATTGCGAACATGCCGGCGCGCGCAGGTGAATTGGCCGGCAAAAGGGAAGAGCCGGCCACCGCTCCCAACGCGATAAAAATCACTTCAGCCAGAACTTGCGCTGTCTTTCCGATGATTACGCTTGATGCTCCGTCGGCAACCGGTAGCCCGCGTTTATGGAGCAAATAGACTTTCACCGCTTCGCCCCCGAGATAAGCGGATGGCACAACATTGTTGAGCGATTCACCAGCCCATCGAATGCGGAATAGTGTTCCGAAGCTGATCGCTTTCGGAAGCGTGCGGCCCAGGCACAAACGCCACCCAACAGTATCCAGAAGGTAAACCAGTGTGTAGGGCAGTAGAATAAGAGGAGCCCACCAGCCGAGCGTGGAAAAGGCGCGCGGGATCGTATCTACGCCAGTTCGGTGTACGAACCACGCAAATAGCGCCAGGCCTGCTCCAGCGATAATAAATCTTAACGCCAATTTCACGCGGATTTTTCCGAGATTGCCGGCGCATGTCTGGCGTCTTGCCACTGCGAGCGAAGTGCAATGATCCAGAAGAGATGCACACCTATCCCGGCCATCCAGAGGAAGAGATCGAGCTTGCCGGCTACGGCCAGCAACAGGACCAGCAGCGAGAAGTCGCGGTTGGTCGTGGCTTCAATTAATTTTTTGAGACCAGAAGATTTGCGACCGCTCTTGCGTTGCGCGAAGCACACCATCACGGCGAAGGAGATGATCACGCCGAGCACGGCACTGATTCCGAGTACAAGCGCGGGCGATGCGGGATCGCTCCGAGCCAAGCCAAAGGCGATGCCGGCAAAAACAGCGACGTGGACAAACTGGTCACCCACCAGGTCGAGCCATTTGCCAAAGCGCGACTCTTTATAAAGGACGCGCGCAAGATCGCCATCCACGCAGTCGATGATGGCGGAAATCTGCAGGAGAAACGCGCCAGAGATAAAATATCCGCCGGCGAAAAGCCACCCCGACAAAATGCCAATGAGCGTCGATACGATCGAAATTTGGTTGGGCGAGAATGGAGCACGGATCAGAATTTTCGACAGATAGCGGCCGAGTGGGCGATTAAGAAAGCGATCGACGATTCCATCCGCATTGCTGGTGAGCGATGCCCAAAGACGGCGCTCCGCTTCGCGCACCGAAGTCGCGTCAGTGACCAATACGGCGACTTTTCGGGCGATCACCGGCGCGGCTTCGCCGGTGGTCATCTCAACAGGCAAGCGAGCGTCATCAGCCGAAAACAGCTGTCCTCTCTTTTCGATTACTCGCTGAAGATCCACGGTTTCGACGAACACCGCTCCGTTAATCAGGAGCGCCGGTTCATCGAGTTCCGGTATTTCTGAAACAAGTGTTGTGTCGATGCCAAAAGCGCGGGTACGCGGAGCCGATGGCGTGGTTTTTGCGATGAGGTAAATGGGAGCACAACCGGCCCGATCGGCGGTCACGATCAAGCGATCGAGTAAGCTCAACCCCGCGATCTGTACGCTGCTCGTTTCAGCGACGCAGTCGAGGATGGCGGGGGTTTTTTTCACCGCACCTTGCCTTTGCCGAAGACCACCCGAAGTCCGAAGCAGACGACCGCGTCCAAGTCAGAAATCAATTCGTCGATCGTTGCGGTCGCAGTGGTGAGCATGGAATGAAGACGAGCTTGCAAGGACGCTTGGCGAAAAACAGAAACAAGCGGCGCAACTAATTACTGGTATTAAGCAGCGGGAAAGTCAATGATTCCCATCGTAGACTGCTGTGCATAATGACTTCCTCGGCGACTCGCGAAATCAGTAAAACACAGCAATTCAAGCGACTCCTGCAATCCAGACGTCTCGAGTTTCTGATGGAGGCTCATAATGCATTGAGCGCTCGCATCGTCGAGGAAGCCGGGTTTCGCGGAATCTGGGCCAGCGGGCTTTCTATCTCCGCCACGCTCGGCCTGCGCGACAATAACGAAGCGAGCTGGACGCAAGTACTGGAAGTCGTCGAATTCATGAGCGACGCCACTCGCATTCCAATCCTGCTCGACGGTGATACCGGCTACGGAAATTTCAACAACATACGACGGCTCGTAAGAAAACTGGAGCAACGCGGGGTCGCTGCCGTCTGCATCGAAGACAAACTTTTCCCAAAAACCAATTCATTTATCGGGAGCGAACGTCAGCCGCTCGCCTCAATCGATGAATTCACGGGCAAGGTTAAAGCGGTCAAGGATGCGCAAAGCGATCCAGACTTTTGTCTGGTGGCGCGGCTCGAGGGATTCATCGCCGGTTGGGGGATCGATGAAATGCTCCTCCGCGCAGAAGCCTATCGTCTCGCGGGGGCGGACGCGCTTCTCATTCACAGCAAGAAGGTAACGCCAGATCAGGTGCTCGCGTTTGCCAACGCGTGGGCAAACAAGTGTCCCCTCATGATCGTCCCCACCACCTACTACAGTACGCCGGTCGAAGTCTTTGAGCAGGCGGGTATCGCAGTTGTGATCTGGGCGAATCAAAATGTCCGCAGCTCAATCGCCGCGATGCAGGCAACAACCCGTCGTATTTTCGCTGAGCGTTCGATCCAAAACGTCGAAGACGGAATTGTTCCGATCAAAGAAGTTTTCCGGCTGCAGAATGCCGAAGAACTGCTGCTTGCCGAGGAACTTTATTTGCCAAAGAGGCGGGCCCCTACACGCGCGATTATTCTGGCTGCGAGTCGCGGCAACGAGCTGGGAGAGATCACGGCCAGCATCCCCAAAGCAATGGTGCCCGTTGGCGGAAGGCCACTGCTGCACAAGTTGGTCGCCCAGTTTCGAGCGGCCGGGGTCCGTGCGATCACGGTGGTGCGAGGGTATGCGGCCGAGAAGGTGCACGCGCCCGAGGTGGAATTCGTAGAGAACGAGGACTTCGAGGGTACCGGCGAATTACCTTCGCTGAACAAGGCCCGCGACCGGATCGATGGCGGTACGATCATTTCCTTTGGAGACATTCTTTTTCGGCAGCACATTCTGAACAGTCTGCTCGCCGAAGAAAACGACATCGTTGTTGCGGTGGATGCGATGTGGAAGCGGCCACGCGAGCGCGGAACGAATGGATACGTCGACTATGTCACTGCGACGCGGTCCTACTCCCTGCGTTATGACGAAGAGGATGCGTTCCTGGCGAAGATGGGACCCGATCTTTCGCCCGAGAAAATCCATGGCGAATGGATCGGCTTGATCAAAACGACAGTGCGTGGTTCCGCGGCGGTATGCGACGCGTTGGATGTCTTATCCAAGCGCCCGGACTTTCGCCGATTGCGGTTCGACGATCTTTTCAATCATCTCGTCAGCCAGGGACAACCGGTACAGGTCCTTTACATTACCGGACAATGGCTGGACGTGGACGACCTGGAGGATCTCGCGCGAGCCCAAGCGTTCTAAGCTTTAGCGAGGCCGGCTTCTTGAAACGATGATCAGCGCTTTCTCGTTCATCGATCAGGTCCGTGAGCTCGGTTATTCGCAATATGCCGGAGTGCCTTGCTCCTTTTTGACCTCGCTCATCAACTACGCGATCAGTGATCCAGCTTTGGATTACGTCGGCGCGACGAGCGAAGGCGAGGCTGTCGGGATCACGTTCGGGGCGTTTCTGGCGGGACGGAAAACGGTGACAATGTGTCAGAACTCCGGCCTCGGTAATATGGTGAATCCTCTCACCTCGCTCAACTACCCGTTTCGCGTTCCGACGTTGCTCATCGTTACCTGGCGTGCCCAGCCCGAAGTAAAAGACGAGCCGCAACATGAACAGATGGGAAGGATCACGCACCGTCTACTCGAGACCTTGGAAATACCGTGGCTGCCGTTTCCCGTCAGCGAAGCGGAAATTGCCAAAACGATGGCGCAGGCCGAGGCGAGCATGGAGCAACGAAAGCGACCGTTCGCATTGGTTATGCAAAAAGGATCGGTCGCACCGCACGCTTTGTCGGGTCGCCTCGAGCCCGAGTCGATCAAAACCGATTTGCGACAAAACCTCTTGGCAAACAGGAATGAGCGACCCACGCGGACGGCCGCAATCGAACTCGTTCTCGAAGCTCTCGCCGGTGACGAAGCGATCATTGCAACAACAGGCAAGACCGGCCGCGAGCTCTTCACAATCTCGGATCGCGCTAACCACCTCTACGTCGTTGGCGGAATGGGCACTGCGTCGGCGATTGGTTTCGGTGTGGCACACGCGCTCCCGAGGCAACCAGTCGTCGTCATTGACGGAGATGGCGCTGCCCTGATGAAGCTCGGCGTGCTCGCCACGACTGGCTTCTATCAACCGTCGAATCTCCTTCACATCATTCTCGATAACGAAGCGCACGATTCAACCGGAGGCCAGCAGACGGCGTCGGGGATTCTCCGCTTCGCAGCCGTCGCCGCCGCGGCTAATTACCGTTCGGCTTTTGCAGTGGATCGCCCGGAGGAGATTCGCGAAGCCGTTCGTTTGCTCCGTCACCGACCCGGACCTTCCTTGTTGCACGTGAAGATACAACCGGGCTCGCCGGAGAAGCTCGGCCGTCCCACCGTGAAACCGCATGAAGTAAAAGAACGCTTTTCACACTTCCTGCGCTCGAATGCGAAATGAAAAATCCGCTTCTCTTCACCCCGGGACCACTCACCACGAGCGCGACCGTGAAAGCCGCGATGCAACGCGACATTGGTTCGCGCGACGCCGACTTTGTCGACCTGGTTGCAGGCATTCGCTCGGAATTGCTTCGCATCGCCCATGTCTCGCGCGAACAGGGTTACGAAGCCGTGCTCATGCAGGGAAGTGGGACATTCGGGCTCGAGTCGGTCATTTCATCAGTGATACCGCGGGACGGGAGATTTTTAGTGCTGGCAAACGGCGCTTATGGCGAGCGCATGGCTATGATCGCGGAGCGACTGGAAATTTCCACCAGGCTGGCACGCTGGCCGGAGAGTGAATCGCCGCACCCCGCGGCCGTGCAACGCCTGATCGAGGAAGAATTAGCCGCCACTCATGTCGCGACTGTGCATTGCGAGACTACTACGGGCATTTTGAATCCAATCGAGGAGATCGCGCGAATTGTGAAAGCGACTGGTCGCGAATTCATTCTCGACGCGATGAGCAGCTTCGGCGGTGTTCCTCTTGATTTGAGCAAATTGGAAATCGATTATCTAATTTCTTCCCCTAACAAATGTCTCGAAAGCGTTCCCGGCTTCTCCTTCGTGCTGGCGCGACGCGAAGCGCTCGTAGCGACCAAAGGCCGTGCCCGAAGCGTCAGTCTCGATCTGTTCGCACAATGGGAAGGTCTTGAAGGGAATGGCCAATTCCGCTTCACGCCGCCCACGCATGCGCTGCTTGCCTTCGCAAGAGCGCTCGAAGAACTGCGCGAAGAAGGCGGCGTCGCCGCTCGCGCCGCCCGCTACCACGTTAATCACAAGACATTGCGAACGGGAATGGGCAGGCTTGGCTTCGCCGAATACTTGCCCGCAGAGCGCCAGAGCAACATCATTACCGCGTTTCGTTATCCAGATGATCCGAAATTCCAATTCGAAGATTTTTATCGTCGTCTCCGTGCGCGCGGCTTCGTCATCTATCCCGGGAAATTGACCCAGGCCGATTCCTTCCGGATCGGAACCATAGGCCGCATCAACGAGAAAGACGTGGAGGACCTTGTCGACGCGATCGGCGAAGTGCTTGACGAGATCGGCCGCTGAGCTCCTCAGGCTCTGCTGATTTTTTTCGCGCCGATGAAATAGCCGCGTGACTGTCGAAAATCGACCCGATAGACGCCAATGCTCTCTTCGCCTGGCACAAGGTCGGCAGTTGTGAGCAGCCAGCACCGCAACCTAATGGCGTTGTGGTATCTGCCCGCCTGCGATCGAAAGTTCTAGTGCGCGATTGGCAACCATAGAGGGTGGCCAGCTGCCTCCGGCGCCCAAAGAATTTGCACAAATTCTGCTGATTTTTCTTCCATTCCGCAAATCGGATGCGGTAGAGTCGGCGCCTTCAGAGGAAAATGGATAACATCATCGAGGCGAGAGAACTGCAGATAGAGCGCAAGCATTTTTACGTGGAGCTCCGAGAAAACGAGCGCGGGAGATTCTTGCGCATCACCGAAGAAGCTCATGGTCGCCGCAACAGCATCATCGTGCCGAGTACCGGCGTCGATGACTTTACGGCAACAATTGCTGAAGTTCTGACGAACAACGAAGGCGCACCAGCTTAACCGCTGGATCGCTGGTTGGGCTTTCTGGGCAGCCAGGTCGGCTGTAACGGTTTCTGACCGCCAAACAACACGACTCTTCGAGTTTTCAGGATCGTTGACAGGGCGACACCCGAAACTACTTTGGCCTCCGGCAGCTGCCGGATTCCTTGGCGATTTTTTCCGCATTCTAAATATGGCCACAAGACGTAAATCTACGGTTCGAAAATCAACTCGGCGCACATCAAAGAGACCGAAATTACAGGCGAGTAGCCGCGCTCGCGTGAAAAAAACGAAAAAACCGCGCTACGTTTATTACTTCGGGGACGGCCACGCAGATGGATCAGGCGGTATGAAATCGCTGCTGGGCGGCAAAGGCGCGAATCTCCACGAAATGACGCGCATTGGTCTGCCGGTGCCACCGGGGTTCACCATCACGACCGAAGTATGCACTCACTTTTACGCTCACAACCGGACCTATCCGCGACAGCTGGAGGCGGAGGTCGCGGCCGCGCTGGCAAAAGTTGAGAAATCCGTCGGGAAAAATTTCGGCGACGAGGAACGACCTTTGCTCGTTTCCGTAAGATCGGGCGCGCGTGATTCCATGCCCGGGATGATGGACACCATCCTGAATCTCGGGATGAATGACGATGTCGTCGAGATTGTCGCGAAAAAAACAAACAACGCGCGGTTCGCATGGGATTCGTACCGGCGTTTCCTGCAAATGTACGGCGACGTGGTCATGGGAGTTCAGAAACGGCAGGGCGAAGACCATGAACCGTTCGAGACCGCCATCGAACGTCTAAAAGACCAACGTTACGGCAAACACGACTTTCCGGATGTCAGATTGACGGTCGCCGATCTGAAGGAGCTTGTGCAACGGTTCAAAGCATTAATCAAAGAGCGCACTGAAAAATCTTTCCCGCAAGATCCGCAGGCGCAGCTTTGGGGCGCAATTGGAGCGGTCTTTGGATCGTGGATGAACGATCGCGCGATCGTTTACCGCCGGAAATACGGCATTCCGCACGACTGGGGAACGGCCGTGAATGTGCAGACGATGGTGTTCGGAAACATGGGCGAAACGAGCGCTACCGGCGTCGCATTTACGCGCGATCCGGCGACAGGTGAAAAAGTCTTTTACGGGGAGTATTTGATCAACGCCCAAGGCGAAGACGTGGTTGCGGGCGTGCGCACACCTCATCCCATTGCCCATCTGGCGAAGGAAATGCCCGCAGCTCATAAAGAGCTAATGAAGGTCCGCGCAATTCTTGAACGTCACTTCAAGGACATGCAAGACCTCGAGTTCACGGTGGAGGAAAATCGCCTCTACATTTTGCAAACTCGCAACGGCAAACGCACCGGTCACGCCGCCGTCCGTATTGCGGTCGATATGGTCGGTGAAAAATTAATCACAAGAAAAGATGCGGTGCGCCGCATCCCGGCCGATTCGCTGGCTCATCTTTTGGCACCGGTGTTCGACCGGCAATCAGCGAAGCAGGCGAAAAAGATCGGTACCGGCCTGGCCGCCGGGCCGGGCGCGGCTTGTGGTCGCATCGTTTTTAATGCGGAGGAAGCCGTGGTGCGCTCCGAGAAGGGTGAGAAAGTCGTGCTCGCCCGCATTGAGACGTCGCCCGAGGACCTGCGCGGTATGATCGCCGCGGAAGGCATCCTGACTTCACGCGGCGGCGTTTCTTCGCATGCGGCCCTGGTTGCGCGGCAAATGGGAAAGGTGTGCGTCTGCGGCGCGACCGGGATTCAAATCGATTACCAGAAACGCACCCTCAGCGCCAATGGCACGACCTTAAATCGAGGCGATTACATCTCCATCGACGGCACCGCGGGAGAGGTGTTTGCCGGCGAAGTGGCGACTGCGCCGTCGGAAATCGTCCAGGTGCTGATCGATCGCTCCCTGGATCCGAAAAAGAGCGTCACTTATCAAGAGTACGCAAAACTGATGAAGTGGACGGACGAATTTCGTTCACTGGGCGTGCGCACAAACGCGGATACGCCCGAGCAGGTTGCAAACGCAGTCGCATTCGGTGCGGAAGGCATTGGGCTCTGTCGCACGGAGCACATGTTCTTTGAAGGCAATCGCATTGACGCCATGCGAGAGATGATTCTTGCAGGCACCAAGGAGGAGCGGGCACGTGCCCTGGCAAAATTGCTTCCTTATCAGCGCAACGATTTCATTGGCATCTTCACGGCCTTAAAGGGTCTGCCCGCCACGATTCGTTTTCTCGATCCACCGCTTCATGAATTTTTGCCGAATGATCACGCGCAACAAAACGAACTTGCGAACAAGCTAGGTGTCGGAGTCGAACAAATCGCGCGCCGCGTGCATGATTTGCACGAGTTTAATCCGATGCTCGGTCACCGAGGCTGCCGACTCGGCATCGTTTATCCCGAAATTTCCGAAATGCAGGCAAGAGCGATCTTTGAAGCTGCTGCCGAAGTGCAGGCGAAAGGAATTAAGGTCCGCCCTGAAATCATGATTCCTCTGGTTGGATTTCCACGCGAGCTGAAGCTTCAAATCGACATCATCCGGCGTGTAGCCGGTGAAGTGGCAAAGAAAACGAACGCGAAATTCACTTATCTTGTCGGGACAATGATCGAAATTCCGCGTGCCGCGCTTGTGGCAGACCAGATTGCGCGCGACGCCGAGTTTTTCAGTTTCGGCACAAACGATCTCACCCAAACGACACTCGGAATGAGCCGGGACGATTCCGGAAGCTTTCTTCCCGCGTACGCTGAGCTTGATATCGTCGATTCAAATCCGTTCGCGTCGATCGATCAGAAAGGCGTCGGACGGCTAATGGAAATCACGCGTGACTTGGGACGCAAGACCCGGCCAAACATTAAACTGGGAATTTGCGGCGAACACGGTGGCGAGCCGGCGAGCGTCAAGTTCTGTCACCGGCTCGGTTTGGATTACGTAAGTTGTAGCCCGTTCCGGATTCCAATTGCACGACTGGCAGCAGCGCAAGCTGCGCTCGAGAATTAAAGGCTTGGTCACATTTCAGGACATCGAAGCGGCGCACATACGAATTGCGGACGCGGTTTATTATTCGCCTTGTCCGCCATCCATTCCGCTGAGCGAAATCACCGGCACGAAAATTTTCTGCAAACTGGACAACTTGCAGCGGACCGGAAGCTTCAAGGAACGCGGCGCGCGCAACGCGCTTGCGCAACTGTCGCGTGACCAGCAGAAGCGCGGGGTCATCGCTGCTTCCGCAGGTAACCACGCTCAAGCGCTCGCTTATCAGGGCAGCTTACTCGGCATACCCGCGACAGTAGTGATGCCGAGATTTGCGCCCCTCATAAAAGTCAGCACGTGCCAGCAACTCGGTGCAACCGTCATTCTGCACGGAGAAGGTTTCGGCGAAGCAAAGGCGCGTGCACATGAAATCGCGGAGGAACACGGCCTCGCCTATATCGACGGTTATGACGATCCCGCGATCATTGCTGGACAGGGAACGATGGGCCTCGAAATCGTCGAACAAGTTCCCGATGTTGAGGCCGTGATTGTTCCCGTCGGCGGAGCCGGCTTGCTCGCCGGCGTTTCGTTGGCAGTTAAAACCCTGCGGCCGGACACGAAAATTGTCGCCGTCGAGGCCGAGAACGTGGCCAGCTTCTCAACTGCGCTTGAAGCGGGCAAACCGACAAAAATCACGATGCGTCCGACGCTCGCGGATGGCCTCGCCATTCCAGAGGTCGGTGCAAATGCATTGCAAATTGCGCGACCGCTGGTCGATCTGACCGTCACCGTGACCGAGGAAGAGATCGCTCTGGCGATTCTTCGTCTGGTTGAATTGGAAAAGAGCGTCGTTGAAGGAGCCGCTGCCACTCCGCTCGCCGCGTGCATGTCCGGAAGGTTAAAAGAACTCGCCGGCAAGCGAGTGGTCCTATTGCTTTGCGGTGGGAACATCGACCCAAACGTTCTCAGCCGGGTAATTGAGCGCGGCCTGGTCGCGGACGGCAGGCTCGGCCGGTTTACCGCCGTGATTAGCGATCGACCCGGTGGGCTGGCCGAGCTGGCAGCTCAAATCGCTTCCACAGGGGCGAGTGTTAAACAAATCGTGCACGATCGGGCTTTCGCCAGCCCTGATGTCTCGGCAGTGAACGTTCTTTGCACGGTCGAAACCCGCAACCATCAACACCTGTCTGAGCTGCGCGCCCTATTGAAAAGCCGCGGTGTCGAAATACACGATGCGACGTAAATGACAGGGCCGGTTCACCGAACCGCCCGGGCGATTGAGGTCAATCGCTCTACCTGAGCCCGACTTGAAGCGTGATTCGCTTTCCGTAGTCTGCTCCCATGCAACGGCGTGAAGAAACAATCGATCCAAATTCCTTCGCGCGCCGCCATATTGGTCCGAACGAAGAAGAAATAGGCGTCATGCTGCGCGGGGTCGGCTTCGAAGATCTCGATTCCCTGGTCGAAGCCGCTGTTCCAAGAAATATCCGGCTGGATCGAGACCTGGATTTGCCGGGAGCCAAATCGGAGATGGAAGCGCTGGCCGAGCTCCGCGCGATTTCCAGGAAAAACAAGGTCGCGCGCTCATTCATCGGCTGTGGCTATTCCGATTGCATTACGCCGCCGGTCATTCAGCGAAACATTCTGGAAAACCCGGGCTGGTACACTGCTTACACACCTTATCAGGCTGAACTCGCGCAAGGCCGGCTTGAAGCACTCCTCAATTTTCAAACCATGATCACCGACCTGACTGGGCTCGAGATTGCCAATGCCTCGCTGCTCGATGAAGCCACAGCTGCTGCTGAAGCGATGGCGCTTTGTCATGCAGTCGCTGGGAACCGCAAAACGTTTTTTGTCGCTGACAATTGTCACCCGCAAACGATTGCCGTCGTGCAAACACGCGCAAAGCCGCTCGGCATCGAGATTCAGATCGACGATTACTCGCGCTTCAAGTTCGACAAGACCGTTTTCGGTGCGCTTGTCCAGTATCCGGCCACCGATGGCGCGATTTACGATTATACAGACTTCATAAAGCGGGCACATGGCGCCGACGCCCTTATCGTGGTGGCCGCCGATATTCTGGCGCTCACACTATTGAAACCGCCCGGAGAATTTGGTGCCGATGTTGCAGTGGGTAACACGCAACGCTTCGGCGTTCCCCTCGGATTCGGCGGCCCGCACGCAGCATATTTCGCCACGCGCGACCAATACAAACGTCACATGCCCGGCAGGTTGGTTGGCGTTTCCCACGATGCCGAAGACCGACCTGCTTACCGACTCGCGCTACAAACGCGCGAACAACACATCCGTCGTGATAAAGCCACGAGCAACATCTGCACGGCTCAGGTTCTACTTGCTGTGATCGCATCGATGTACGCCGTCTATCATGGTCCCCGGGGCCTGCGCGCAATCGCCGAGCGAGTTCATCGCCTAACAAGTCAACTCGCAGATGGTCTGCGCGCGCTGGGCGTGAAAATCGCGCACGAAAATTTCTTCGACGCAATTCGCGTCGAGGTCGATTCGAGCGAGACCATTTTGGAGCACGCCGAAAAAACAGGCTGCAATCTGCGTCCGCTCGGCCCGGGCGCAGTCGGCATTTCGCTCGACGAAACGACAACTCCACGCGACATCGAGCTATTGATGTCGGTCTTTCGCGGGACAGCCGTGCGCGACCTTGCCGATGACAATCTGGGCGAACCGCCAATCCGCATTCCACAATCCGCAGTTCGCACTTCCGAATATCTCGCCCACCCGGTCTTCAACACGCACGACACCGAGACAGAAATGCTGCGTTACCTCAAGAAGCTCGAATCACGAGATCTTTCGCTGACTACTTCGATGATCCCGCTCGGTTCGTGCACGATGAAATTGAACGCTACGGCGGAAATGTTTCCGATTTCGTGGCCGGAAATCTCCAAGCTGCATCCGTTCGCGCCCACAGAACAAACAGGCGGTTATGCAGAGATGTGCGAACAGCTCGAAAACTGGCTTGCTGAAATCACTGGATTCTACGCGATTTCATTGCAGCCGAATGCTGGATCGCAGGGCGAATACGCGGGTCTGCTGGCAATCCGCGAGTATCACGCTTCGCGCAACGAAGCCCATCGCAACATTTGCCTCATACCGACCTCGGCCCACGGCACAAACCCGGCCAGTGCAAACATGGCTGGGTTTAGGGTTGTCTCCGTCGCCTGCTTGAAGGATGGAGACATCGATCTTGCCGATTTGCGCGCCAAAGCCGAAGAGCACGCGCGCGATCTCGCCGCGCTGATGGTGACCTACCCCTCAACGCATGGCGTCTTTGAACCTACGATTCGCGAAATTTGCGACATTGTGCACGCGCATGGCGGGCAGGTTTACATGGATGGTGCAAACCTGAACGCTCAAGTCGGCCTTTGCCGACCCGGAGACTATGGCGCCGACGTTTGTCATCTAAATTTGCATAAAACATTCTGCATTCCGCACGGCGGCGGCGGCCCGGGTATCGGACCAATCGGGGTGGCCAAGCACCTCGCGCCGTATCTTCCCCGGGAATTCATTCTTGATCCCGTGACCGGTCGAGTTCTGTTTGGCGAAGGACAGCATGGGAAACGTCCATCGGACAGGAGCGGCTCTGATTACCGACGCGGAGGGGGCAAAGGCGGCAACATTTCTGCCGCGCCCTATGGCAGCGCCAGCATCCTAACGATCACATGGATGTATATCTGCATGATGGGCGCGAAGGGATTGAAGCGGGCAAGCGAAGTCGCAATCCTGAACGCCAATTACATCGCAAAACGGCTCGATCCCTATTTTCCTGTGCTTTTCAAAGGCAAACGCGGACTCGTTGCGCACGAGTGCATCATCGATCTTCGCCAATGGAAAAACGCAGGCATCGAAGTGGAAGACGTAGCAAAACGATTAATGGACTACGGATTTCACGCGCCGACTGTTTCCTGGCCCGTCGCGGGGACGATGATGATTGAGCCGACCGAGAGCGAACCAAAGCACGAGCTCGACCGGTTTTGCGATGCGATGATCTCCATCCATGCGGAGATTGAGGCGGTCGCGAAAGGAAGGATGGACCGAGAAAACAATATGCTAAAGAAAGCGCCACACACTGCGCGGCAAATCGCTTCTGAGAATTGGAACCATCCCTACACTCGCGAGCAAGCAGCTTTTCCTGCGGCGTGGACGCGCGAACACAAATTCTGGCCAGCTGTCGGCAGGATCGACAACGTTTACGGCGATCGAAACCTGTTCTGTTCTTGTCCACCGGTTGAAGAGTTCCAGAATGGGTAGCGCACGCGTCTCGCGTGTTGGTTTTGGCGTCACGCCGAAACAATCTTTCGATTTACGCCGGCCGGATTGGAAGAGATGCTCAAAGAAAGTTCGCGACCGCGAGGACGCGTTCGCCAGCACGCGAGACGCGTGGGCTACCCTTCCGGCGCGAGCTCCGGCGCGGCGACCACGCGCGTTGGAACAAGCCGTAGTCCGGAACCGGTCGTTTCTTCAGCTGCCGCGGGACCAGCTTCGTGGTATTCGGCGTCGCTATTGACCTGCCAGAGATCGTAGAGCTTCGTATCGGCGAGAATGTTTTCCACGCACAACATCGCAGTCATCATGGCGTGGTCTTGATTGTTGTATTTATGCATGCCGTTGCGACCGACGAGGTGCAGGTTTGGATATCGGGTCTCCAATTCCTGCCGGACGGTGGCGACGTGCCGCGCGTAGTCGTCGTCATACACGGGATATGCCTTTTTCTGGCGGACAACGCAGCCATCTACAAAGTCCCCTTCCTTGGCCAGGCCAATTTTAACCAGCTCCCGCTTCGCGAGCTCAATTAAATCACTATCGCTCGAAGCCCAGAGTCCATCGTGTTCAAAACAGAAATATTCGAGGCCGTAACAAACCTTATCTGCTTCGGGCACCATCTCCGGCGACCAGGAACGAAAGTTTTGGACGCGACCAACTTTGACGCTGGGATCGTGAATGTAGATCCAGTTGTCATCAAACATGTGTCGATCTTTCAAGATCAACATCACGGTGAGAAAATCACGATACTTGAGACTTTCGGCAGCGTGCTTTGTCCGCTCGCTCACGTTGGGTGACAATCCGGAGACGAGCTCCCGCATCGGCGCGGACGAAATCACGTGTTCGGCTTCGATTGTCTGCAGAGCTCCTTGTCGATCTTTGTATGCGATCGTCCAGTTCCCGGATGTTTCATCGTAGGAACAGCGCGTTACCCTGCAGCCCATCTCAAGCTTGCCGTCCAATGCCTTCATCTTTTCCGCGCATGCCTCCCACATCATGCCGGGGCCTCGCCGTGGATAGCGGAAGGAATTGATCAGCGTTTTAATTACGTTCGTGCGGTCTCCATTGTAACGCTGTGGAATAAGGGCATTCTTGATGGCGCTGCCGAGCGAAAGGCCTTTGATTCGCTGCGCCGCCCAGTCGGCGGAAATCTCCTTGCAGCTCATTCCCCAGACTTTTTCGGTGTAACTCTTGAAGAATGTGTTGAAGAGCCGTTTGCCGAACTGATTGCTTACCCACTCTTCAAAGTTGCGTGGATTTCGCAGGGGAAACAGGCGCGCTTTCATCCACGAAAGAATGCAAAGCGTTGACCTGAAGATGCCCAGCCTGAGCAGCGCTTCGAACGGCTTCAGCGGGTAGGAGAAAAATTTGCCATCGTAAAAAATCCGCGAGGAACGCGGCCGCACGAGCATGTCGTTAGGCAAAATCTCGGTCCACAGATCTTCAACCGCCTTCGACTTGGAGAAGAAACGGTGCCCGCCAATGTCGAACTGAAAACCCTTGTAAGTTACTGTCCGGGAGATTCCGCCGACGTAAACGGGATCGGCTTCCAGGACTACAACATCGACTTCATCCTTGGACAGAAGATAGCCGGCTGTTAAACCCGCAGGGCCCGCTCCAATAATGACCACTCTTGTTTTCATCTTCTTCTAGGCAACCCAATTTCCTCGGGTGAAATTCCAGACGTACCAGCCCTGCACGCATAGCCCAGCGGCGCTGAGCAGCGCCACTGCCGCCATGCCAAACGCCCTAACGAGCACCGGCGGCGTGCGAAACTGACGCAGAAAATCCAAAAGCGCCAGCACGATCAATGCGTGCACGCAAAATTCGTAGCGGAGCATGCTTTCCATATCTACGCAGGCGACTCCGCTGACGGAGAGATAATAGATGACAAAGGCGCAGAAATAGATGCCGGCACGAATTGGTAAATCAGCGTGCCTTCGACTCGACAGTTCGCAAACGGCGATACCGACAAACAGCACGGCGCCCAACGTCATCGACATTTGGCTCGCCTCCGTTGGATCGTTCAAAGCCGGAACGAACCAGCGATAGCTAGAGAGCTTAAACACCGCCAAATAATCGGGAACGATTCCCCACCCGGCTGCCTGCGTAAGCATATAAATATCCCAGTGGCCCCAGCGCAGTTGCGAATAAGTGAAAAATCCCACGGCGCCGAAACTTGCAACCAGCGTCATAACGATCGCCGGCTTCTCCTTAAGAAACCACGGCTTCGGCTCAAGTAATCCCCGCCATCGAGTTTGAAAAACCGAGAGCACCAGGGGAAATGCCGCGCATACAATTCCGACAATCCGCGTTGCCGACATGACAATGCCGTGTGCGGCCGCCCAGAATTTCGCGGTTCGCCCCTCCGCAATACTCCAATAAATGAATCCAAGCAGCGCCATCAAAAACAGCGATTCCGAGTAGCCGGCAATTAGAAAAAATGCTGCAGGATGGGCGGCGATTAATAATGCGCCGCAAATTTGGAGCGCGGCCGAAATGTTCCAGCGCCTGCAAAAAAGGAAGAAATAACTCCAGAACCCCCAGGCAGCGAGCTGAGCGGTGACCAGCAGGGCTGTGCCGGTGCTGATGTCAAATCCGTAGCGAAACGCAGCCACAATCGCAGGATAAGCCGGAAAGAATGCGACGTTCGATACCTCCATTACCTTGTGATCGATGGGCGGGACGATGGTCTGGTATCCACGATCCACGATGTTGATAAACCAATAACTGTCGTGCTGGACCAAAGTGGCGTAGCGCTGCGAAAAGGAGCCTTCCGGCGCAAGCAGGCCCATCGCCATCGCAAGTTGCAGCACGGTAATGATGAGTCCCGCTAGCAAAGGCCTGAGCAACCAAACAGAGCGGGTCATTACATCATAATCGCTCCGCGCGGCCCCTTTGTTCGTGAAAGCGTCCGCAGTAGGTGAAGTCCCCTCAATGGGAAGCGCCAGGGAGACTGGGAACGCAGACAGACTGCGCGAGCGTGCGGAACTTTCGATAGAGGTAATCTCGGGACGCATTGTTTCCAAAACGTGTACGCTGACTTGAGTCAGAATTTGACGGCGGATGCTCCTTGTTTATTCGCGAGAGCAGCGCTGACGATCCGACTTCCTGCCGCGCATGGCGACTTTTGCCACAGCACTTCTCAGCAGTGAGACCACTATGACCCGGAAATGACGAGCACGACCTCGCCTTTCGCCGGATGGGCCTCGTAATGCGCGAGGAGTTCACCGGCGGTGCCGCGCCGGAATTCCTCGAATTTTTTTGTCAGCTCTCGTGCGACGCAAAGTTGTCGACCCTGCATAACGTCGATGCAAGCGGCGAGAGTCTTGGTTAATCGATAAGGCGACTCGAAAAAAATGATTGTTTCGCCGGATTCAGCGGCAGATCGCAACTCGCGCTCTCGTCGTCCCGCTTTAACGGGCACAAATCCGCGGAAAGAGAATTTTTCAGTCGCAAAACCGGACCCGACGAGAGCGGTCAGGATCGATGATGGCCCCGGGACGATCGTGAATGAAAGGTCCCTCTGAATACATTCACGAACAAGACGCAATCCCGGATCGGATAGGCCGGGTGTTCCTGCGTCAGTGATCAGCGCGACGGTTTCGCCCGCCGCGAGGCGTTCAATGAGTTCGGCCGTCCGCCTTGCTTCGTTATGTTCGTGATAACTGATAAATGGTTTCTTGATTCCGAAATGCTTCATCAACATTCCGGAATGCCGCGTGTCCTCGGCTGCGACCAGATCAACCGACTTCAGGACTTCGAGCGAGCGCAACGTGATGTCGCCCAAGTTGCCGATCGGCGTGGCAACGATATAAAGCATTTCAGACCATCGGATCAAAATTCCTTTTCCGCTATCGAGTGCAGGTCGATCCCTTGATTTTCGACAAAGCCGGGACGTGATCGCCAAACGAATCCGTTAGGAGGCGTGACATGAGAATAAGCTCTTATTTGGTGATGCTAGCGCTGTTAGCACTGCTTGGCTGTGCAGAGGAACCAACGGCCGTAACGACGACAACAACGACGCAGCAAGTCACAACGACCGGTCCAGCTCGCGAGATAGTCGTGACCAGACCTCCGCCACCGGTTCGGATTGAAACCCAGACAGTGGCGCCGGGGCCGGGATACGTTTGGACAACCGGTTATTGGCGATGGACCGGAGCCGACTACGTCTGGGTGCCCGGCACCTGGATAGTCCGCCCAAGACCAGCGGCAGTTTGGGTCGCGGGTCACTGGGTGCGCCGTCCCAGCGGCTGGGTCTGGATTGCAGGCCATTGGCAGTAAAATAACAGGACTACATCACTGGCGTTGGTCAGGAGGATACAAATCTGACTCCGCCAACTGGTCTGGGTAGGCCTCATCCAGGCGTACCTCCTAATCACTATTATCGCTGTGCTTCTGATTCTCGGGGCTGGTCAGGCGAATACCAGAAAGTGGCACGTCGTCGGAGCGTTGGCGCACGCTCCTCCTTTAATGGCAGCCTTGTCGTCATTGAATGTATTCGCCTCAATGGGCGTGTTCGGAATTGTCTGGATAGCGATTACGTTTCATATCGTCTTTCTGAGTCTTGAATCGTTTGCCGCGCTTTATCCGCACCCAGGATAAAGGAGCAATCTGTTAGGCTCCGCTATGGCGCCGTAGCGACTGCTACCGGTGCGAAGACCGACTACCAACCGAGAACTTTAGCAAAAATCAATGGCGCCACGATCGTGGCGTCGGATTCGATGATGAACTTCGGCGTATCGATATTCAGTTTGCCCCAGGTGATTTTCTCATTGGGCACTGCGCCCGAGTACGATCCGAAGCTCGTCGTTGAATCGCTGATCTGACAAAAATAGCCCCATTCGGGCACAAGTGTGGTGACCACGTCTTGATTGAGCATGGGCACAACGCAAATGGGGAAATCGCCTGCAATCCCACCGCCGATCTGGAAAAAGCCGATCGACGAGTCCTGCGACATCCGGCGATACCACTCCGCCAGAACGATCATATACTCGATACCGGAGCGAACAGTGTGCACATCGGCGATCGCGCCTGTCATGCAGCGCGCGGCATAAATATTCCCCAGTGTCGAATCTTCCCAGCCAGGCACAAAAATTGGGAGATCTTTGTGCGCGGCGGCGATCATCCAACTGTCGGCCGGGTCAATCTCGTAAAATTTCTTCAGCCGGCACTCCCGCAAAATCTTATAGAAAAATTCGTGCGGAAATCTCCGCTCCTTTTTTTGCGATGCGCTCACCCACTCGTCCAGCACGACGTGCTCGATGCGTCGCATCGCCTCCTCTTCCGGAATGCAGGTGTCGGTCACGCGATTCAAATGACGCCGCAAGAGTTCTTTCTCCTGCTGCGCAGTCAATTCGCGATAATGAGGAATCCGTTCATAATGGCTGCGTGCGACCAGGTTGAAGAGGTCCTCCTCGAGGTTGGCGCCGGTGCAGGTGATAGCGTGGACTTTGTTCTGCCGAATCATTTCTGCGAGAGAAATGCCCAGTTCGGCAGTGCTCATTGCCCCGGCGAGCGTAATCATCATTTTCCCGCCTCCCTTAAGATGTGCGGTATAGGCGTCGGCGGCATCTTTGAGCACTGCCGCGTTGAAGTGACGAAAATGCCGATCAATGAACTGGCTGATGCTGCCCATCTTTACTTCATCAATTCTTCCAGTCTGTGTTTCCTCGATTTGATGCAAGACTTATACCGCGATAGTCAAGCGTTAATCACCCTTTTTTTGTCGAAAATTTTCATGACACGGCAGCAAGAATTCGTGCCGCCAGGGTGTTTGGCATTAGGCCGAGAAGGAGAATTGCAGCAGCGAGCACGGCCACCGTGATTTGCTGCAGTAAATCGGACGAGCGATGGGCCGATGAAGATATAGTAAGCGAGGGCTCGTCAACAAAAATCGCTTTCAGCACGACCAGGTAGTAATAAAGCGAGACAAAGCTGCCAAAGAGCGCCAATGCGATCAGCCAGAGCAGGCCATAATTTCCAGCAGCGCGCAGCGCAGCACTGAACAAATAGAACTTTGCGAAAAATCCGGCCAACGGCGGTATCCCAGCCAGGGAGAGCATGAAGACAGCCATACAACCGGCCAGTAACGGCGCACGCCCAGCCAGTCCGGAAAAATTTTTAAGATCGTCGTCGCCAGTTTCGCCCCGCACCACTGCAACGACTCCGAACGCACCGACGAGCGTGATCGCGTAAACAGCCGCGTAGAAAAGTGTCGCCGAGAATCCGTCCCGGCTTCCGGCGACCAGTCCAAGCAGCGTATAGCCGGCATGCGCGACAGCGGAGTAGGCAAGGAGCCGCCGAACATTCGTCTGCGCCAGTGCGACGAGATTGCCGATTAGGATCGACAAAGCAGCGAGCACTGCGAGGACCGGCGACCAGCCAGCAACCATGGCATGCCATCCGGCATTGCCATGCACTGGGCCAAAGCCCACGAGCACGATTTTTCCAAGAACAACGAACGAGGCGACCTTTGACCCGGAGGCAATAAACGCTGCACTTGGAATGGGTGCTCCCTGATACGCGTCAGGCGCCCACAAGTGAAACGGCGCAGCAGCAATTTTGAACGCGAACCCGATGAGCGTCATGATGATGCCTGTCGCAAGCAAAGGTTGCACCGGCGCGGCCGCCAATCTGGCCGAGATCGCAGCGAGACCGGTGCTCCCCGACATGCCATAAATCAAACTGATTCCGAAAAGCGTGAACGCGCTGGAGGTGCTACCGAACAGAAAATATTTCAGACCTGCTTCGGCGGATCGCAGATCGGTCTTGTCGAATGCAGCCATCACGTAAAGCGAAAGGCCCAGCAGTTCGAGCCCGATGAAAATCATGAGCAACTCTTCACTGCCAACGAGCAACATCAGACCGACGGTTGCCAAAAGAATAATCGCCAGATATTCGCCTGGATGACGCAGGGATTTTTCCGATCGCACCAGGCACACCGTGAAAAAGGCAAGCGCGAGGCAAATGATTTTGAAAAGCGATGCGAGCGGTGTGATCACAAGCATCCCACCGAAGAGGTTTGCGCTTCGGGGTAACATGAGCACCGCGGCTACTGCAATCACAACCCCGAGGGCGGCAACCAACGAGCACCAGCCTGTGGCGGTCCGCCTAAGGCGGATACGGGCTGCTCCCGCAGGCGGTTTTGCAGACGACACGCCTGCCGCTACAGTGGCTCGCCCGCTCATAAGCCCAATCGTGAGCACGACGAGAGCGCTGATCACGACAACGGCTTCAGGCGACGCAAGCCTGAGCAGTTCCAGATACGACGTCGTTGAAGCCAGTGATCTCATTTTAGAAACCTCATCGCTTCAACCGCGGGTTGAATGCAATCGAGCAGAAATTTGGGATAAAGTCCGACCGCAAGAGTGGCGAACATGAGCAAACAAGCGCCGCACTTTTCAGCGAGCGTGATCGATTGCTCCTTCCAATCGACCCCTGTAGAAACGCGGCCTGTTTGCATGCGCACCTCGCCAAAGAAAGACTTCACCAGCGCGCGCAAGGTGAAAGCAGCTACAAGGACCATGCCGGCGCCGGTGATCCAAACCGCCATGGGATAGGTTTTCCACGCGCCAATCAAGATCGTGATTTCCGCGGCGAACCCGCTGAAACCGGGGATGCCCATCGACGCGGCGGACGCGATTACGAAAGCGAATGCGGCGAAAGGCAGCGCATGGCTCAGATTCATTTCCGATAGCGCGTCGAGCTCGCGAGTATGAGTGCGTCGATAGAGCATCCGTCCGGCAACAGCGAACAGCAGCGCCGCAATCACCCCGTGCGAAAACATTTGCAGAACGGCTCCGGAAACACCGAGTGCGTTTGCCGTAGCCAGGCCTAGCAGCACGAAACCCATGTGGCTCACGCTGGAATAACCGATAACAAATTTCAGATCACGCTGACGCAATGCCACCGCTGCCGCGTAAACAATACCGATCACGGCGAGGATGGCGATCCATTTGCTCCATGCATGGAATCCTTCCGGGAACAGATTCATCGCTACGCGCAGGCCTGCATAAGCACCGAGTTTCATCACGATGCCGGCAAGCAACATCGACCCTGCGGTGGGCGCGGCGACGTGGCCCGTCGGCGCCCATGTATGCAATGGCCAGATGCCGGCAAGCACGGCGAACCCGAGGAACAACACGGGAAATGCCCATGTTTGCAGCTGCGCACTAAAGTGGAATTGCATCAGTTGATTCAAATCCAGAGTGCCGGCTGTCGCGTAAGCCACGAGGATCCCGGCAAAAACAAGCATCCCTCCAAAGAACGAATAGAGAGTCAGCTTCATCGCGCCGTACTCCTTGTTGGTCGATCCGAAGACGGCGATGAGAAAGTACTTCGGCACGATGACCAGTTCGTAGAATGCGAAGAACAAAAACAAATCGGCACTGAGGAAAACGCCGTAACAGCCTCCGACGACGAGCAGCAACCAGAAGAAAAATTCGCGCTGGCGATGATCGACATCCCATGAAAACAGCACCGTGCTTACGGCGGAGATGCCCGTGACAAGAGCCATCGTGAGACTGACGCCATCAACAGCGAGATGGTAATTCATTCCCAGCGGTGGCACCCATGGCACGTTGACGATCGTCATGAAATGAGCAAGATCGGCAAGAGGTGTGCAAACCAATACAACGATATCCAAGACCAAACCGGCGATGGCTGTTAGCAGCGCAATCCACCGCGCCACAACGCCAGGAAAAACGAGCAGCACCACTGCGCCCGCGAACGTGAGGTAAATCGTCCAGGCGATCATGCGGTAGCCGGCTGAAGGGAGCGATAAAATCCGGCAATTGCCAGAAGCGACACTGGGAAGGAAATGACCAGCCCGAGGCCGAGTATTGCGGCTCCGGCCGTGTTAAGCAAAAAAGCAATGAGAAACAACGCGCCCAGTTGCGCGTAGTGGCCGCGCGCCAATCCGGCAGCATCTCGCAGAGCCGCCAAAGGGCCGGCTGATTTGTCCGTAATGATCTGGGCAAATAAGCAGTAGCGAATGGCGAGATAAATTCCCGGAACAATCAGCAGCGCAAAGCCGAGACTCACAGCAGCGCAGTAGAAGGTGAGCGCGAGCAGGTACGCTGGCCCAAGCGCAAGGGACCCAAATAAGTCGTCGACACGCGGAACCCGGTCATCAACACTTTTCAGTGCCATTACATGCAGCCCGACAATCATGCCGGAGCACCAAAGCAGCCAGGCTAGCAGAATGATCAGTCCGATCGCGAAACCTGATCGATGCAGGACTAAAAGGGCGACAACGATCCCTGACAAAAAAAGCAGAATCATCGAGACCACAAAAACTCCAGCCCGCGCTTTGAATAGCCGCCAACCGATCTGAAAATGGGACATTACTCGATCAGACATGCCCAGCTTTCTTCCGCGTTCGGTAGTGCGCCGCATTTTCCCGGACATGGAATCCAATTTCGCGTCGCGGCTTTTCTGGCGGGGTCATCAACTGTCGAATCGCTTCCAGGATTGCAGCAATTTCGTCGTCATGCTTTCCAACACGCCGCTCGAGTTGTTCGAATTTTCGTGCCAATTCGCGGTTTGCATCCAGCGTCTGACGAAGCCTTACGAATGCTCGCATGATCGCAATGTTCACTCTCACGGCACGGCCGCTGTTGAGGACGCTGGAAAGCATCGCAACGCCTTGCTCGGTAAAGACGTACGGGCGATAGCGCCTTCCACCATGTCTCTTTGAACTGGTCACAATTTGTGACGAGTTCTTCCCAGCTGCCTGATCCTCAGCGCCTTGCGAACTTGAGGTCACAATTTGTGACCTCAAGTTCAAGCCTTCTTCAGGCGTAAGTTGAAACATGAAATCATCGGGGAACCGACCCCGATTGCGCCTTACCGCCTGATTCAGAACTTTTGTCGCGACGCCGTACAAAGCCGCGAGATCAACATCGAGCAGGACTTTCTCGCCACGAACGTAGCAGATCCGTCGCGCGATCTGCTCAACTGTAACGATTTCCTTATTCATCGCGGTGATTCTCAGGAAAGCAGACGCGCCATTTGAACGACGGTCGTGTTGAGAATGTTGAACATGAATTGCGGTGCGAGACCGATCGCAAACATGAGTAGTGTTACAGGGATGATCGCGATCTTTTCCCTCGGCAAAAGATCGGGAAAGGTGCTGCAACTCTCTGCCAGCGGCCCACTGAAGAGCGCTTGCATTGCGCGTATGAAAACGATCGCTGTAACAAGCAAGCCAATCACCGCAATGGCCGTGAAGGATGCAGTGATAGCAAACGAACCTTTGAAAATTAGAAACTCGCCAATGAAACCATTTAGACCCGGCAGGCCCAACGACGAAAACATGGCCACGCTCATCCAACCGCATAGAAGCGGTGTCCGCTGCATCAATCCTCCGAAATCATCGATACCACGGAATCCGCGGCGCTGCTCGAGAAGGCCGACCAGGTAAAACAATGCAGCCGCAGTGATGCCGTGATTGAAGATCTGCATGAACACACCGCTCAACGCCGCTTGCGTGTCGATCGCCGCGCCAACGGACGAGACAGCGACTGCGAACAAGCCAAGCATGCAGTAGCCCAGATGGTTGACCGACAAGTACGCGACCATTCGTTTAAGGTCGGACTGGGCCCACGCTGCCAGCGGAGCGAAAACAATCGAGCAGATCGCCAGCGCCAGCAGCCAGGGGCCGATGATTCTGATTTCGTTTGGGAAAAGCGGAAGCAACAGGCGCACGAAACCGTAAACACCCATCTTCGAAAGCACGCCGGTCAACACCATCGACACGCCGGTCGGCGCGCTTTCATACGCATCAGGCAGCCAGGTGTGGAATGGGAACAACGGCACTTTGACCGCCAGTCCAAGGAAGATTCCTGCAAAAGCGAGCCAGGCGAGCTTACCAGTAAGCAATCCGTTTTTACCAAGGCCAGCAAGGGTGGCAAAATCGAACGAGCCTCTGGCCAGATAAATTCCGAGGAATCCCAGCAGCATTGCCACGCTTCCGAGAAACGTGTAGAGGAAAAACTTCGTCGCAGCGCGGTCGCGATTTTTACCGCCCCAGATTTTGATCAGCAGGAACGCTGGGATCAGGCTCATCTCGTAAAACAAGAACCAGAGAACAAAGTTCTGCGCAGTGAATGTGCCGTAGAGCGCCGATTGCATGATCAACATCAGCGCGTAAAAACCGCGGTCCATCTTCTGCGCGAGAAACGCAAAGGGAATAATGAGCGAGGTAAGTAAAACGAGCAGCAGGCTCAAACCGTCGATCCCGACCAGGTATTCGGCGCCAATTGCGGGAATCCATGCGTGCCGTTCGACCAATTGAATGCCGGCAGCCCCAGTATCGAAGTGTCGCCACAACACCAACGCGTCACACGCTGCCAGTGCGTTAACCAACAATGCGGTTGAACGTGCATTTCTCTCCGGAGCGGTAAAGAGCGCAAGCGCGCCCGCCAACGGAATCAGGATGAGCGCGCTGATTAGGCCAACCATGCGTAAAAAAGTAACAGCGCCAGCAGGCCGATCGCGATGACGCCTAGATAGGTTTGGATTTGTCCCGAGTGAGCGGCGGACATCAGACGGGCCAGACCGCGCGCGCCAACAGTCGTTTCGTCGACTCCAGCGTTGATTCCCCGCTCATCAACAGCGGTCGTAAACGTTCCGAAGAGTTGACCAAACGCACCGAATCCGCGCACCAGGCGATCCCAGAAATAACGATCCATCCAGTCGGACAGACGCGCGCTCATCCAACTGAACGCGATGACCGTGCGAGCATAAAGTTCGTCGATCCACATTTTATTTGCGAGGAACCGGAACAATTGGGGCTGCGCAAATTCGAGCGGATCCGTGTCAGCGAGACGCCGTCGATCTTGCGCGCCGGCTTTGCGATAAATCCCGATACCGAGCGCAACGCCCGCTCCCACGAGAACCAGCGAAAGAAACAGGGTAGGCTGAATCAGGCGCGCAAACTCGAGGTGTGCAGGTTCGCCAGTTAGATAGTGATGCAGCCAGGGCCATGCCGGCGTCAGGACTACGCTGAGCAAAATTGCGCAACTCGCGAGAACGATTAGCGGCATCGTCATGACTCGCGGGCTTTCATGGGCGCGCTGAGAGGCAGCACGCCGGTCACCGAAGAAGACGTAGATGATTTGCCGCGTCATGTAGAGCGCGGTGAGGACGACACCAGCCAGTAGAAAATAATAAGGCAAGCGGGAAACCGGCCAATGCGCGGTCACGTGCAGGATTTCCTCCTTCGTCCAGCCGCCGGAAAAAAAGAGCGGCATGCCGCTGAGAGCCATCATGCCGATTGCATAGGTTGAAAACGTGACTGGCATAAGCCGGCGCAGGCCGCCCATTTTCCGAATGTCCTGTTCGCCGTGGCAACCGTGAATGACCGAGCCCGCCCCGAGAAACAACAGCGCCTTGAAAAAACCGTGCGCCAGCAGATGCATCATCCCGGCGGCGACACCGCCCACGCCGAGTGAAACCATCATCAAGCCCAGTTGAGACACAGTCGAGTACGCGAGGATGCGTTTGATGTCAGCCTGCGCTATCGCGATGAGCGCGGCCATCAACGCCGTAGTTACTCCAATCCACACGACGACTGTAAGCGACGATGTCACGCCATTGATCGCGCCTAACGAGAATAGCGGATACACTCGCGCGACCAGAAAAACGCCGGCAGCAACCATCGTTGCGGCGTGGATCAGAGCGCTGACGGGAGTTGGACCTTCCATCGCATCCGGCAACCAGACATGCAGCGGGAATTGTCCCGACTTGCCCACCGCGCCACAGAAAATCAACAACGCGATAAAAGTGACACTGGCGCCGAGCATCGCGAGACCGGCGCTTTCCAGACAACCGTTGCCACCATCGTAAAAGAGAAGCGTGCCGCTGCGACCGTAAAGCCAGAGCAAGCCAAGAAAAAATCCCAGGTCGCCGATGCGGGTGGTAATGAACGCTTTTTTTGCCGCGGTGGCAGCGCTCGGTCGCTCGATCCAGAACCCAATGAGCAAATAGGACGCCAAACCGACCAGTTCCCAGCAGATGAACAGAAGAAGCAAACTGTTCGAGATAACGAGCCCCAGCATCGCACAGGAGAAAAACGAGAGATAAGCGAAGAAGCGGACGAAATTCTTGTCACCGGCCATGTAACCAATGCTGAAGACGAAGATGCAAAGCCCGACGAGCGTAATCATGATCAGCATGACAGCTGCGAGCGGATCCAGAAGCCATCCCAGACGCAGTGCATGGTCGCCGAAGGTGAACCAGGTGAAATTCTGAACGCCGCGAAATCCGGGGGTTTGGAGAGTTGGGAGGAAGACGACGAATGACATTACGAAGGCGGCGATTTGCCCGGCGACCGCCAGTAAAGCTGCACTTTTGTGTCGCCCGTTCGGCAAACTCAAAATTACCAACGAAGCCGCGAACGGAACCGCAGGAATCAACCAGAGATGATCGATGATCCCGCGACTCATCCTTTGAGCTGGTCCAGGTGGTCGACGTTTGTTGTGCGATAGTGGCGATAGACAGCGATTACCAGCGCAAGACCGACTGCGGCTTCAGCGGCGGCAATGGCAATTGAGAAAATCGCGATCATAACACCGGTCGGTGGCTGCGATTGCGGGTTGAAGCGCCAGAACGCAATGAAATTGAGGTTTGCCGCCGCAAGCATCATCTCGATCCCAATCAGAATAAAGATGGCGTGACGACGACTCAGGGCCGCAAGCAACCCCGCCGAAAACAGGGCGGCAGAAACAATGAGGAAGACTTGGAGCGTCGGTATCACCGCTTCTCCTCCATCACCAGAACCAGTGCGCCGATCAGGGCAGCGGTGAGAAGAAGGCCCACACACTGCAATGGCCAGACATAACTGGTCATCAACGCTTCACCGATTCGTTTAACGGTGAGTGCTCTAATGTGTGGGGCGGCAATGGCAACCGATTGCGTCTTAAAAACCGCCCACGCCAAACCGCCGAATACAGCAACAGCCAACAGTGCACCGCTCCAGTTCGCGCCGCGATCTTTTCCCACATCACGCCGGGTCAGGAGAATCGTAAAAACAATTAGCACCGCCACTGCGCCGATGTACACGAACACCAGCACCAGACCGACAAATTCCGCGCCGAGCAGAAAGAAGAACGCAGCGACGCCGACAAGCGCAACAGCAAAACTCAACGTCGCGTGCATGAGCTTTTGCAGCGTGGCGGCGGCCAGGGCCGCGGCCAGTATCAGGATAGCGATAATGACGAACGCAGCGCTGCTCATTCGGCAAAACGGTAAATGCGCGGCGCGAACTTTCTTTGCGTGTCGAGCAACATCGACAGAGCGGTGTAAACGATCGCAATCACCACAAACGACCAAAGCCATCCGCGCAAGCCGCGACCCGCATAATGCCAGACAGCCGCTGCGATGACGCAGGTAAAAGACATTGGCAATATGAATTTCCAAGCAAAATTCATGATTTGATCAATCCGCGTGCGCGGCAAGGTTCCGCGGAGCCAGACGTAAACCAGGAGCAGCGCACTCAGCTTCGTGAAAAACCAGACGTAGGACGGAATAAATTCCAAGACGGACAGGGGCGAATGCCAACCACCCAGAAATAAGGTCGCGGCGAGCCCAGTGATGGCAAACATCCCGATGTATTCCGCCATGAAGAATGTTGCGTATTTGAAACCGGAATACTCAGTCATGTGGCCGGCTACAATCTCCGATTCGCCTTCCGGCACATCGAACGGAGTGCGATTCGACTCCACGAGGCCGGATACAAAAAACAAGATGAACGCAGTCGCGCCCCACGGCGTGAAGACGAACCAGCGCGGCACAAGGCCCAGTGTGTATCCAGTCTGCGCGGCAACAATCCTATCGGGTGTAAGCGAACCGACCACCATTACCACTGGGAGCACAGTGATAATCAGCGGCAGCTCGTAGCTGATCATTTGCGCGATCGCGCGCATGGCGCCGAGCATCGAGAACTTGTTATTGCTTCCCCAGCCGGCCATGAAGACCGCAAGCTCCGTTGTCGATCCAACCGCAAAGAAGAAAAGGATGCCGCCGTCGATTGTAAACGGCGTCATGTTCCGTCCATAGGGGATCACCCCAAGGGCAAGAATTGCCGCCGCCGCAATGAGAATTGGAGCCAGGAAGTGCACAAGCTTGTCCGCGCGCGCGGGCACGATGTCTTCCTTTATCAACATTTTGATACCGTCGGCCACCGGCTGCAAAAGCCCGAATGGCCCAACGCGGTTGGGGCCATAGCGATTTTGTATCCTGCCGAGAATCTTCCGCTCCAGCACCGACATGAGTGCGAACAGCGTCAGGAATACAGCAAGGAGCGTGAAAATATTAATCAGACTCGACGCGATCTGGACAACCCAGGCAGGGGCTGGCATCAGCCACGACAGCAGCCATTGCTTTGCATTAACAAAGATCTGATCGACAGACTTGCTCACGTCGGGATGAAGAAAACCGTCAATTGATTGGTTAATCAAGACAGAACGCGCGACGACCTCGCTTCAAACCGGCTGATGCTTCCGGCCAGCCCTGATTGCGTAGAGCGCTTTTAGCTTTGCAGGGAGGCCCTGGCGCGGTACGTTCGGCCTGCGCCATGCGAACGCTGGTCTTGTTGATCGCCACTCTTTTGGCGAGTGCCGCTTTGATCCACGGAGAGATCAAGACTCCGGAGAACGCTCCCATTGAAATCACTTCTACAGGGGAGACGACATATGAAAACGGCCTGGCCACGGCGCGCGATAATGTCGTGATTCATATTGGCAACACAGACATTTATGCCGATTACGCGCAGTACAATCCCACAACACACGACGTAGAGTTGAGAGGCCACGTGCGAATCTATCGGGATGTGAGCCTGTACATCTCCGAGAGTGGCATTTACAATACGGAGACTAAAAAAATCAGAGCGCTCAATGCGCGAACGGAGTCGCAGCCTTACTTTCTTACCGGTGGCCATGTGACCTCTATTTCTGAGAACGGTTATCTGATAAAGGACGGCACGTTTACCACTCACGATTCACCGAAGAACGACTTCCATCTCCACGCGCGAACGATTCGCGTTTACGAAAATGATCGCGTGATTTTCCAGTACGTAACCGCGTACGTGGGGAAGGTGCCTGTTTTTTGGTGGCCCTATCTTTACCAATCGCTCAACGACGCGTTTAGTTTCACGATTTCGCCAGCGTATTTGAGTTCATGGGGACCGTCGCTCCTCACTCAAGTGACGTTCCCAATCACAGACGACGTCAGGGGGCGGTTCCGCCTCGATTATCGGGGCCGGCGCGGTGTGGCCGTGGGCTTTGATTCGACCGCAGATTACTTCAATGACAGCCAGGCGCGGCTCAAAACATATTATCTCCAGGATCAAAATCCGAACCTGAATGAAACCAACATTCCGCGAAAAGACGTTCCTACCGGGCGATATCGCGTAAGCCTGGCAGATACGACCAACTTTACAGACGATATTTATGGCCTCGCTAATCTTACCAAACTAAGTGACCAGTACGTGATGCAGGACTTCTTTCAGGGGGAGTTCCGCGTCGATCCGGTTCCGGACAATGTGCTCGCGGTGGCAAAGACGGACCCGTTTTATACCCTAACGGCCATCGAGCGCTTTCAGGCGAACCAGTTTTTCACCACAACTGAACGCCAGCCGGAAGTAGTATTGGACATCAAACGCCATGCCCTTTTTGGCGGACCCATTTTCTATGAAGGTGAGACCGGCTTTGCCAATTTACGGCTACAATTCCCTCAAGGTTTAGGCTTTGAGAATTATGGCACGGACCGTGTGGACACCTTCCACCAATTAACCTTTCCCTACACTTATTTTGGGTGGCTTTCGATCGTGCCACGGGTTGGCTATCGCGGAACCTATTATGGCAAGACGTGGGACCTGGGATCGACAACCTTCATACCGCCATCAAATCCGCTCGTACCCGATTTTATTCTTCCCCCTCCAACGCTGGCTAATCCAGTAAAGTTCGACGGAGACACATTTCGCTCGGTCTTCGATACAGGCGCCGAAGCTTCATTCAAGATCTCACGTACGTGGGAGAACGTGCAAAGCCGCGCGGTCGGACTGGACGGACTCATGCATGTTATTCAACCGTTCACGGACTTTTCTTATGTGAAAGAGGATGGACCTAACCCAACATCAATTTTGGGGTTCGATCGGTTTCAACCTTCGACCCAGCCGCGGGCGCTTGACTTTCCGCAGTTCACGACCATCGACTCGATCGCTGATTGGACCGTGTGGCGGGTGGGCGTTCGCAACCGTCTGGAAACGCGACGCGACGACAGGACAATGACCTGGCTCGAAGTCGATAGCTTCGTTGATGTGCAATTCGAGAACCCCTACCAACCCACGGATTACTCAAACCTCGTTAACAACATCCGCTTTACGCCACTGCCCTGGATGTCGTTCTCCGTTAACTCCCAAGTGCCAGCTTTCGATAAAGGATTTACGGAAGTCGACACGGTGGCAAACGTCCAGCCAATGGCCAACCTGCAGTTGACCGTTGCGCATCGTTATTTGAACGGCAATCCCTTTTTCCAGGACAGCAGCTTGTTTGTTGTCGGTGGATATTACCGAATCGACGACAACTGGGGCGTTGCAGTCCAGGAGCAATACGAAGGGGCAACCGGCATCCTCGAACAGCAACGCTACTCGATCTATCGAGACTTATCGAGCTGGGTGGCCTCGTTCGGTGGCATCATACGCGACAATAACGGAGCGAAGGAGTACGGCGTCCTCTTTACCATAACGCTTAAAGCATTCCCGAAATTTGGATTCGATTTGAACTTCGATCCTACGTCCGAAGGACAATGAACGAAAACGCGCGAACAATACCGGATGGCCTGGATTTGTTCGGCCACTTGTGCTGCGGCTAATTCGCCCGCACCATTCCTTCAGTCATGGATCTTGCGATCATCGGTTCCGGTTATGTTGGCTTGGTGACTGGTGCCTGTTTCGCCGATGTCGGGCATAACGTCATATGCGTCGATAACGACGCGCAAAAAATTAAGCAACTGCAAGCCGGCGAGGTGCCAATTTATGAACCCGGGCTTGAAGAAATAATTCATCGCAATGTGTCGGCGCACCGGTTGCGTTTCACCGGCAGCATCGAGGAGGGCGTGGAAAATTCGCAGATCGTCTTTATCGCCGTTCCTACTCCACAACAGCCGGATGGCGATGTCGATCTTAGCTTCCTGGAGAAAGTCGCTCGTGAAATCGCGGGGGTCTTGACCGATTACCGGGTCATTGTCGACAAGAGCACAGTGCCTGTGAAAACCGGCGAAAAAGTGGCCGAATCAATCAAGAGATACAACCGCCACGGCGCGGACTTCGATGTGGTCAGTAACCCTGAATTCCTGCGCGAAGGTTGCGCGGTGGCCGACCTGATGAAGCCTGATCGGATCGTGATTGGAGCGCAAAGCGAACGCGCCATCGACCTCATGAAGAAAGTTTATGAGCCGTTTATGGCGCCGATCCTGGTCACCGATATTAACAGCGCCGAGCTCATCAAACATTGCGCGAATTCCTTTCTGGCGTTGAAAATTTCGTATATCAACGCAGTCTCGGCGATTTGCGAGACCAGCGGGGCCGACGTCGAAAAAGTTGCCGATGGCATCGGCATGGATCACCGAATCGGCCGCGATTTTCTAAACGCCGGAATAGGATACGGCGGTTCATGTTTTCCCAAAGACATTGCTGCCTTTATCACGATCAGCGATCGCCTGGGTGTTCCGTTTACCTTGCTCAAGGAGGTACAGCGCATTAATAATTCCCAGAAAGAGCGTTTTCTAAAGGTGATTCGGGAAACGTTGTGGGTGTTGAGAGAAAAGCGAATCGCAGTCTGGGGTCTCACATTTAAACCCGATACAGACGATCTTCGTTCGTCTGTCGCAATAGACCTGGTGGCAGACCTGCTTCGCGAAGGAGCACATGTTATTGCCTACGACCCAAAGGGAACGCAGAAAGCCCGCGCTATCAAACCGATCGCCGATGCGGAATTCGCCTCATCTGCCCTCGAAGCAGTGAATGATGCGGAAGCGCTGATCATCGCCACGGAATGGAACGAATTCGCCAACGTGGACCTCGCAGTAGTGAAAGAAAAAATGAGAACGCCCATCGTCTTCGACGGGCGAAATCTGTTAGACCCTGAAACGATGTGCCGACTGGGCTTTCATTATTATTCGATCGGGCGCGCCAGCGTGAAACCGCAATAATCGTCCCTCCACAACATGGCGCGGCTTTCTGCTCGCCGAATTGCACTCGAGGCGTTGCGCACATGGCGAAAAGAGAGGCGGTTTGCCGACTCGATTGTCTCGGAATTTCTCGCAAAGGCGGAGCTGGCTGATTCGGATCGCGCGTTTGCTTTCGAACTCGTTTACGGCGTCCTGCGTAATCTAACGTTGCTGGATTTTTGGATTGGGTGCCTGCGCGCTTCAAAGGTGCAGGTCGATCTTCGTGATGTTCTGCGCCTCGGGTTGTATCAGCTTTTCCTCATCAAGACCGCTCCACATGCGGCGGTCCATGAGACTGTCGGGCTCGTCCCACAAAGGCAGCGACCAATCGTGAATGCCATGCTTCGCGCCGCGGTCCGGAGGCAGAGCGAGTTGCTTGGACGTGCCGATGCAGAGCCTCTGTTTGTTCGAACCTCGCATCCACCATTTCTTGTCGAGCGCTGGCAGCAGCATTTCGGTGCCCAACATGCTGAAGAACTCTGCAAATGGAACAATCTTCCCGCGCCGGTCTACGGACGGATTAATCAACTAAGAATCGACCGGGAAGAGTTCCTCCGACTTTATCCAGAGGCCCGGCCGCTGATGCCCAGTCACGAGTTCGTTAAATTTGACGTCATATCGACGGACGCTATCAGCCGAGGCCACTGTTATATTCAAGATCCAAGCACCGCAATTGCCTGTCAGATTCTGAGTCCCCGCGCTGGAGAAAAGATCCTCGACGCATGCGCTGCTCCCGGCGGGAAAACCGGTTACATCGCTCAACTAATGAAAAACCGCGGAACAATCGTTGCATGCGATCGCGACCCAGGGCGATTGCAGATCTTAAAAGAGAACATGGCGCGCCTCGGCGTTGGGATCGTCCACATTTTGGAACACGATTGGACCCGCGGTCACGTCCCTGCAGAGATTGTTTCAATGGCGCCATTCCATCGCATCCTGCTTGATGCGCCTTGCAGCAATACCGGAGTAATGCGACGACGCGTGGATGTCAGATGGAGGCTGCAACCAGGCGATTTCCCCCGCCTGCAACAGCAGCAGCTCAAAATGCTTCGCTCGCTCGTCCCATTATTAGAGCCGCATGGTGTACTTGTTTACAGCACCTGCAGCCTTGAGCCGGACGAGAACGAACAGGTCACGCGCCTTTTTCTCGACGGGTTGCCGGACCTGCGTCCTATGGAAGAGGAGCGTTCGCTTCCCTTTCGAGACGGTTTCGACGGCGCTTTTGCAGCAAAATTTATTCGAAGCGCGTAGCATCAGCCGGTTGCGTCCGGCGAGGCCGGTGGAATGATAAGGGCCTATGCACGACGCCCGATTTGATAAACTTGCAAAACTTCTGGTGGAATATTCCATCCGTCTCAAGCGCAATGAAACGGTCCTCATCGAGGCATTCGATATTCCCGACGAAATGACGATCGCGCTGATACGCGCGGCGCGGAAAGCGGGCGGAGTGCCATTTGCACAGACCTATCACGCTCGGGTTAACCGCGCGCTCGCGCTGGAGGCCTCCGAGAGACAGCTAAACGTCATAGGCAGCCACGAACTGGCGCGAATGAAAAAAATGGATGCGTATATCGCGGTACGCGGCAGCAACAACGTTACCGAACTGTCCGATGTGCCTCCGGCAACAATGAAATTAATCGCAAGGAAAATGCGGCGGGTGCAGGATCAGCGAGTCAAAAAGACCAAGTGGGTGGTCCTGCGCTGGCCCACACCGTCCATGGCACAGCTGGCTGGAATGAGCACCGAAGCGTTCGAAGACTTCTATTTCGAAGTCTGCACGCTCGATTATCGGAAACTTCTGCCCGGTATGAAGGCGCTCCAGCGGTTGATGGAAAAGACCGACCGAGTCGAGATCAAAGGTCCGGACACCGACCTCCATTTCAGCATCAAGGGAATTCCAGCGGTGATCTGCGGTGGCGACCGCAATATCCCCGATGGCGAAGTGTTCAGCTGCCCCGTGAGAGATTCAGTCGAGGGTCATGTGACGTTTAGCGCGCCGAGCATTTATCAGGGGATCGCCTTTGATGGCATCCGTCTGGAATTCAAGAATGGAAAAGTCGTTGATGCGACAAGCAATGAAACGAAAAAACTGAACAAGATTCTCGATTCAGATCCGGGTGCTCGTTACATCGGTGAATTTTCGCTCGGATTTAATCCGCGCATTTTGCATCCCATGCGGGACATTTTGTTCGATGAAAAGATCGCCGGATCGTTTCATTTCACCCCGGGGCAAGCTTACGAGGAAGCGGACAATGGAAACCGAAGTCAGGTGCACTGGGATATGGTAAGCATTCAGCGCCCCGAGTACGGCGGCGGAGAAATCTATTTCGACGGAAAACTGATTCGAAAGAACGGAGTGTTTCTTCCGAAACAACTGCGTTCGCTAAACTGGCGCTGAGCGACTACGAAGGCTCGTCTGGTCAGACCCGCTTTGGCGCGCTGACAGGATTTAGATGCATCATGCCGATCTCGCCGCCTTCTCCAAGCTCCAGATTTGCTATTTCAAACATTGGCGCTCCGTCAACTGGGGACGGTCCGGCGCCCGGCAACTGAACAGCCACCTGCTTGGAGTTCGAGTTTAGGATAACAGATGCAATTTCGAGCGAGGGAGCAAACTCCAGCGTCGTAATCTGGAATGGCACCGTGACGAAGACAGATGCCCGTCCTTGTCGCGACGGTGTCAGTTGGACTGGCGCGGTCTCAGAATTGAGCATCACCTGTAATCCCGCGACTGCAAATGACGGCAAACCACCAGGCGTAGGCCTCTGCTGTTGAGACGGAACCATTCGGATCGTGCCAAGTGCTCCTGAGGCGGGCTGAATCTTTGCCACTTCGAAGCTGACCTGCAAATTCAGAGCCGACTGAGGCTGCTGAGGCGAGGGCAACCGCATCGTGACCAGCTTCGAAATGGGACGGACCTTGAGGGCGCCCATCTTAAAACTGGGTGTCAACTGCATGGCTGCGATTTCGAACGAGAAAGTGAGCTGCACGGATGTTTGCATCGCGGCAGGTGGTTGTTGCGGTTTGGCCATCGGCGGGGCCGGGGCTTTGTTTACGGGAGCGGTTGGGGTTTGAGTTGTTTCAGGCATGATTGCGGGTGTTGTTGTTTGCGGAATTACAGGCTCTGCGGAAGCGACCTTTGGAGAATCAGAGGCGAAGGTGGCAGCTCTTGCAAGCACTGGCGTGGGAATGACGGTGGAAACTGGTTCGTCGGGCACTGGTTGTTCGAGGCTCACCGATTCAACGGGAAGCTCGGTCAACGCTGTCGCGGCGGGCAATTCGATTTCTGCATCTTGCGGTGTCTCAGTGAGCTCCTCCTCAAATGGCGAGGTTTCCTTTGCACCGTCGAATGTATCGCTCGCCTCTTGTGTGGGCCAGGTGATCTCCTCGATGCTTTCGGGAATCGCAGCAGCCGCTTGCGGCGCCATCGCCGCAGTGACTTCGGGCAATTCATTGATCGCTGAAACCCCGACCATCTCAGCCGGCTGGGTAGTATCGGTATGCAAGCTCTCCCCGTTCTCTGCTTGTTCGACGATCGACCCCACGGATGATTCAGCCTCAGATTCAACAAGCGCCACCTCGCGATCTGGCGCTTCCATCTGATAGGCCGAGTCTCGTGACGGCTTCGCTCTGAGGTCCTTGGTCAGATCAAAATTATCACTCAGGTTGCGCGAAGGAATAGCGGTATGGCGCAATGACGGTTTCGCCGCCTTTAATTGCAGCGAAACCTGACGCGGTCCCCCGACAAAGCCGTTGCTCTGCAAAGGTTTCTTTTGCGACGTCACCGATGCTCTCGGCTTAAACAAGGCAGGCGCAGCGGCAGAGGGCGTCCGCGAATAACTAGGCACATTGAAGGCATAACGACGGCGAACCGTAGGCACGACCACCCAGGCGAGTATCACCAGCCCCGCTAAAAGTAGTCCCCCGACAACCCACGTTCTGGTTCTTGGCAGAATGCCGGATGGCGCAGATTTGGCAGGCACAGCTTCAACGGCGGGACTCGCGGAAGCGCTCGTTTGGGTCACAGCCGGCTGATTATTTTGTTCGTTGGGAGCAGGCGACGTCTGCGGTGATTCGGCGGGCGCGGCCGCAGCCGTCGAATCGCTGCTACCTGAAGACGGTACCGAGGCCGATTGCTGCTCCGGCTGAGCGCCTGTTCCCGAGGCTGAGTGGTTCGAGGAGGAGATGGCAGTCTGCCCAGTTGTTGATCCACCGCCGGCGATATCTAGTCCGGCGCTGGGCGCGGTCACCGTTGAGCTCAAAGCCAGCCCTTCACTTTTCGAGGTGTCACTTTGGCTATTTGCAGCAAAGACCTTGTCTGGAATGGGACTCGGCTCGACTGCTGGACTCCCCTCAGCCTGGGCTGTGTCGAACGCAGGTGTGGGCATCGTCTCTGCCGGAGGCCTTTGCACCCAACCAACGTCGTAAAAAGCGTCAGCAAACACGCCGTTTAGTGCTGACGAATAAATCTTGTTGGCCGAAGCAGTCCAATCAGCGGCCTTCTCCGGGTTGTTGTGTTGAAATTCCCAAGCCGCTTGAGCGTAATACAATGCGGGCGTGTCCCCGGTGAATTGAAACTCGTCCATCATCGCATGTGCGCGGCTCTCTTTTCCTTCGAGCAAAAGCGTCATGTAAATCTTGAATTTGATGAGCTGCGCCGCCTGATTTTTATCGCCTCCGGGCGTGCGCTTGTACAAGGTCTCGAAACGGTCTCGCGCTTTTGCATATTCCTTCTTCTTAAAGGGAATTTGCGCCAGATTGTATTGTGCCTCGCGAAGTTTGGTATCCAACTTCGCGGCCTTCTTAAATGCCGCTTCGGCCTGGTCGAACTGCTCCTGCTGCATGAGTATCTCGCCGCGTAAATTAATCGTCGCCGCCTGATTCGGATCGGCCTGGTCCGCTTCATCGACCAGTTTCAGAGCTGCTGCCAAGTCGCGTTGTCGCAGCGCCTGTTGCGCCTGCTCAAACTTTGCGCGAGCGGTGGCCTTCGTCTTTTCCGAGCGCTCAGCAGCCGTCATCAGCGGCAACGAAGGCCGCGCTTCGCCAACTGGCTTTTCCAGCCATCCAACTTCGTAAAGTGATTCGGCGAAAAGTTTATTCAGTTGCGGCGGAAAATTCTTTTCTGCGGCGCTGATCCAATCTTTAGCTTCTTTTTGATTCTTCTTTTGCAGCGCGACGGCTGCCTTCACGTAGTTAACCGCTGGAGTATCAGGCGAAAGCTCCAACTTGGCCTGAATGGAATCGACCATGTTGTCTTTCCCCTCCAGAAGATACGTGAGCAGGATTTTGTATTGGATCAGCTGCGAAGCTTCTTTTGCGAGATCGGATTCACCGTTGGAAAGAAGTTGCTCGAAGCGATTCCGCGCTTCGGCCCAATCTTTTTTAAGAAATGGGATTTCCGCCATGTTGAAGCGCGCGTTCCAAAACTTGGGATCGATTCGGGAAGCATCCTGTAACGCTGCTTCCGCCTGATCGTAGTTGCCCTGGCGCATCAGGATCACGCCGCGCAAGTTCTTTGACGCAGCAAGATCAGGTTGACGGGCATCGATGGCGTCGAGTTGTTTTAGCGCTTCCGCAAACTTGTTCGAATCGAACGCGCGGAATGCTGCATTGTACATTTCCTCCAACTCCGCTTTGGTTGGAGCGACATTTTCCGCTCCAAACGAATCTGCGGCGAATAACCTAAGCACCATCGCGGCGACCGCCGCCATCCCCCACACTCTCATGAAGTAGCGATTGAAGCTCTATTCAGTGCGTCTGACAAGTGGAAAGTTGTTTCAACGGATTAATTTTTCGGCTCACTTCGGAAAATCGATCCGCGAAAATAGTAAGGCGCTACTACACTTCCCCGCCGTAAATCAGTCATTGAGGTTCCCCACAATCCGTAATCCTTCCAAAGTAAGGTTTGGATGAACTACGCCGATCTCGGGCAATCCTCGCGCGATCAGTCGCGCGTATCCACCGGTCGCCACGACGTGAACCTTCTTACGCGGAAACTGTTCTGCTCTAACTTGCGCCAGGATTTCGCGAACCAATCCGCGATAGCCGAACACGGCTCCCGAAAGCATCGCCTGGATTGTCGATTTACCGATCGCACGTTGCGGTTCTTTCAATGAAAGCTTGGGCAAGAGCGCGGCTCGCTGATAAAGGAAGTTAGTCATCGCTTCAAGGCCTGGCGCAATCACGCCGCCGATATAGGCCTGGCGCTCTGAGACGATATCAAAGGTCACCGCCGTGCCGAAATCCACCACGACCGCGGGACAGCCATACAATACCGTAACGGCCGCAGCGTTCGCCAGCCGGTCCGCGCCAATCGATCGCGGCTTGGGATAATCAATTTCGACACCCAGCTTCAGCTTCCAGTCCAGCCAGATTACCTTCGCTTTTCCCGCAGCTTTCAGAATTGCTGAGTTCTTCGCGGGCACTACCGAAGAGACGACTACCTTCCCCACGTCTCGTTTTCCAAGAAGCTGGGCGACCATGCGAGTTGAAACCTTGTCGGTAACGATCCGCGTCGGTGCGAAGACCCGGGTTGTCGATGCAAACGCAAATTTTGCGTATGAATTGCTGATATCCACCAACAAATAATCGGAGCTGCGCGCCACGACCAAGATGCAGACACCTAACGTCGTGCGCCGTCAAGCGCCTGTCCCATTCATCTGAGGGAACCCGCCGGGACACCGGTTCCTGCTTGCTTGCGACTCACTTTCGCAACGCGTAGCGTCGCGTTGTGAGAAAACTCGTGCACCGTCCGCGTCGGTTGCGGCGTTCATCTGCTCTGCGAAATCTCGTGCGCGAGACACATTTGAACGCCCACAATTTCGTTTTGCCGCTGTTTATAAGCGAAAAGGTGCAGCAGCGTCGACCAATCGCCAGCATGCCAGGCGTTTTTCAGTTCCCTATCAAGGAAGTTGCCGACGAAGCGCGTGCCGCGCAGGATCTGGGTCTGCAAGCCGTTCTACTTTTCGGAATCCCAGAACAAAAAGACGAACAGGCCAGCGGCGCGTACGCCGAAGACGGAATTGTCCAAAAAGCGCTGCGAGCAATTAAGTCAAAGTGCCCGGACCTTGTCACGATCACCGATGTCTGCCTGTGTGAGTATATGAGCCACGGCCACTGTGGTGTGACACGCATCGACGGAGACCATTTCCACGTTCTCAACGACGACAGTGTCGAGTTGTTGGTAAAGACGGCGCTCTCTCACGCGACAGCTGGGGCGGACATCGTGGCGCCGAGCGACATGATGGATGGTCGTGTCGGCGCGATTCGAGCGGCGCTCGATGCCACAGGTTTCGATCAAACTGCGATTATGAGTTACGCCGCAAAATTCGCATCGGCTTTCTATGGGCCATTCCGGGAGGCTGCCGAGAGCCCACCCCAGTTTGGCGATCGCCGCTCTTACCAGATGGATTTTGCCAACGCGAATGAAGCCTTGCGCGAGGTGGCACTGGATGTCGACGAAGGAGCGGACATCGTGATGATAAAACCTGCCTTGCCGTATATGGACATCCTCTGGCGAGTCCATGAGCGGTTTGGAAAACCGACCGCCGTTTATCATGTGAGCGGCGAGTATGCAATGGTCAAGGGAGCCGTCGAAAAAGGACTTCTGGACGAACGCGACGCCGTTCTGGAGATCATGACTGCGCTTAAGCGAGCTGGGGCAAATATCATTGTCACCTATTGGGCACGAGAACTCGCGAGATGGCTGCAGAAATAAAACGCGCCGGCGGCGAAACCGAGAGACACGCCCGGCTGAAGCGGCTCGCTTTTTTTTGGGCGCAGGCCCACGGCTATTCCGCGTGTGCAATGGAAGTGAGTCTGCCAAAGTGCCGATATCGTGCCGATGTCGCTGCGTATCGACTGACGGCTAAGAGAAATGGATCGACAGCGATTTTTGAGTGTAAACAGGCGCTGTGCGATTTGCGGCGAGATAATTGCCAGAGCGATGCTGCACGCCAGCGACTCGAGACGATTTGCCAACGCCGCCAGCTTCTCGAAAGCCGCCTCCGCGCACATTATCCGAGCCTGCGGAACGGCGATTCCCTATTTCCCGAATTCGATTTGCCTGATTTCACCGTGATCGGCCACCGTGGGTACGCGCGAATTTTGCGTGAGCTGCGCGCTTTGCAAAATCGCCTGTATGATTGCACCAAGTTCGACAAATTACTTCGCTATCGCTGCGCGAATTTGTATTTCGTCGTTCTTCCTGAGGATTTATTCCGCGATTCGGAGATTCCTGTCAGCTGGGGCGCTCTTGTCGAAGCCGACGGTGCGCTCAAGCTCGTCCGTAAACCAAGCTGGCACGAAACAACAGCCGAATGCCACGTTCGGCTGTTGCAGCGAATCGCCATGGCCGGGACACGAGTAATCAATCGGAAATTAGAAATCACATTCGACGAGATTGTCGCGCGGAGCCGGGATCGAACTGTCCGCCGCAGCGTTGGCCAAGGCGAATGATTCCTTCGGCCGTGGTCAGGCCACGTTAAGCTGGTACGAGCAAATTGTGCCCGGTCATCGCCTTCGGTTGCGGCAGTCCAAGCAAAAACAGAAGAGTCGGCGCCACGTCGGCCAGAATTCCGTCTTCGCACCGAAAACGCGCGGCATCGTTGGCCACGTAAATGAAATGCACAAGGTTGCTGGTGTGCGCAGTGTTGGGCGAGCCATCCGCATTGCGCATCTGCTCGCAGTTGCCATGGTCGGCGGTCACGATGGCTTTGCCGTCGAGCTCGAGCAGTTTGGGAATAATTCGCGCCATGCATTTATCTACCGTCTCTACAGCTTTGATTCCCGCTTCGACCACGCCGGTGTGGCCGACCATGTCTGGATTGGCAAAGTTGAGTATGATCAGATCGTAGTTCGCCATCCGCGCGAGTAATTCCTCGGTGACTTCGAACGCGCTCATCTCCGGTTTCAAATCGTAAGTGGCAACCTTTGGCGAAGGAATCAATTTGCGATCTTCACCCGGAAACGGCTTCTCGATGCCTCCGTTAAAAAAATAGGTGACATGCGCATACTTTTCCGTCTCGGCGATGCGCAATTGCCGTTTGCCGGCCGCGCTGACGATTTCACCCAGGATGTCGGCGAGTTCCTCCGGCGCAAAAATAAACGGCGAAGAATAAGTCACATCGTATTGCGTTAGCGTGACGAACTCCACCTGTGGCCAGACCTCGCGGTCGAAGCCATCGAAATCCTTCAGCAAAAATGCCTGCGACAATTGACGCGCACGATCGGCGCGAAAGTTGAAAAATAAGACCACGTCGCTATCACGCACCCGCTGCTCATTTGCGTTAGAAAAAATCAATGGCGGCATGAACTCGTCCGTTTTGCCGTTTTTGTATTGCTGATCCACAGCCGCCGAGGGCGAGGATTTGCAGATTTCGCCGCGGCCGAGAACAATCGCGTCCCACGCTTTTTTTGTCCGGTCCCAACGCCGATCGCGATCCATCCCAAAATATCGGCCTACAACCGTGACAATCCGCCCCCCGCTTTTCTCCAGTTCTTTCTCGCAAGTTTTTAGATAAGCCGCGCCGCCGGTCGGTGACGTGTCCCGCCCGTCCGTGAACGCGTGCACGAAGATTTCCGTGACGCCTGCTTCCCGCGCGGAGTTCGCAAGCGCGATCATGTGCGAATAATGGCTGTGCACACCGCCGTCTGAAACCAGTCCAAGCAAATGCAGCCGGTGACCGCGCGCGCGGGCAAAGGTTTCCTGCAGAACTCGGTTACGCGTTAGTTCGCCTTCTTTAATCGCCTTGTTAATTCGCGTCAGATCCTGATAAACGATCCGACCAGCTCCCAGGTTTTGGTGGCCGACTTCCGAGTTGCCCATCTGTCCTTCCGGCAGACCGACGTCGCCTCCGCTTGCGCTCAACTTGGAGCCTGGATAATCCCGGTAGAGTTTGTCGTGAAATGGAGTCGATGCGAGAAGGGTTGCATCGCCATTTTCCTTGCGCTTGTCCGCGCCGCCTGGATTAATGCCCCAGCCGTCGCGAATGATAAGCATTATCGGACCAGCCATACGTCGCGCACTTTGCCGATGAATGACAAGATCGACAACCGCCTTCGCTAGGCTACGGCGTGACAAGTAGACCGCCGCTACAGGGAAGGTAATGAAGTGGCGTAACCAGTTGCTGGCACTTTTTTGTCTCCTCGCCTTTGCCGGAATTGGCGTTCTTTATTTTCAGCACTGGGTCATCCGGAAGCCTTTCGGAATTATTCTTTTTGTCGGAGAAGGCCTTTCCCCTGCTCGGCTTGCCCCTACCCGCGCCTATTCCGCTGGCGTCGGCACGCGCTTGAACCTGGATTCAATGGCTCATGCAGCTTTGGTGATGAATTATTCAAGGGATTTCGCCGCTCCGGACCAGGCGGCCGCCGCAACCGCAATTGCGACAGGCGAGAGAGTGGCCAACCGGGCAGTCGCGATCAATGTCGACGGGAAGGCGATTAAGAGCATCGTTGAATTAGCGCGCGAATATGGACGGGCCACGGGACTCATAACCGACACAAAGCTCACCGATCCGACAAGCGCGGCCTTTTACGCACATCCCACCGAGTCGAGCGATGCCGAGAAGATTGCAGCTGAGTTTGTGGATCGCGGAAACATCGACATCGCTATGGGCGGCGGAGCGGCGCAATTTCTTCCAATCACAAAAGGCGGGGAGAGACAGGACAGCCGCGATCTCTTACTCGAACTCCGTCGCAACGGGTTCGATATCGTTCGGACCCGAGCCGAGCTGGACGCAGTTCCTGCGTGGCGCCGTCCGAAACTGGTCGGCGTTTTTAGCAAAGAAGATCTGGCATTCGTGAACCAGGTAGAAGAGAGAAGTCAGCAGCCGAGCCTCGCGGATATGGTGCGGCGAGCAATCCAATTGCTCCAGTACAACGTTGGCGGGTATTTGCTGGTGGTGGATGCGGGGTTAATGCGAAGGGCAGCGCAGGAAAACAACGGAGAAAGGACTCTCGGTCAAACGGTGGAACTGGACCGGGCAGTTGGAATTGCGCGAAGTTACGGTGGAGAAAAATCGACCATTATAGTCTGCGGTGATGTGGCACTCGGCGGGTTAAACCTGAACGGATTCCCTTTTCGCAAAGATAGCGGCATCGCTCTCTTAGGTTTTAATTCTGCCGGCCAGCCATGGATCACCTGGGCGACCGGACCGAATGGCGATAAATCGTACGGAGCGGCGAAAATACCAGGTAAACAAGACGAAAATCAGAGCAAACAATCGCAGACGGAGCAGCCGGAGCCGGCTGCCTTTTACACGAAATCCGCCCTGGTCACTGTTGAAGACGTGGTCGCGTTTGGCAATGGCCCCGGAACAGATGCTTTGGCAGGAGTAGTGGAGAGCACAAAGGTGTTCGAAATTCTCCGCGATGAGCTGTAACGAAGACGACTAATTCCGATATCACTGTTGAAAGACCTTCGATCGCGGCTGGCCATTCTGCATCTACTTTGCCGTTTCGCGATAAGGCAATCCCAACTCATACAGCGCAATCTGTTGCTGAAGCTCGTTAATTAACGACTCCGCGCGTTGGCTCTGCGCTAGCTGCATCGCAGTTTGGGCACTTTTAATCGCTTTTCCAAACTGGCCAGCCTCCGCATATGCCGCTGCCAATGTGCGCAGCACAACCGCGTTGGTGCCTGCGGAAAGTTGGTCAGCCTTTTGGGCAAATTGAACCGCCCCGTTTCCGTTCCGCAATGACCCATCGGAAGACGTGGCCAGCAACCACGCCAGATTATTTAAGGCAGAAACGGATTGAGGGGAAATCTCCAATGCCTTTTCATAGTGTTCGATGGCTCCGGCCGATTGACCTTTTTCATCAAGAGCAACGGCCAAGACCGTGTGACAGTCTGCGTCGTTAGGCTGAATCAATAAGGCGGCGCGAGAATGGTCGATCGCAGCGTCGAACTCCCCTTTCTCAAGGAGAGCGTGGCCAAGACCGTAACGGGCAAGAAAGTAGTCGGGACGTACTGCCACCGCTTTTTGATAGTGGACGATCGCGTCGTCGATTCGTCTCTTTTGAAGAAGAGCATTGGCTAAGGCGACCTGGGCATCTGGATCGTTTGGCTGCATCCTGACCGCTTTGTCACAATAAAAAATTGCCTCGTCCACCTGGCCTTTGCCCAGAAGAGCGGTGCCAAGATTGTAATCGGCATCCCAAAAGTCGGGCTGCATTTCGAGCGTCGTCCGGTAATGCCGAATCGCGTCGTCAAGCTGGCCTTTTTCGAATAGCGCGATGCCCAAATTGTTATGAGCCATCCAGCAACCAGGATTTCTGGCCAGAGTCGTGCGCCAGAGCGTTTCGATGTTGCCGTACATGGCAGCTTGTCGCCATGTGAGTGTCGCCAACACTGCCACCACACAGAGCGCCGCGCTTAAGACTAAGGTGCGGCTGTTCTTAAACGTGTCGGCTAAATTGACCAGACCGGCAGACGCCAAACCGATCGGACCGATACAGGCCAGGTATTGATAATGATCGGCTACAAAAGTGTAGCGAAATGTATAAAGCATGATGAATCCCAGCACCGGGCTCAGGGTTGCAACGAAAAATCCCGCTGCTACCTCGACGCTGCGTCCCAAATATCGACGCAGAAGATAGAAAGCTCCGCATGCGATGACTCCCGCTAACAGCCACGCATAGTTGAACAGATGAGTCGGCGCGATGTCCCATCGCGGATAAATAAATGTCAGATTGGATGGCCAGATGAGTTTGCTGAGATAAAACCAAACGGCGTGGCTCGCGACGAGAACTCGTTCGATCGGGCTCAGGAACGTAAAAACGGCACGGCTCGTTCCCTGGTGGTACCGCTCCCACCACATCGCGAGTGCGCCCATGGCGACCCCAAGAACAAGAAAGGGAATAATCTGGACAACTCGCTTCCAGCTGATGGGCGTCCTCTGCAACCATAAAATTAAGAATAACGCTGCAGGTAGCGTGCAGGCCGTTGTCTTCGCCGAAAGCGCCGGTAGATAAAGGATCAGGGCAAGTCCATAAAAGAGCCAGCGTCGCTTCGTTCTTCCGTCGACGAACGCAATCCAGGCAAGTAGCGTGAGCAAAAAGAAGAACCCCATGAGCACATTTTTGCGTTCTGTGATCCACGCGACTGATTCCACCTGCACCGGATGCAGCGCAAAAAGTGCTCCAGCCAGCCACGCTCCCGGCACCTTTAACCGCGCCAGGACCAGCCATACCAACAGGGCGTTGGCGACATGCAACACAAGATTGACCCAGTGATAACCTGTCGAGTTGAGTCCCCAATGCCCGTGTTCGATGCGAAAAGTGGTATAGACCAGCGGGAAATACTGCGAAGGCGAATCTAGCGAGAACCAGATTCGCCGCAGACCGTCGGGCGCCGTCAGCAGCTCATTGTGGGTGATGTACACGTCGTCGTCCCAGAGAAAACCTGCATTCCAAGCGGGCTGATATGCAAGAATGGTCACAGCTGCCAGGATCAAAGCGAAAAGCAATCCTCTCCACCATGAACGGCGGTACTGCTCCGTGGTTCCTTGCGACATTTCTTTGCGATCGGCCGCTGCTTCCATTCCAGTGTTAGAATCCCGATTCGCTTCTTTAAGGGAGGTGAAACCAATTATAATCGCTGGAGAATACCGGCCAATTGACTCGAATTTCCGAAACCGTAACGGCAGTGACAATTATCACTACGGTAGCGAACAGCGGCCACGTTCTGTGTGTCCAACGAAGAGCCAGTTCGAGTCCATAGACATAGACGATCATGAACGGAATCAGTGCACCGGTGACTAAACGTCCCGACCACATATAAGGTTCGGTACGCGAAGGATAAGCCCAATCGCCAAAATCCAATCGTATTGAGATAAAAGCGAGAAACAGAACTGCAGCGATAAAACTTAGTAGAGCAAAGGAAACGATTTGTCCTGTCACTTTATCGCTACGAGCGAGCCGGGGCAGATGCAGCGCCGTGATCCCGATGAATACCAGTGACGAAATAACATAAAAGTAATCTGCAGCGGCGGAAGCTAATCTCTTTCCGTGCCAAATGAACTCGCCGCGCCAGAAACTTGCCAGCAACTTAGAGAGAAAGCTCCACGCGCCCTGCCATGTGAAGATGGGATGATGCCACCACGCCGCGAATGGCTTCGGCGTCCAACCCGAAAGGGCCATGTGTGTCGATGAACCGATCGGGTCTCCGAAAGCGTGTTGCATCCAAATCATCCAGGCGCCGACCGGTATGATTGCGCACGCAACGAAGATCCCAAGTGCAGGCAGCGTCCGGCCGAGGTTTCCTGAACGAACCGCCGAAAACACCTTTAACAGAACAACACAAAGAGCAACTCCAAGCAATGGAGCGTTACTGAGTTTCGTGAGGTATGTCGCCGACGTTGTCAGGCCGAGACAAACTGCGAGCAGAGGGCTCAGCACCTCCGCTCGCCACCAGCGAATCAAGCAAACGAAAACCACACCGAAAAGGAGTGGCGATAAATTATCGTTCTCTATCCCGTAAAACATGTCCTGCGGGATGAACGCTAGCAAAAGTGGAACGCACAAGGCTACCCAGTCTTGCTGAGGAAAGAACTCCAGCGCTGCCAGAAAACTCAGCCAAACGAGCGCTGCGAGGAGGAGAACGTTTAGAAACCGTAACCAGTAAAGCAGGTGGCCGTCAGAGAACCCGCATTGCTGCCCCAACTTCAGCCATAAGCCCGCGGTGGCATAATACAAAGGCGGCTGCCACGACTCAGGATTAGTCGCGTCGCTCCACGCTTGCTCCATCGCCGAACCTGCGGCCGAAGTTCCCTCTGCCGGGGATGCCCACGCCGGAGGAGGGAAACGGCCATCCGGAAATGCTTCCGGCGACGTGAAGAACTCCGGCGAACCGTACTGCACGAAATAACGGGCGGATTCGCCGGAAAAATGTTCCATTCCGCGAGGCAGATGTCCTTGCGAGTACTTAAGCACAACATCAAAGTGCGCTTGTTCATCGGCGTTATTGAAGAACGGAAATCCTGCGCAGAAGAGGAAGGTTCGTACTCCAGCGATCAGGCATAAGAACCAGATACACACCTTCGCCGATACGTGAGGGCCTGCTTGTTCGCATCTTGCGTCAGGTCGCCTCTTCATCGATTTAGCACTTCTAATGCCGACTAAAAGTCGCGATCAAGAACGAGTGCTGCCGATTGCATGGTGGTTCGTCGCAGCTGGCGTTTTCGGCCTCGTTATTGCCATCAGAATTCGACTCCTTGGAGTTCCACTTGAGCGCGACGAAGGCGAATACGCTTATGCCGGTCAACTGATTTTGCAAGGTGTTCCACCTTACACGCTCGCCTACAACATGAAGTTCCCAGGCACTTATGCAGCCTACGCGGCAATCATGTCGATCTTTGGGCAAACAATAACCGGAATTCATTTGGGACTGCTTCTTGTTAACGCAGTTACGATCATTCTGGTTTTTTTGCTGGGCCGCCAACTTGTGAATTCGGTAGTGGGACTTACCGCGGGAATGAGCTATGCCGTGCTCTCTGTAAGCCCATCGGTGCTTGGGTTTGCCGGTCACGCCACACACTTTGTGTTGCTCCCCGTCCTTTTCGGAACATTGCTTCTGCGCAACACTACGGACCGCCGACGGTTTGGATGGCTATTTGCGAGTGGCTTGCTCTTTGGCCTCGGGGTCTTAATGAAACAGCCGGGAGTTTTTTTTGCTTTATTTGGAGCGATTTATCTTGTCTCCAACGACCTTCACCGTCGATTCCGCCTTGAAAAAATTCTTCTGCGAACCCTGATTTTCAGCGCCGGTGTAATTCTTCCCCTGGGAATTACTGGCCTGCTTCTCTGGCGCATCGGCGTGTTCGACAGGTTCTGGTTTTGGACAATCGATTACGCGCGCCAATATGGCAGCCTGGTTCCGTTCAGCCAGGCGCCGCGATATTTTTTCTACAGCGCAAAGGAAGTGCTTGTGGCCAGCTGGCCGATCTGCACGCTGGCTGGAATCGGACTCGTTGCCGGTTTGTGGGAGCAACGAACACGTCCTGTCGCAGTTTTTCTGCTCGCCTTCCTATTCTTCTCTGCATTGGCGCTATGCCCGGGATTCTATTTTCGATTGCACTACTTCATTTTAGTACTTCCAGCTGTTTCGCTGCTCGCGGGCGTTGGCATCGGCAGATTGTCAGATCTCATTGCAGATCGATTGCTCGTGCTTCGATTTGTCCCCATCCTGATTCTAGGATCTGCTCTTGCCTGGCCGATTCTCGCAGAAAGAAAGTTCTTTTTTGAAGCCTCCCCGGCGGACGCTTCTCGAATAATTTATCCAGAGAGCCCCTTCGTGGAATCCATCAGAATTGCACAATATCTGCGAGAACATACAAGCCGAAATGACACGATCGCTGTGCTGGGTTCCGAGCCGCAGATTTATTTTTATTCCAACCGACATTCCGCAACCGGCTACATTTATACTTACGGCCTGATGGAACCCCAGAAGTATGCCAGCCAAATGCAGCAGGAAATGATTCGGGAGATTGAACACGCCCGTCCCAAATTTCTCCTCTCGGTGGTGATGCCAGATTCGTGGCGGCAACGGCCGGAATCTGAGCGGCTGATTTTTACCTGGGCAAATGAATACACAGCCCAAAATTATGTCGCAGCCGGTTTTGTGAACATTACGCCTACGGAGACCGATTACTTTTTTGGGGGGGTTCCTCCGACGGTCGGCAGTCTAAAAGACTATATCTTGATTTACAAACGGAACCCTTAAGCCAGCTTTCTCACGAAGCTCTAGCGCCGCACGTGCACCGTATCAATCCTCAATCAAGCCCTTTGCGTAAAACAAGCCGCCTCTGGCTAAGTGTTTGGGTTTGTATCCTTCTTGTAGTGCTTACGTGGCTTGTTTTTGGCCAAACGCTCTGGCACGACTTCATTAACTACGACGATCCGCGTTACGTTTATGAAAACACGAAAATAACAGGTGGTCTTAGCATCAGCGGTATTGCCTGGGCATTTACACATATTCACTCCCTTAACTGGCATCCGCTAACGACCATTTCGCACATGATCGACTGCCAGCTATATGGGTTGAAGGCAGGATGGCATCATTTTACGAACGTCCTCCTCCATACTCTGGCTGCAATGCTCCTTTTTCTTGCGCTGCAACAGATGACTGGAGCGGTTTGGCGAAGCGCTTTTGTTGCGGCGGTGTTCGCAATTCATCCGTTGCGTGTGGAATCGGTTTCCTGGATTGCAGAACGAAAGGATGTGCTCAGCGGTGTCTTCTTTATGCTGACGCTGCTGGCCTACCTCTACTATGTGTGCGTACCTCGGGTCAGAGGGTATCTGCCTGTGGTATTCCTTTTCGCATGTGGACTGATGTGTAAGCCGATGCTCGTAACATTGCCGTTTGTCCTCTTGCTTCTGGACTACTGGCCTCTCGACAGAATCAAAGGTCAATTATGGAAGCGCGTCGCGGAGAAAATCCCGTTGATCGCGCTGTCGGCTGTTTCCAGTGTCATTACGTTTCTTGTTCAGAAAGGGGCGGTCGGCCGGACCGAGGAATTGCCGATATTGGAACGAATCAACAACGCGATAATCAGCTATGTCCTCTACATCTGGCAAATGCTCTGGCCAGTGAACCTGGCAGTCTTCTACCCGCATCCAGAGAACCGGCTACCGCTTTGGGAAATCGTCTCTTGTTTCCTCCTTCTAATTTGTATCACGGTGACAGCCATCGCTCTGCGAAAACAGCGACCGTACCTGCTTACAGGTTGGTTATGGTATCTGGGAATGCTTGTCCCGGTGATCGGACTGGTGCAAGTCGGATGGCAGGGCCGGGCCGATCGATACACCTACTTACCACAGATTGGCCTATATATAGCAGCCACCTGGGCAGTGACTGACTTGACTGCTTTGTATCGACATCAACGCGCAACTTTGAGCACTGCTGCAATAGTTGTCATCGCCGCTTTGAGCTGTTGCGCATGGGTTCAGACCTCGTACTGGCGGGATAGCGAAACATTATTCAGGCATGCCCTTGCGGTAACCACAAACAACGATGTGGCTGAAAATAATCTCGGGATCGTCTTTTTGGGACAAGGTAAGCTGGACGAAGCTATCTCGCTCCTGCAATCAGCCACGGATCTTCGGCCGGATAACAGCCCTGCGCATGAGAACCTTGCGAAGGCGCTCCTTCAAAAGGGCCAGGTGGCCGACGCGCTAATTCACTACCGAAAATTACTCGAGCTACAACCCGATAACATGGAGGTCCACAATATCGTGGGCACCGTTCTCGTGCAGCAAGGCAGCGTCCAGGAAGGCGTCGAAGAATGGCAGAAGGTATTGGCGATTCAACCCGACAACGGAAACGCAATGAGTAATCTCGCGTGGGTGTTTGCAACGTCACCCGATCGGTCTCTTCGAGATGGTCCAAAAGCGGTTGAACTGGCAGAGCAAGCCCTACGCATCTCCGGAGGCAGAATCCCAATACTCTTCCGAACACTAGCGGCCGCTTATGCCGAAAGTGGTAAGTTCTCCAAGGCAATTCAAACTGCGCAGCAGGGGATTGAATTGGCTAACAGCCAGGGAAACTCGGGACTGGCTACCGAGCTCCAGGGCAATATTGCACTTTACCAAGACCAGCGGCCGCTGCGGGACGCTAGTTTAACACATGGCACGTCGCCGCCCCACAGCGAATAACACAAAGTCGCAGACTTACGAGCGATCAGGTAAGTTAGCTCGAGATGTTCGCACTCGTAGTATAACTGCCATTATATACCTGTTCCTTGCCGGAATCAGCCTGGCCGTATTTGCCCAAACAATCCGTTATGAGTTCGTCAATTTTGATGACGATTTATACGTCTACAATGCCCCGGGTGTTCAGGCTGGACTAACGATAAAGGGGATAGGCCTCGCGTTTATCGGCCCGCACGCACGTAACTGGCATCCGTTAACGACTCTGTCGCATATGCTGGACTGTCAACTATACGGCCTGAACGCTGGCGGCCATCATGCTACCAACATCATCTTGCATGCGATCGCGGTGCTCCTCCTGTTTCAGGTGTTACAGAAAATGACTAGTGCAGTATGGAAGAGTACGATTGTCGCAGCACTATTTGCCGTTCACCCGCTGCACGTCGAGTCGGTCGCATGGGTGAGCGAGCGAAAAGACGTTCTGAGCGCTGTATTCTTTTTACTTATGCTGAGCGCATACAGTCGTTACGCACGCGCACCGTCGATAACGCGGTACCTGGCGGTCGTTGTGCTCTTCGCAGCGGGGCTTATGTCCAAGCCCATGCTGGTAACCGCCCCGATTGTCCTTTTCGTTTTGGATTACTGGCCGCTTCGCCGTTTTGAGCAGACCTCCTCCACAACGGGGAAGGCAAAAATCCTGCCGTCAGACAATCAAAGGCGCATAATACAACGACTTTTTCTGGAAAAGATTCCCCTGCTCATCCTTTCCGCGGGCGCCGGTATCGTCACATTTGCAGTGCAAAAACGCGCCGTTGGCGCGCTCCCTCCGCTGCCGTTTCTCTGGCGAGCGGAGAATGCAGTCATGAGTTACGCCATTTACGCCTGGAAAACATTGTGGCCGACGCGCCTCGCCGTTTTTTATCCTCATCCAAATGATACTTTGGCAACTTGGCAGATTATTCTCGCGATTGCATTCCTTCTTGCCATCACTTGTGCGGCAATCGTTTGGCGAGATAAGCGACCTTATCTGTTTACGGGTTGGTTCTGGTACCTTTTTATGCTGGTTCCGGTGATTGGACTTGTTCAGGTTGGTGAACAAGGCCATGCCGACCGTTATACCTACCTTCCATCCATCGGTTTGTTTCTGATCGCAGTTTGGGCTGTTGGCGACGTAGCAGTAGTGGGCCAGGCCAGATTATGGTGTGGTGCAGCTATCGCAGGCACCGTAGTGATCGTTGCTGCCCTGGCACGCACGGCCTTCACTCAAACGTCGTACTGGCGAAACAGCGAGACGCTTTGGACGCATACTCTCGCCGTCACCACCGACAATGATTTTGCCCACAATAATCTCGGCTACCTCTGCGTCGGCCGCGGTGAACTGGACAAAGCGATGTCGCATTATGAGGCCGCGTCGAAAATCAGGTCGGGTAAGTTAGATCCTCATTACAACCTCGGTACCGCGTTTGTAGAAATGAATCTCGGAGACGTTCTGGCGAGGAAAGGGCAACCCGATGAAGCGATGGTCCACTTCGGACAAGCGATAAAGCTGCAACCCGATTACGCAGAAGCCTATTACAACCGCGGAAACGTTCTTTATGCAAAGGGGAGGATCGACGAAGCAATCGCTGACTGGGAGAAGACTCTTCAAATACAACCCAACGACGCGGATGCTCATACCGGACTCGGTAACGGGCTCCTGCGCAAAGGTGCCCTGACGGAGGCGATCGGGCACTACAACCAGGCAATGGCGTTAGCGCCCGAAGATCCGCACTCTCACAGCAACCTTGCCTGGGTGCTGGCAACATCAAGTGATGCCTCGATCCGGGACGGCGCAAAAGCAGTCGAACTAGCGCAGCAGGCGGTATCCCTCTCAGGTGGTAGAGAACCCCTCTTTTTTCGGACGCTCGCGGCGGCTTATGCAGAAACCGGCCGTTTCTCCGACGCCATCGCGGTGATACAACAAGCTGTAGCCATTGCCAGGATGCAGGGGAAAACCGGTCTGGCGAATCTTCTCGAAGAAGACGTTTTGCTCTATCGCCAGCAGGTTCCGCTTCGACGAACGTCTGCCGGCGATTAACTCGCAAGGGTTGCGACACTCGCCATGTAAACTTCGACTGCGATGACGTTATTTCGCTTCCTTATGGTACGGCAGCCCGAGCTCGTAGAGCGAGATTTCGTCCCGGAGTGCGTTGGACAAGGTGGACTTCCCCTGGATCTCGGCAGCTTGCAATGCCTCTTCAGCAGTTTTCTTAGCCTCAACAAAGCGGCCGGTCTCCGCGTATGCCGCAGCAAGGATGCGTAAAACAGTCGCATGATTTTCGCTCCGAGAGCTTTCAGATTCTGCGCGTTCGGCCAAGAGGACGGCCTCTGATCCATTTCGAAGCGATGGGTCGGCAGCTGTCGCAAGCAGCCATGCAAGATTGCTCTGGGCAGTCATGTTATCAGGCGCAATCCGAAGCACATCTCTGTACTGAGCAACTGCATCTCGGACGCGGCCTTTGGCAAGAAACACGCTTCCCAGATTTGCGCGAGCATCCGCATTGTCCGGGCTCAACTCGAGGACTTTTTGATAATGAGCCATCGCATCATCCGTGCGGCCTGTTCGAAGCAAGACGGTCGCAAGATTGTACTGAGCCTCAACCTGATTTGGTGATACCGCGAGGCAGTCTGAGTAATAAGCAATGGCACCATCTAGATCGCCGTTGGAAAGAAGCGCACTTGCCAGATTGCAGGAGGCATCGGCGTAATCTCGCCGAATTGCGAGCGCCTTCCGATAATGAGCAATGGCCTCAGCTACACGCCCGCTCGCAAAAAGCGCGGCCCCAAGATTGTTGTGTGCTTCTGCATCAGCAGGATTTATTTCCAGTGCTTTCTCGTAATGAGTAACAGCTTCGTCGACCTGGCCCTTCTGTACAAGAAGCCGGCCTAGATTATAATGCGCCTCCCCATAACTCGGCCGCAGGTCGAGAGCCTGGCGATAGTGGGTGATCGCCCCATCAATGTCGCCGTGTTCATTGAGAGCGATGCCAAAATTGTAATGCGCCATCCAGCAACCGGGATTCTGTGTCAGTGTTGCTGTGTACAGGGCGACAAGATTGTGGTAAACGGCAGTTTGTCCCCATGTCAGAATAGCAAGCAACACAAGCACAGCCGCAGAGGTCCCAACAAGCGGCGTTGTAATCACGGCGCTCCCCGTCACGCCGGAACCTTGAGGAGGCAGGTGCCCCGATGCCGATGGCAACGCTGAGAGGCCCCTCGACGCAGCGAGGCGACTACAACCTGTTACGATGCCCGCGGCAGCTAATGCCAGGGGCCCCATGCTCGCCAGATATTGAAAATGATCGCTCACAAACGAGTAGCGAAAGAAATAGACGCTAAAAAATCCAAGCACAGGGAACAGCGAAACCACATAGTATGTCGCCGCAAAGAATACGGCGCGGCTCCATTTTGCGCGGTTCAACCACAAGGCAAGCAACCCACCTAATGCCGCGAGGAGCGGCAAATAAGCCGTTGCCTGGGACGAATCAATCTCCCACCGTGGATAGATGAAGATGAGCGGATGCGGCCATATCAGCTTCGCCAGGTAAAACCATAGCGCGCGCCCCGCGATACTAAGCCGGTCCGGCCAGGTCTGCGCCCACTCGGTGCCAGTTGCGCCAGCGTGAAACTTCTGTTCGAAGATCGTCCAGACGCTGGCAAGTGCGGATATTAACACAAAGGGCGCAAGCGCCAGAACATCATGCCGGTGGGTCCGTCCTGTCCGCCACCAGATACAGAGGAAAAGGACTACAGGCAACATCACTACCGAAGGCTTGCTCAGGGTCGCGAGCACAAAGAAAAACAAAGATAAAACAAACCACCACCAGCGCCCCGGCTTGTTTGGCCACAACTGATCCGCCTCTCCTCTTCGGGAAGGGGAGAGGATTGAGGTGAGGGGTTTAGTAAGCCATGGCTGACTCTGAACGTTGGAACCCTCACCCTGCCCTCTCCCTTGCGAAGGGAGAGCCGACAACGTGTTGGCGCTTTTTCCGGTGTCCCATTTCAAAAAACAGAAAATCGACAACAGATAAAAGAAGCCCGATTGCGTGTTTTTCAGCTCGGTTACCCAGGCGACCGATTGGACCATCACCGGATGCAAAGCCCATAGCGCCGCTCCCAGCCAAGCGCCGCGAACATTTAGTTGTCGCAAGACTCGCCACAACAAGACAGCCGATCCGGCGTGCAAAAGCACATTCAAAAGATGGTAT